>Ga0335082_10002134_pt1 | contig 21262 bp, 10 predicted proteins | sample Lox_Sample_41_FD_206718 | JGI IMG/M metagenome (GOLD analysis project Ga0335082, IMG submission 206718) | Soil microbial communities from Loxahatchee National Wildlife Refuge, Florida, United States - Lox_Sample_4.1 | ecosystem: Environmental > Terrestrial > Soil > Wetlands | place: USA...
GGGAGCGAGCTCGCTCTCGCCAGCGACATGCGCTTCGCCAGCCGCGAGAAGGCGATCCTGTCGCAGTGGGAAGTCGGCGCCGGACTGGTGCCGGGCGGCGGGCCGATGGCGCGCCTGCCGCGCCTCATCGGCCGCGGCCGGGCATTGGAGGTGCTGCTCGGCGCCGACGACATTCCCGGCGACCTCGCCGAGCGCTACGGCTACGTCAACCGGGCGCTGCCCGATGCGGAGCTCGACGACTTCGTCGAGGCGCTCGCACAGCGGATCGCCTCCTTCGACAAGCATGCCATCGCCGAGACCAAGCGCCTCGTCAACATCGCCAGCCTGCCGCCCGATGCGGAGATCGCGCCGGAATGGGACGCGTTCATGACGTCGCTTGCCCGGCCGGCGACCCAGGCCCGGATCAAGCAGCTGATGGAGCGCGGCTTCCACAAGCCCGGCGACGTCGAGACGCGTCTCGGATACCACGTCGGCCAGCTCGGTCGCTGACATCGCCGGCGCAGCGTCGATTTTCGGAGATTCCCCCGGTCCATTCGGACCAAGGTATCGCTGATACCTTGGTCCGATGGTCCTGCGCCGGGGCGCCGGTCAGACTGGAGAAGAACATGCTCCGTTGTGCCAAGGGAGAGCATCCATAGATGAGCCAGATTGCCAACGGCCATGCCGCCGCGTTGCAGCCCGATCCGGCCCGACCGATCGCGCTGCGCTCAATCCGCCCGGACGAAGTCGAGTGGAAGCCGTTCGCGGCATTTCCGCCGTCGGCGCGTCTCGCTGTCCTGGTCGGGCATCCGACCGAGCCCGGCCTCTACGTCGTCCGGGTGAAGGTGCCGGACGGGGTCAAGCTGATGCCGCACCGGCATCCGGAGGACCGGATCTACACGGTGATGTCCGGCGTCTTCTACATCGGCGTCGGCGCGGAATTCGACGCGGGCAAGCTCACGGCCTATGCGCCGGGAAGCATCGTTCTCCTTCCCGGCGGCACGTCGCACTTCCACTGGGCGCGCTCCGGCGAGTACGTCACCCAGGTGATGGGCGTCGGGCCGCTCGGCATCGACTACGTGAACGTCCACGACGATCCACGGACGCCCCGATGAATACCTCGGCCGGGCGGCGACTGGTTCATTCCGGCCAGGGCGAACATGATCGCGACGGCTTCGGCGCCGCCTCGATCGAGGCCTGGCCGGCGGCGGGTGGCGGGCTCCTGGTGGGTGCGGCCGAGCCGGCCTTTGTGGGCGATGCGCCGCTGCGCCGGGCCATCAAGACCATCTTCCTCCGGATCGACAGCAACGAGATCGCCGCACTCACCCTGCCTTACGTGGCGCTTGAAGACGAAGCGCGCGGCTGCATGCGGGCGCTGGTTGCGGCGGAGCTTTCCCTTTCCGAGCACCGGATCGAAGTGCGGGGCGCTGACAATACTTCGGCGCCGACGGCGAGACATGGAGCGCACCATCGGATCGTCGATATCGCCCCGCATGCGGAGCACAGCCTCCAGGCCTGCGCTGCCGGCGCGCGGATGCTCCTGCTTTCCGCGGCGGCGGATGCGTGGGGCCTGCCCGTCGCGCTGTGCCGGGTCGCCGAGGGTTACGTGTTCGGCGGCGATCGGGCCGCGGGCTATGGCGTCATCGCTGCCGACGCGGCCTTGTGTCGTTTGCCGCGATCATTGCGCTTGCGCAGCGGGCGGGCTGATACGAAGGTCTCGCCGATACCAATGGGCAAGTGTCTCGCCGATGGATGACGACCCAATATCTCGATCCCGAACCCAATCGACGGCAAAGGAGCAGAGACATGAAGATCCTGATGGTATTCACCTCGCACGACATCCTCGGCAATACCGGCCGCAAGACCGGCTTCTGGCTCGAGGAGGGTGCGGCGCCCTATTACGTGTTCAAGGATGCCGGCGTCGAGCTGACCCTCGCTTCGCCCAGGGGCGGGCAACCGCCGGTCGATCCGAAGAGCGACCTTCCGGAGAATCAGACGCCGGCGATGACGCGGTTCAAGCAGGACGCCGCCGCGCAGAAGGTCTTCGCCAACACCGCGAAGCTGAAGGACATGCGCGCCGAGGACTTCGACGCGATCTTCTATCCGGGCGGCCACGGGCCGATGTGGGACCTGGTGGACAACCCCGATTCCATCGCCCTCATCGAATCCTTCTACAACTCGGGCAAGCCGGTCGCCGCCGTTTGCCACGCGCCGGCGGTGCTGCATCGAGTGATGATCGACGGCCAGCCGATCGTGAAGGGGAAGCGCGTCACCGGCTTCGCCAACTCCGAGGAGGAGGAGGTGCAGCTGACCCACGTCGTGCCGTTCCTGGTCGAGGATGAGCTGAAGCGGCTCGGCGGCCTCTTCGAGAAAGCGCCGAAGAACTGGCAGCCCTTCGCCATCACCGACGGCCGCCTGGTCACCGGCCAGAATCCGGCCTCCTCCACCACCGGTGCCCAGCATCTGCTGGCGCTGCTCGGCAAGATGCAGCCTTCGGCGCGCGCCTCCAGCGCCGCCTGATCGCGCAAACGAAAACTCCGCCCGGCGATGTCACCGCCGGGCGGAGGACGTGACGCAAATTCCTTATCTATTCCGCGGCGTTCGACTTCGCCTTGCGCTCCGGCAGCTTCCAGTCCGGGCGGATGAAGTGGCAGGTATAGCCGTTGGGATAGCGCTCCAGGTAATCCTGGTGCTCGGGCTCGGCCTCCCAGAACGGCCCGACCGGAGCCACTTCGGTGACGACCTTGCCCGGCCACAGGCCGGAGGCATTGACGTCGGCGATGGTGTCCTCTGCGACACGCTTCTGTTCCGGGCTCGTGTAGAAGATCGCCGAGCGATAGCTGGCGCCGCGGTCGTTGCCCTGGCGATTGAGCGTGGTCGGATCGTGGATCTGGAAGAAGAACTCCAGCAGCCGGCGAAAGCTGATGCGCGCCGGATCGAAGACGATCTCGATCGCCTCGGCATGGCTGCCATGGTTGCGGTAGGTGGCGTTGGGCACGTCGCCGCCGCTGTAGCCGACGCGGGTCGAGATCACGCCGTCAGTGCGGCGGATCAGATCCTGCATGCCCCAGAAGCAGCCGCCGGCCAGCACCGCGCGTTCCTGTGTCATCGCATGTCCTCCATGTGATTTATGCACGTGGTCTATGTGGTTTGTCGGCTCCGTCGCGCCCGGATCCTGAGCGGCGAGCGGAAGCGGGGCCGCGTCGATCGAAGAGCCTAGGCCACCCCAATCCGGCAGTCCATCGGCGCAGATCCCCATATGGGGAGCCGGCCGTCTTCTTTCAATCGATCCAGTCGATCAATACGTTCAGTCTTATCCATTTTACTGTTTATGGAATAATTCTAAATTGATCGCACGAAGGCGGTGCCTTCGCCAATCCTTTCAACACCCTAGGGAAATGCCATGTCTCTCGTGAATACCAAGGTCAAGCCGTTCAAAGCCCAGGCGTTCAAAGCCGGGAAGTTCGTCGAGGTAAGCGACGCCGACCTCGCCGGCAAGTGGTCGGTCTTCTTCTTCTATCCGGCCGATTTCACCTTCGTCTGCCCGACCGAGCTCGGCGACGTCGCCGATCACTATCAGGAGTTCCAGAAGCTCGGCGTCGAGATCTACGGCGTCTCCACCGACACCCACTTCACCCACAAGGCCTGGCACGATACCTCCGATACGATCGCCAAGGTCCGCTACTTCCTGGTCGGCGATCCGACCCATCAGATCAGCACCAATTTCGAGGTGCTGCGTCCGGGCCAGGGTCTGGCCGACCGGGCGACCTTCATCGTCGATCCGGAGGGCGTCATCCAGGCCATGGAGATCACCGCCGAGGGCATCGGACGCGACGCCTCCGATCTCCTCCGGAAGGTGAAGGCTGCGCAGTACGTGGCGGCGCATCCGGGCGAGGTCTGCCCCGCGAAGTGGAAGGAAGGCGCGAAGACGCTGGCGCCGTCCCTCGAGCTCGTCGGCAAGATCTGATCTCTGCCCAGTCCGGGACCGGCCTTCCCCGCGCGGGGAAGGCCGCGTGCCCCGGCTCGACTTCCCCGATTGGACTTTCCCCCACCTTCATCTCTTCACCCCGGCCAGGCATGACCGCCCGCGGCCGACCGCCGGAGAACGACCATGCTTGACGACACCATGAAGACGCAGCTCAAGGCCTATCTCGAACGGCTGGTGCGCCCGGTCGAGATCACGGCCCATGCCGACGGCGGCGCGAGCTCACATGAGATGATGGAGCTGCTGAACGACATCGTGCCGCTCTCCGACAAGATCACGCTGATCGAGCGGCGCGCGGCGGACGGGGAGCGTGCACCCTCGTTCTCCTTGTCCAGCCCGGGCCATGACACCCATCTGACCTTCGCCGGCCTTCCCATGGGCCATGAGTTCACCTCGCTGGTGCTGGCGCTGCTGCAGGTCGGCGGCTATCCGCCGAAGGTGGAGGAAGCGCTCGCCCAGCAGATCAAAGCGCTGAAGGGCGAATTCACCTTCGAGACCTACTTCTCGCAGTCCTGCCAGAACTGCCCGGATGTGGTGCAGGCGCTGAACCTGATGGCAGTGCTGAACCCCGGCATCCGCCACGTCGCCATCGACGGGGCGCTGTTCGAGGTCGAGGTGCAGTCGCGCCAGGTCATGTCGGTGCCGACCGTCTATCTCAACGGGCAGCTGTTCGGCCAGGGCCGCATGGGGCCGGATGAGATCTTCGCCAAGCTCGACACCGGCGCCGCGGCGCGCGCGGCCGAGCGCCTGAAGGCAATGGACACCTTCGACGTGCTGGTGGTCGGCGGCGGTCCCGCCGGGGCAGCGGCCTCCATCTACGCCGCTCGCAAGGGCATCCGCACCGGCATCGCCGCCGAGCGCTTCGGCGGCCAGGTGCTGGACACGATGGGCATCGAGAATTTCATCTCCGTTCCCTACACGGAGGGCCCCAAGCTCGCCGTGGCCCTCGAGCAGCATGTGCGCGACTACGACGTCGAGGTGATGAACCTGCAGCGCGCGGTGAAGCTCGTGCCCGGCGACCTCGTCCCCGGTGGCCTCATCGAGGTGCAGCTCGCCGGCGGCGCCGCGTTGCGCGCGAAGACCGTCATCCTCTCCACCGGTGCACGCTGGCGGCAGATGGGCGTGCCGGGCGAGGAAGCCTATCGCAACAAGGGCGTCGCCTATTGCCCGCATTGCGACGGCCCGCTGTTCAAGGGCAAGCGCGTGGCGGTGGTGGGCGGCGGCAATTCCGGCGTCGAGGCGGCGATCGACCTTGCGGGCATCGTCGCCCATGTGACGCTGCTCGAGTTCGACGCCAGGCTCCGGGCCGACGACGTCCTGCAGAGGAAGCTCAAGAGCCTGCCCAACGTCACCGTCGTCACCGCGGCGAAGACCACCGAGGTGACCGGCGACGGCCAGAGGGTGACCGGGCTCGTCTATGAGGATCGCGGCGGCGGGCAAGTGCACAGGCTGGAGCTCGAAGGCATCTTCGTGCAGATCGGCCTGCTGCCGAACACCGAATGGCTGAAGGGCGCCGTCGATCTCTCTCCGCGTGGCGAGATCGAGGTCGATGCGCGTGGCCAGACCTCGGTGCCGGGCGTGTTCGCCGCCGGCGACTGCACCACCGTGCCCTACAAGCAGATCGTCATCGCCATGGGCGAGGGCGCGAAGGCCTCGCTCTCGGCCTTCGATCATTTGATCCGAGTCTCGGCGCCCAGCGAAACGGCCGGGAGGGCAGAGGCCAAGGTCGCCTGACGCACTGGGCGGAAAGGGGTCGCCGGCGGAACAACTTCTGCCGGCCCAGCCGATTGACCGGGGAGTTATCCGATCCTTATAGTTAAGGGGATGGTTCCCCGACGGATGAAGTCCAGGGGATTGAATGTGGAACACGGTGCGGACGACCCAAAAGGGGCCAAAGCCGTGGCTGCCCCCGCAACTGTGAGCGGATAGCCGAGCGCCATCTGAAGACCACTGGAGGACCCTTCGGGGTTTCTGGGAAGGTCGGCGCAAGGCGAGGATTCCCCTCGGCGAGATTGTTCCCTGGGCCGTCGTCGTCGGCCTGCTCTGTCTCTTTGCGCTCTATTTCGTCGGCGCCGAGGAAGGCGCCACCTCCCTCGTCAAGGGCATGGCCGTGCACGAATGGGTGCACGACGGCCGGCATCTGCTCGGCTTTCCCTGCCACTAGTCCCATCGGACCAGTCCCATGTTGAGGACTTTGCTCGTCCGCGGGATGATCGTGGGCGTGATCGCTGGCCTGCTGGCATTCGGCATGGCCAGGGTCTTCGGTGAGCCGCAGGTGGATAAGGCGATCGCCTTCGAAGCCTGGCTCGATCAACACAAGGCGGCGTCGGCTGGAGCCGATGCCGCCAACAGCGGTGCCGCCGCTATGTCCGGCATGCCGGGCATGGACCAGCACCAGGACGGCGGCGACGAAGAGCTCGTCAGCCGTCCGACGCAGGCGAGCTGGGGCCTGCTGACCGCGGTGCTGGTCTATGGCGCCTCGTTCGGTGGATCTTCGCGCTGGTCTATGCGTTCGCGCTCGGGCGCTTCACCGGCGTCAGTCCGCGCGGACTGGCGGCGCTGCTCGCGCTGGCGGCCTTCATCACCATCGCGCTTATGCCGGACCTCAAGTATCCGGCCAATCCGCCGACCGTCGGCCAGGCGGAGACGATCGGGCCCCGCACCGGCCTCTATCTGTCGATGCTGGTGGTCTCGATCGGCGGGATGGTGTCGGCGATCCTGACCGGGCGCAGCCTCTATCCCCGGCACGGGTTGTGGAACGCCGCCCTCGCCGGGGCGGCGCTCTATATTGCCGTCGTCGCCGTCGCGCAGCTCCTGCTGCCCGACGTGCAGGAAGTGCCGGATGCGTTCCCGGCGGTCGTCCTCTGGCGTTTCCGGATTGCCAATCTCGGCATCCAGGCCGTGCTCTGGACGACGATGGGCCTCCTGTTCGGCTACCTGACCGAACGCAGCCTGCAGGCGCGGCGCAACGTCCTTCGCGCCGCCGAATAGTCACCGCGCCGCTCCTCTCGATACCATCTTCCGCTCGAGAGGAGCGGTCGGCCTGCTATGGCCATTCATTGACGGCGATGACCGCCAGCCGCACTTAGATTCGACTAGAATACTACCTAAAATTGACTCTATCTCCGCAGGGTTGCGCCGCGTCTTGCGCCCTGAATAGGAATATAAATCCATCAAGAAGGAAAAAGCAATTCCACTAGAGAATTGATCTACTTCAGTTATTTCAAAGAATAGAAAGCCATCGCAGATGTGCGCATTGAGCCATGGCGACCGCAGATAGCGACCGATTCATCGGGTGTGAGTCTGCGAAGCATTTACTAAAAGTTGCGTAACGGTTTTTAAGCGTGGTAATTCTTAGAGTGTGGAGAGACAGGGCCGTCGGTCCCTTTGGAACTGCCGGCGATGATGGGATTGGTCCGCATCCGGCACGATGCGGCTCGGCCCATTTCGCTCGGAACGGCTTCGCTCTGGCTCCTGCCTGCTTGCCTATGATTGCGAGGACATTCCAATGGCCGTCGTGAAGATCACCGCCACACCGGGCATTCCGGACGCCGACATGGCGCTCGATGCCACGATCGATCCGAATGCGGCGACCAGCAGCACGCTGACCAAATCGCTCTTCCGACTGGATTTCGGCGGCGGCGCCGTCGACACCTTCACCGGCATCGGCCTCCACTACGATCCGGTCACCCTGCTGCCCGATGCCGGCACCGTCACCGGCTGGACCGAGATGGCAGGCGGCAATACGTGGCTGCAGATCACCGGCGCCAGCGTGCCGGCGGCGACCTTCACGGCCGATCTGAACGCGCCGCACAACTGGCAGGCCCTGCTCGCGAGCATGCTCTCGGGCAATGACACCATCACCGGCGGCACCGGCAACGATCACCTCCTGGGCGGGGCCGGTAACGACACCATCACCGGCGGCGCCGGCAACGACAAGATGGAAGGCGGTACCGGCAATGACACCTATGTCATCGCCGATGCCGGCGACACGATCGTCGAGAATGTCGGCGAAGGGACCGACACGGCGAAGATCGGGACGGCGCTGATCACGACCCAGTTCGACAATGTCGAGAACTACATCTTCACCGGCACCGGAGACTGGACGTTCACCGGCAACGACCTCGGCGACACGATTACCGGCGCGGCAGGCAACGACACCCTGACCGGCGGCGCCGGGAATGACGCCATCAACGGCGGCGCGGGCAACGACACGCTCAGCGGCAGCGGTGGAGACGACACCATCACCGGCGGAACCGGCGCCGATGTCATGAAGGGCGGTGACGGGAACGACACTTACTTCGTGGACAATGCGGGCGACACGGTGACCGAACAGCCCGGCGAGGGAACCGCGGACACGGTCCGTAGCACGGTCTCCTTCACCCTCGGCGCCGATGTCGAGAATCTGGTTCTCCTGGGTACGGCAGCGATCAGCGGCACCGGCAATGCGGAGGCGAATGCGATCACCGGCAATGCCGGAGCGAACATCCTCGACGGCCAAGCCGGAGCGGACATCCTCACCGGACTCCAGGGCAACGACACCTATATCGTCGACGATCCCGGCGATCAGGTGATTGAGGCCGCCAAAGGCGGAATCGATCTCATTAAGTCCAGCGTCACGATCGACCTCTCCCAGGGAGCATTCCTGAACCAGGAGATCGAGAATGTGACGCTGATGGCGGGCACCGGGAACAACGATGTCACCGGCAACAAATACAACAACGTCATCCAGGGCAACGAGGGCGACAACAAGCTTATCGGCAATGCCGGCAACGACACGCTGGTCGGCAATGACGGAAACGACACCCTCGACGGTGGCGCCGGCAACGACACGATGAACGGCGGCAAGGGCGACGACAAATACACCGTCGATTCCCTCACCGACAAGGTCGTCGAGACCCTCTCGCAAGCAGCCGGCGGTGGCATCGATTCCGTGACCACGTCGGCCGCGATCAAGACGGCCTATGCCAACGTCGAGAACTTCACCTATACCGGCCTGGCCAATTGGGTGTTCACCGGCAATGCGCTCGACAACAGCATCACCGCCGGCGCCGGCAACGATACCCTGAACGGCGGCGCGGGCAACGACACGATGGTCGGCGGCCAGGGCAACGACGCCTACGTAGTCAACAGTGCCGGCGACACTGTCACGGAGCAGAATGGAGAAGGGATCGACAAGGTCACCATTCTCACGACCGCGGTGATGACGGCTTTCAATAATGTCGAGAACTACACCTTCGCCGGAACCGGCAACTGGACCTTCACCGGCAATGCGCTGAACAATACGATCACCGGCGGCAAGGGTGCCGATCATATCGATGGTGGTGCCGGCGACGACGTGCTGAGCGGCGGCGCCGGGATCGACTTCCTCACGGGCGGAACGGGCAATGACACCTACATCGCCGATTCGCTGGCCGAGATCGGCAAGATCTCGGAGACCGGCGGCGATACCGGCGACACGCTGAAGACGGCCGTCGCCCTCAAGACCGCGGTCACGGGCGTCGAGAACTACATCTACACCGGCCTGGCGAACTGGACCTTCACGGGCAATGATTCCGACAATGTCGTCGTCGGCGGATCCAAGACCGACAACCTCGCCGGCGGCAAGGGCGACGACACGCTCATCGGCAATGCCGGCAACGACATCCTCGACGGCGGTGCCGGCAACGACCTGCTCGAAGGCGAGCAGGGCAACGACACCTACAAGTATGACGGCCACGACATCATCGCCGAGGCCGCGAAGGGCGGAATCGACACGGTCATAAGCACCGTCACCCTCGACCTGCTCCACGACAAGGGCCTCGCCGGACAGGAACTGGAGCGTGTCGTCCTGGCGGCCGGCGCCGGCAACATCGATGCGACCGGCAACAATCTCAACAACACCCTCACCGGCAACGAAGGCGCGAACCGGCTCGACGGCGGCGCCGGCAACGACACGATGTCCGGCGGCAAGGGTGACGACACCTATGTTGTCGATTCAGTCGGCGACAAAGTGCTGGAGACCATCACCAACAAGGCCGGCGGCGGCACCGATACCGTCGAGAGCTCGATCGCGTTCAGCCTGGTGAAATATACCAACATCGAGAACCTGACCCTGACCGGCGGCGCCAGCATCAACGGCACCGGCAACGCGCTCGCCAACCACATCATCGGCAACAGCGGCAACAACATCATCGACGGCGGCCTAGGCGACGACACCCTCGACGGCGGCAGCGGCGGCACCGACGTCCTCAAGGGCGGCGCCGGCAACGACACCTATGTCATCGACAGCGCCACGGTGACGATCGACGAGGGCCTCAACAAGGACACCGGCGACCTGGTACTCGCCAGCATCAACGTCGATCTATCCACGATCGGCGCTGGCAAGATCGAGAATGCGACTCTCTCCGGCATCGGCGACGTCAACGCCACCGGCAACGCCGGCGCCAACATCCTGATCGGCAATGCCGGCGCCAACGTGCTGACCGGCGGCGCCGGGATCGACACGCTGACGGGCGGCAATGGCGCCGACACCTTCGCCTTTGCGCTCGGCGATACCGGCTCGACCCTCGGCCATCGCGACCGCATCACCGATTTCACGGTCGGAACCGACAAGATCGACGTCTCCGCCATCGATGCCGACCCGACCACGGTCGGCCACGACAAGTTCATCTTCGTCGGCAACACCGCATTCGACGGCCAGCTCGGCGAGATTCACACCGTCTACGATGCAGTCCACAACGTGACGATCGTCGAAGGCGACATCGACGGCGACAAGGTGGCCGATTTCGGCATCGAGCTCTCGGGCAACCTGAACGTGTCCGTCAAGGACTTTACGACCAGCAGCGTCATCGTCGGGCTCACCCTGATCGGCGATGGTACAGGCAACCAGCTCGACGGCGACCGCGCCGACGATATCCTCATCGGCAACGACGGGGACGATATCCTGAACGGCGGTGGCGGCAACGACGCCCTGGACGGCGGCAACGGGAACGACACGCTGGACGGCGGCACCGGCAACGACACGCTGAATGGTGGCGCCGGAGACGACACGCTGGACGGCGGCACCGGCAACGACACGCTCGACGGCGGCACCGGCGCCGACACGATGGCGGGCGGCAAGGGCGACGACACGTACATCGTCGATGATCCCGGCGATGTGGTGACAGAGCTCCCCGGCGAAGGCACCGATACCGTGATCACATCCATCCCGCTGACGGATGCGATCGCCAACGTGGAGAACTACACCTTCACCGGCGCCGGCGATTGGAAATTCACCGGCAACGGCCTCGACAATGTCATCACCGGCGGCGCCGGCAACGACACGCTGGACGGCGGTACTGGCAACGACACCGCCGCGTTCCACGGCGACTCGACCGGCTACCAGATCGTTTATGGCGACGGCTTCGTCACCGTGACGGATATCAACGCCGCGGACGGCAACGACGGCACCGATACGCTCACCAACATTGATCACATCCGGTTTGCCGACAAGACCATCGACGTTTCCGGCGAGGCCAGCATCGCAGGTGCGTCGGCCGGGGACAAACTGGGCATGTCCGTTGCCGCTGCCGGCGACATCAATCATGACGGATTCACGGACTTCCTGATCGGCGCGCCGCACGCGACGACCGCCAACGGTGCCGATTCCGGCGCCGTCTACGCCGTCTTCGGCGGTCCCAACGGCGTCCCGGCCAATCTCGATCTCGCCAACCTCGGCAAGAGTGCGGGATTCGAAATCATCGGCGCCGACGCCTCCTCGCTGGCCGGCTTCAGCATCAAGAGCGCGGGCGATATCAACGGCGACGGGATTGCCGACTTCATCATCGGCGCCCCGACCGAGCCGACGGGTGCAACCGGTGCCGCCTACGTGGTGTTCGGCCAGGCAGGCGGCTTCGCTTCAACGGTTGATCTTTCGAAGCTCAACGGCACCGACGGCTTCAAGCTGACCGGCGCCGATCTCGGCACGGAGGCCGGACACTCGGTCGCTTACGTCGGCGACATCAATGGCGACGGCTACGACGACATCGTGGTCGGAGCGCCGCTGGCGGGCAATGTCGTTTCCACCACCGAGCCTGGGGCTGCATACGTCGTCTACGGCCATAGCGGATCCTTCGCCTCGGAAGTCAATCTTGGCACCCTCGACGGCAGCAACGGCTTCACGCTGGAAGGACGAGCGAACTACAACCACGCCGGCTGGTCGGTCGACACGGCGGGAGACTTCAACGGCGACGGCATCGCCGACCTGATCGTTGGCGGCATCTTCGGCGCCCCCGGCGACAAGTCAGTCGATCACAGCGGCGAAGCCTATATCGTGTTCGGCAGCCTCGATGCTCCGGCATCGACCCAAGTCCTCGACAAGCTCGGCGACGGCGCGATCGCGATCCACGGGTTTGAGGCCCAGAGCAAGGCCGGCTTTTCGGTGGCTTCGGCCGGCGACGTCAATGGCGACGGCTATGACGACGTCATCGTCAGCGCGCCCTATTCCGATGCGAACGGCGCCGATTCCGGCGCCGCTTACGTGATCTTCGGTGCGGCTGGAACGGCGGCCCCCGACCTGACGAAACTCGATGGTGCCGACGGCTTCGTGGTGAAGGGCATCGCGGCCGGCGATGACGCCGGATTCTCGGTGGCTTCGGCCGGCGACGTCAACGGCGACGGCTATGCGGATCTCCTTATCGGCGCTCCCGCCGGGGATGCCAACCATTCCGGCGACACCTACGTGCTTTTCGGGCATGCTGGTGGCTTCAGTCCGACGATCGATCTGACGAAACTGGACACCAGCCAGGGCTTCTGGATCGAGGGCAGCACGGCCGGCGGCGCGCTCGGCCAGTCCGTCACATCCGCGGGCGACATCAACGGCGACGGGTTCGACGATCTGCTGGTGGGGGCGCCGGGCGAAGGTCCGAACGGCAACGCCAACGCGGGCGCAGTCCACGTTGTGTTCGGCGGCGATGTCTCCGGTCTCCACCCCATCATGGGGACATTGGGCAACGACACCCTCACCGGAACCGGCAGCGACGAAATCCTGGTCGGGGCCCAAGGCAACGACACGATCAACGGCGGCGGCGGCGAGGACGTCATCAAGGGCGGTTCCGGCGACGATCAGATCCACGTCTCCGACAACCAGTTTTTCCGGATCGACGGCGGCAGCGGCAGCGACACGCTGCATCTCGACTACACCGGCGTCATCAATTTCGGCGATCTCGACGGAGACCCGACGACCTCCGAGCGCGGCAAGATCGCCAATATCGAGACGATCGACGTCACCAACGGCAAGAACAATGCGATGACCCTGCATCTTGCCGACCTTCTCGACATGCATGTGCAGAACACCGATGTCGGCGGCGTCGCATCGCTCGACAACGTGCTGAAGATCGACGGCAATGTCGGCGACACGCTGCACCTGGTCGGATCGGACGGCTGGGGCGCCGCCGATACTACCACCCTGGCAGGTTATGCGATCTACACCACGCATGGCGAGAGGATCGCCGTAGATACCGACATTCTCGTGGACTTGCGGGTCGGCGACAACAACGCCAACACCATTGTCGGCGGTGCGGGGAACGACAACCTGTCCGGACTCGCCGGCGACGACACGCTCATCGGCAATGGCGGCGACGACATTCTGGACGGCGGAGCCGGTGCCGACACCATGTCAGGCGGCTTCGGCGATGACACCTATTTCGTGGACAACGGGGCCGACGTCGTGGAGGAGCCGGCCGAGGGTGGCACGGACACCGTCATCACCTCGTTTCCGATCACGGACGCTTTCGACAACGTCGAGAACTTCATCTTCACCGGCAGCGCAAACTGGGATTTCAAGGCCAACGCCCTCGGCAACCTGATCACCGGTGGTTCGGGGAATGACACGATCAACGGCGGAAGCGGCAACGATACCGTGGTCTTCCATGGGAATTTCGCCGACTACCAGCTCGCCTACAACTTCGGCAACGTCATCATTACCGATCTCAACACCAAGGACGGAAACGACGGCACCGACACCGTGATCAGTGTCGAGCACCTCAAGTTCGCCGACAAGACGATCGACATCTCGAACGAGCCCATCGTCTTCGGCGGCCAGGCGGGCGATCAGGTCGGGCGATCCGTGGCCGCCGCCGGCGACATCAATCACGACGGTTTCGAGGACTTCCTGGTCGGCGCACCCCACGCCACCGGGGATGCTGCCGATTCCGGCCTGGTCTATGTGGTCTACGGCACCGGCGCGAGCCCGTCCGAGATCGACCTGGACGCCCTCAACGGTGCGAAGGGATTCCAGATCCTGGGTGCGGGCGCGGGCGACAATCTGGGCATGAGCATCAAGGCGGCCGGTGACATCAATGGCGACGGTATCGCCGACTTCATCATCGGCGCTCCCGGTGCCGGCGCGGGCGCGGGCGCGGCCTATGTGGTGTTCGGCCAGGCCGGTGGGTTCGGCGCGACGCTCGACCTCGCGAACATCAACGGCACGAACGGGTTCAAGATCGATGGCCTCTCCGGGTCCGATGCCCTCGGCCTATCCGTCAGCGGCGCCGGCGACTTCAACGGCGACGGTTACGACGACATCATCGTCGGGGCCTGGGGCACCACGGTTGGCGGCAATGCCACCGCGGGCACGGCCTACGTCATCGACGGCCATAGCGGCAGCTTCACATCCAGCTTCGATCTGACGAAGCTCGACGGCAAGAACGGCGTGGCTCTTACCGGAACCGCCGTCGGTGACCAGACCGGATGGTCCGTCGCATCGGCCGGCGATTTCAACGGCGACGGAATCGGCGACGTCATCATCGGCGCGAAGGGCGCCAACGGAACCGGCATCACCACCATCGTCTACGGCCAGCAAGGAGCCTGGAGCGCGACGCAAGCCTTGGATAGCCTCGGCACCCATGGATTTCAGGTGCCCGGTGTCGCTTCTCAAGGCGGCAATGGCTTCGCAGTCTCCGGCGTCGGGGACCTCAATGGCGACGGGTTCGACGACCTCGTCTTCAGCGCGCCCTATACCCACGTGCCGGACCAGAGTTCCGGCACGGCCTATGTCCTCTTCGGCCATGGCGGAAGTCCGACCCAACCCGACCTCACGAAACTGGACGGCACCAACGGATTCGAGATCCAGGGGCTCGCCGGCGACGACATGAACGGCTTCTCCGTTGCCTCGGCCGGCGACGTCAATGGCGACGGCTTTGCCGATCTGATCATCGGCATCCCGTACAACGTCCGCAACGATGCCGGCAGCGCCTATGTCCTCTTCGGCCATGCCGGTGGGTTCGGCGCGTCGATCGACCTGGCGCATCTCAATGCCGGTCAGGGCTTCTGGATCGACGGCGACTTCGTGGGCGACAAGGCCGGAACCTCCGTCTCCGCGGCCGGGGATATGAACGGCGACGGCTATGATGATCTTCTGGTCGGCGCGCCAAATGAGAATGCGAGCGCTAACGGCGCCAGCGGCGCCGTCGAGGTGGTCTTCGGCGGCGATCTCCTGGGCATCCATCCGATCGCCGGCAATTCCGGCGACAACGTCCTGAACGGCACCAGCGCGGCGGAGACCCTGATCGGCGCCCAGGGTAACGACACGATCAACGGCGGGGGCGGCCACGATGTCATCAAGGGCGGCTCCGGCGACGATCACATCCATGTCTCCGACAACCAGTTCTTCAGGATCGACGGCGGCGCCGGCAACGATACCCTCCACCTCGACTACTCGGGAACGATCGACTTCGGCAACCTGGACGGCAACGCGGCCACGTCCGATCGCGGCAAGATCGCCAATATCGAGACGATCAATGTCGACAACGGCCAGAACAACAGCATGACCTTGCATCTGGCCGATGTCATCGACATCCATGCCGTGAACACCAATGTCGGCGGCGTCGCCTCGCTCGACGACGTGCTGAAGATCGACGGCAATACCGGCGATACGCTGCATCTCTCGGCATCGGACGGCTGGAGCGCGGCCGATACCACGACATTGGCGGGGTATGCGATCTACACCACGCATGTGGCGAAGATCGCGGTGGAGACCGATATCGGCGTGACGATCGCCTGAGGCTGCATTTTCCGATTCCGAGTCGCCTGAAACGATTCAGGCGCCCCCGCCGCGACCCCGATTGGAATCGCCGCCGCGCGTGCTAAGCTGTCGGCAAAGGACGCAGGCGTCCATTGGGGGCATTCCTCATGCCGATGGCGCGATCAGGGAAGGTGAAAAGGAAGGCTGCAGGAGCGTCGCGGCGCGCGCCGCGCCGCACCCTGCCGCGACACCGGCAATATGGGGCTATTCCGATCCGGTTCGCGCCGCGGAGCGGAATCGAGGTTCTCCTGCTGACCTCCCGGACCACCGGTCGCTGGGTGATTCCGAAGGGCTGGCCGATGCGTCGAAAAACGCCGGCCGCGACGGCCGAGCGTGAAGCCTACGAGGAGGCGGGGTTGAAGGGGCGGCTATGGTCCCGGACGCCGATCGGAAGCTACTGGTACCGCAAGGAAGACGAGGACTTCACCGGGAGCATCCTGGTTCGCGTCTTCGTCCTGGCCGTGGATGAGCAGAAGCGGGGATGGCCGGAGCGTTCGCACCGGGAGACCTCCTGGTTTGCGGTCGAGCGCGCCGCCAGGCTGGTGCACGAGCCGGGTCTTGCCCGGCTGCTGCGGCGGATTCCGAAGATCGTCATCGCGCGGATACGCGCCGCCGCGCCGGCACTGCGCTAGGCCTGGAACGCCCCGTCGAAGTTCCGGTCCAGGGCCTCGAGTGCATCGGCCTCCTGGAGATTGAAGCCCAGCGTCTGCAGCACGAAGCCGACGCTGACCGGGTTCGCGTCCTTGGGGTTGATCGGTTCCAGCGTCGATTGCAGCGAATGGAGCAGCAGGTTGATGGCGCCTTGCAGGTGCGTGAGGACGATGTACATGATCGCCTCGCGCGCCCACTCGGCCGGATCGTCGGTCAGCCCTTCGAGCGACGGCAGCTGGCTCGGCGCGATGCTCTTCAGTTTCTCCGAGATGCTCAAGATCTCCTCGGTCAGGCCGGGTACTCCCGCGAGCTGCTGCAGCCACTTCAGCAACAGCTGATCGGCCAGCTTCAGGATGTCGATCAGCTTCGGCAGGGTGATGCCCTTGTCCTCCTCGACGATGTCCTTCAGCGTCGGGTCGGCCTCGCCGAGCAGGATCGCTTCGACCTTGCCCTCGAATTCAGCCCAGGCGGTGTTGCTGTCGGCGATGACCTCGGAAACCATCTGCACGTAGTGGAAGAGCGCCAGCTTCAGGCCGGGCAGCAGCGGATTGACGTTGAATTGCTGCCTCAGGGTCTCTTTTCCCCAGAAGGTCGGGAAATTCTTGCGGGCGGTCCACCTTTTCTGCCAATCGCCCTTCTTGATCACCGCCCGGCTGATCACGACGCTGGCGACGACGACGCCGAGCAGCTGGCCGATCCGCTGCATCCGCTCCGGCGTCGCCCAGGCGAAGTCCGCGGTCGCCGCGGCGCCGGACCCCAATGAGGCCGCCGCCTTGCCGAATCCTCCGGTGAACTCCATCACGTCCTTGGCGAAGTCGTCGTCGAGCAGCAGGGCGGCGATGAAGCCTCCGGCCGCTCCGGCGCCGGCGATTTTGCCGGGCTTGGTCCGCGCCAGCGCGCCGACCTTGGTGGCGACCTTCTTCAGGCTCAGCAGCATCAGAGGGACAAGCCCGCCGGCAAGGGCGAAGTTGGTCAGCGCGACGGCACCGACTGCGTATTCCGTCGTCTTCACCACCTTCATCGCTGTCTGCACCGCGCCCTGCACGTCGTTGTAGACGCCGGCCACGTCCTTGCCGGCGCTCTCGATCTCGTCCTTATAGTTCTTGAAGGTCTCGAGGAAGTGTCGGTGGCGCCAGCGGTCCCAATCCTGCTCGGACGGCACCGGCACCTCGGCGATCTCGGCATACAGCTCGAGGAAGCCCTTGGCCTTCTTGTAGTCGAGGAAGTAGAGATTGTCGATCAGGGCGATCAAGGCGGTGCCAGCCTCGACGGCGATCTCGACGAAGCGGTGCGAGAGCGCGCTCGCGACCGTCTCGTTGATGAAATCCTTGAGGGCCGACATCTTCTCATCGATCCAGCGCAGGATGCCCTCGATGCGCATCAGCAGCTTGACCGTGCGATAAGCGGCGGGCTCGAGGTTCAGCACCGACTCCCAGCGCCGGATGATCGCCTGGAAGGCGTGCTCGGTGAATCCTTCGGCGAAGCCCTCGAGGAAGGAGAAGATCTTCCGCCCCGCGGTGGTCTCGCCGAAGATCTTCTTTCCGAGCAGGTCCAGCACCGGCAGGATCAGCAGCGCCATCAGGCGAAGCCGGAACCTCTTGAAGGTCTCGGTGATCAGCTTCTGGATCGCGGCTCCTGATATCTTGTCGGCGATGTACTCGCCGACATATTCGCGAAAGCCCTGGATCAGCGTCTCGGTGCCGATGATGCCGACGCTCATGACCACCGTGCCGCCCCACACCACCGCCTTGATGATGGGGATCATCCCCTTGGTGGCGTCATAGATCTCCTGCGAGATCTGCGACACGTTCTGGTCGCGCCAGAACACGAACATCGGCAGGCGCGTCACCAGCCGCGTGCTGTTGTTGTAGAAGTAGACGTAGCTGTCGTCGCTGCCCATGACCCGCTTGTCGGGCCCGTACTTGGTGCCGCGCTTCACGAGGTAGAGGTTCGGATCGGCGTTCGCCTTCTTGATGAGATCGTCGATCGTCTGGCGCAGGGGCCCGACCGCCTTCTTCTGGGCGGCCCGCAGCTCGTCGAGGAACAGCTTGTCCCGGTCGATCTGGTAGAACATCTCGATGTAGGAGTTCTTCCAGAACCAGACCCACTGCTCGGAGAAGCGCAGCCTGACCATTTCCCGGAGCCAGTCCCGCGAGGTCCAGCGCCTCTGTGCGTCATCAACGGCGTCCAATGCGAGGCCGCGGGCGGTCTGGACGACCGCCTGTGGATCGACCACCTGCTCCATCACGTTCAGCGAGAGATTGCCCGATGCCGCTTCCTGCTGGGTGAACTTCGGCGGGTGGTCGGTGCCCTCGAGCGTGTAGATGAAGGAGGCCGTGCCCTTGATCTTGTTGTTCTTGGCCTTTTCCGCGGCGATGTACTCGTTCACGATGGTGAAATAGTTGCCGAGTTCCGGCACGCCCTGACCGATGATTCCCTCGTATTGAAGCTGGCCCTGGCCGTCGAGCATAAGCTTGACCAGCACCATCATTCGTCCGACCTCCAGATAGAGGTGCACGAACCCCTTCTCGAGGTCGTAGGGCCGGTAGTTCAGCTGCAGATAGGCGTCGCTCAACGCATCGAAGCCGAAGACGCGGTCCTTGGGCGCCGTCGGATTGGCGGCCAGCCACTTCTGGTAATAGGGCTGGCCGTCTTCCTCAGTGGCATAGGTCCCCTGGGTTGCGGCGGCGGCGTAGAAGCGGGACCCGTTGTCGAAGAAGCCGGTGTTCTCGTCGTCTTCCGGGGGCTTCACGTCGGAGAGCGAGGCGCCATAGACCTTCCGCCGCACCGACGCGGAAAGTGCGGTCGCCACGTTCGTATAGGGAAATTCCGAGGCCAGGAGCTCGGTCGCATCGTCCCAGACCAGGTCCGCCCGTCGCTTGAGGAAGAAGGCCGGGATGAATCGCACCTGGTCGCGCGGAATGTTCTCCGACGTGAAGAAACGGAAGGACGACACGCCGCCTTCGCCATCCGAGGTGGCCGCCGGCGCCTTCTGCACGATGGCCATGTACTTGTTCGTGATGCCGAGGCGCTTGGCGCGGGCGACGTCCGTAACCCCGTTGGGCGTCAGGTCCACCTTGTTGTACCGGCTGAAGCCGGCCAGAATCTGCCAGTCGCGCGCGTCCAGCACCTTGGCTTCGTTGAAGACAGCCTGGGTGAGGACGCTGAGCGAGAGCCGCGCGCGAGAGAACGCAGGATCGTCTGCCATTGCCCGACCGGTCAGGCGTCCGTGAAGTCCGGCAGGCTGTTGTCCGGCTGCAGGAAGACGAGACTGGTCGGCACTTTGACCTCCCAGGCATCGCCGACCCGGCGGCCGCCGAAGGAGTAGGGGATGCCGGTGGCCGAGGCATCCACGTAGCCGCGGTCGAGCGTGAGCTCGGTGGGCGACACCACGTCGATCACCCGGTAGATGCGATAGGCGATCATGATGTCGCGGTCGATGTGCAGGGTGCGGTCGAAGGCGGTGCCGTTTCCGGTCACCGTCGCGCCGCCATGAGTCACGGCGATCGTGCCCTGGCCCTTGTTGAACGCGCCGCGCTGCTCGTCGATGATCTCATCGACCATCGACTTGTAGAGCGATCCCTGGATCTGGAAGGCGGAATCGTCTTCCTCCCAGGGCTTGTTCCCGGTTTGCAGCAGGTAGAGCACGGCCTGCTCGAATCCCGGTGTCACCGGGATCTGTACCCGCGCTGCGCCGGCCTGGAGGAACTGTGCGAACAAAGGATCGCTGTCGTCCTGCCGGAGGTAGTTGGGCCATTCGGCCTTGCGGCCCCAGAAGTAGGGGTAGAACAGATAGCTCATGTTCACCCACTCGAAGGCCTGCTCGAAGAACTCGATATAAGATCCCTCCGCCGCGGCCTCGGCGATGTTCATCTGCGGATAGCCGTAGGGCGGCACGCCGCGCCGCATCGCGTCGAAGTCGTCGTATTGCTGGTTCGTGAAGAGCGAGATCGACTGCCGCTTCAGCTCGCGGCGCTCGATCTCGCGGTTGGCGTCGGGATTCTTGCCGAGCACGCCGCTGCCGGACTGGGCGTTGAGCTCCAGGCGGCTGAGGGCGGCGTCGTACTGGCTCTTCAGGTCGTTATAGGCGCCGACGATCTTGTTGTAGGTCGAGAGCTGCCAAGCGGCGAGCGTCTCCGGCATCCGCGTGCAGAGCACCTCAATGGTGACGGCCACGGCGGCGACGCGGTAGCCATGGGCGACGACCGGGATGGCGGCGTCCTCGCCGTTCATCGGGCCGGCCTCGTTCACGTTGATCTCGGTGCGCCCAACGTGGAAGTTGACGAAGGCCGGCGGCGTGGCGCCGTCATAGAGCAACGGCTCGCCGCCCACCCAGGCCCGCTCGGCCGCATAGCCGCTCGGCACCTGGAGATCGTTGTTCATGATGGTGGTGAAATCGTCGCCGTCGGCGGGCTCCTCGGCCAGCGTGATGCCGATCGTCTTGTGCAGCGGCGGCGGCGGGTCGATGCCGGAGACACCGTACTTGCTGACCCAGAACTGGTAGTTGGCCGGGGACACGTCGCTCGGCGCCAGCGGGACGAAGGTGCCTGAGGGATGATGGCAATAGCCCGGCGGATCCGGCAGCGTGAGGGTCATGCCCTCCG
>Ga0335082_10002135_pt1 | contig 21258 bp, 15 predicted proteins | sample Lox_Sample_41_FD_206718 | JGI IMG/M metagenome (GOLD analysis project Ga0335082, IMG submission 206718) | Soil microbial communities from Loxahatchee National Wildlife Refuge, Florida, United States - Lox_Sample_4.1 | ecosystem: Environmental > Terrestrial > Soil > Wetlands | place: USA...
GATAGACCATCTTCTGCAAATCGCTACCGAAGATCGCCGGCGGGTCGTCATGCTCGGCAACGGTGACGGCATCGAAACCTTTGGAACCTTCCGCGACATAAACATAACGGCCCATGAAATTGACCAAATTCGTTCCTTGCATGAGCAGTTGCGCCATCCAGGCGTTGTTGTCGCCGTCTTTGGAAACGTGGCAATCCGTGCAGTTCTTGGTTTCCGTAGACCGCACCGTGTGGGGGAAGTAGGGACTAAAGGCGAAGCCGCTATATCCCGGCGCGGAAATCGTCTGCTGCATGAAGTACAGCCAGTCACGATTGGCATTCTGCGAGCTAACGACCACGGCGCATGTAGATCGCGTCGGAGCAATCCGATGTTTCGTGACCGTGCCGTCGATGCCCAACATATAGATGTCGTCGCGGAGCACTTCGAAGTTGTATGACGTCCAGTTACGCGTGGTCAGCCCTTCGTTGTGCAGCATCGGCAGCTTCTTGTTCGCGATCATCGGCAAATGGCAGCCGAAGCAACTCGTCGTCCAGGACGTATGGCACGCGTAGCAGGTCATGCGGCTATTCGCGTGTGCGAGCGCAGTTTCATCCGATGGCGCGGAGCCCCAAGTCTTGCCGTCCTTCAGGATCGTCTTCGCGAGGCGCGATTTCTCGCTGTAATGCTCATTGCCGGGCGTGATGGTATCCATCACCTGCACCACTTCCCACGGCTCGCGGTCTTGCTCCACCATGGAACGCTGGTATAGCTTTCCGTTTAGCCAATAGAAACGTTTCTGCTTCCAGGGCGTCCTCAGAATGGACATGTCCGTGCCGCCTTCGGGCGCGGCAGCCGCCGAAGTCTTCAACGTGGCTTTCTTCAAGATCGTGCCATGGCAATCGATACAGTCGATTTCCACGGCGTTGCGCGTCTCGCCGTACAGATTGCCGTTGCCATGGTTGTCCTGGGCGAAGTGGCAATCTTCGCAGTGCAAGCCCTTCTCCAGGTGGATGTCCTTCATATGGACGCCCTTCTGGAACTTCTCTTTGTCGTCGTCGGGGACGACGTTGTTCTTGGCGTCCAGCATGTTGCCCTGACGATCGCGCTTGTAAACCGCGCGGAAAATCCATCCGTGACCGTGGAAGTCGGCAAATTGCGTCCGCTTCAACTGTTGGTTGAATTCCGGACTGCCGACCTTCTCGAGAAAACCGAGATCTTTCCACAATCCGTGCACGGCCGCGCCTTCAGGATTTGCCAGCCACGCCTCGAACCGGTCCTGGTCGCTGGGCTTGTGCGGTTCTTTCGGGTACATGAACTCGCCGTCAGTCTCGTTGTCCCACCACGTGTATCCCAAGTAGGTCGAGACCATGTTCGTGCCGGGATGGATGTGGCACGTGATGCATTGGCTGGTTGGGATCGATCGCGTAAATTCATGCTTGATCGGATGACCCGATTCGTTCTTCGGAATCGTGGGATCGATCTCTTCACTGTGCCCTTGATTTCCGGACTTGGCATAAGGACCGGAGTGGACCGGCGAACGGTCGTTAGCGTAGACGACGTGGCAGGCGCTGCAGCCGCTATTGCGGTAGTCGCCTGGATGATCGTTGGTCCCAGGCAATGAAAGAAGCGGGTCGAGAAGTCGCGTCTTCTGAAGGCCTAAGAATACGGGATCTGTGCGAAGCTCGGTTCCCAAGCCTCGCTCGCTCAACTTCACATCGGGTGCGCCGGGATCTTCATCCGGATTCGGATTGCCGATCTCAGAACGTTCTCTCCCCCCGCGCTCGAACACGCGCAGGATATTGCCGGGCTGCGATACTTCCCATCGGCCCAACGGATCGAGCTGCGGGAGAACGCCCTTGGTTCTGGTCATTTCTTGCGAAGGAGGCGGATAGGTATTGATCCGCTGCGGCAGGCCGTCCGCCGAATAGCTCTCCCCGAAATGCGGATCCTTGTAGGGATAGCCTCCGTTGTTGTACAGGGCAGCGCCCCACAACATCCCACCGTGCGTCATCATGCTAGTGCGAACGGCGCGGACTTCTTTAGGATGACAACCGACCGAACCGCAAGTATCGGCGGCGACGCGCAGATCGCCTGGATTGACAAACTGGATGTATTCCTTGTTCTCCTTCAGCCAATTCGTCCAGGGGCGCACTGGATTGGCGGAACTCTTAAACATGTCTGGAAAACGCGGCTGCGGATGAGCTTGCTTCTTTGCCTGCTCGTAAGTGGCATCGCCGGGTTTTGTTCCCGCAGGCGGCGTGACATCGGGTTTGCCGCCGTGACAATCGGCACAGCCCAGCCGAACCGTTCCAGTTGTGTGCATCGACGGCGCATCGGTCTTACCGTGGCAAGCGATGCAGCCCGTGCTCTTTTGGTCCATTTCGGCTATGGTTTCACCGAGACGGGATACCGGGTGATCGCTAGCGGCAGGGCGCGGCTCGCCTGCTGGAGGCGGGTTTTCCGAACGTTGCTGTTGTGCCATCAGCAGCGTGCACAGAAGCACGCAAAGACCAGCCGACAGCGCTGCTATCGAAAGGCGGGCAAATCGTGTTGCAGGAATCCTCAAGCGATCACCTCATCGAGAAATCACGGGGAGAAATCACGTGGCTAGAATCGGAAACGCACATTGGCAAACGCCGAGAACAAAGTTCGATTGGACATAAGCTCACGGAAGCCCTGGAACGGCAGAAAACTGTTCACGCCTCCGGTGATCACGATATTTTCGGACAAGGGCGGCCGATACACCACCCCAATCCCGGAATCCGAGCCCACGCCGTGATGAATCGGAGCCTGGAAGTCCAGCAGTTCAAGAGGCTCAGTTCGCGCGAAACGAATCAAGTTCTGGTTGAATACAAGTTTGATCTTGGGTGTGAGCAGGACATCCGTCGCGGCGTTGTATATGAAAATCCCCGGATTGACGAAGTTCGGTTGTCCCTGAATCTTGCTCGAACGTAAGTCAGCGACCAGGCTGCCGCCGTTTACCAGCGCCACGCCGGTGTCCGTCAGACGAAGGCCTTCACGGTTCCAAAAACTGAAGAAGCCTCCGGCGAAATTGGGATTGTCGAAAATCGTGTCGAAGCCGCGTGCCGTTCCGTCCCGGGGCTTATTGTCGCCGGAAGCATAGAAGAACGAGAGACGATACCGGAGCCAGTCTTTATCGAGCGACAACTCCACGGCAGCCATCTGCGCATTGATATCCGTCTTCCGGCCGGCCAGACTGTTGAAGCTGTCGTTGCCCAGAACTTGATAAAAAGCGTGGGTGATGTTGAGCCGGCCGATGTGTCCGTCGCCCGTGAGTCCGTAATAATAGGCCTTGATCCTGTGCGGCCTGACTAACCCGATGGCCGCCGGTCTTACCAGAAAGTTGTTGGTGTCGTACTTGAAGTCGGGATCGTCCTTGTCGTAGTGGAAGCTCGCCTGGATGGTGTATCCGGGCTTGAAGAAATCCTGCCGGTATACGTTGGCGATCATCACCTGCTGGTGACGGTAGCTCATGCTGTTCAGGCCGCTGTTCGAGTCCTTTTCCAGCATGGCGAAATAGGCCGCGTTGAATTGAATTCTGTTGTTATCCAGGTTGCCAAAAATACGCAGGCCCGGTTCCTGGTCGGAGAAGATAAATCCGCGGAAATCGCTGTGGAAAGATTGAATGCCGGCGCGAACGGATACGAAATCGTACTGATTGCTGAGATCCTTCAGCTTCACCTCGCCGAAAGCTTCCTGGAGACCCAAATGCGCGTCCAGGCGGGTGTCGCCCTTGCGCACGTCGAAATTCACGATGCCGTTCTCTTGCGCTGCGAGATAGTTCACGTTGACTTCGGGCGTCACTTGGATGCGCCAGTCCGCGGGACGGAACGAGGTGTCGCCACGGGACAGGTCGAACGAAAACGCGAAGTTCTGGCTCACGAAGTACTGGCGGAATTTTCCGAAGAACTCCGCGCTGTCTGGATTCTGAGAACCTAGCCCACTCGGGACTGGAATACGGCGGCCATCGAAGAAGGTGTCGCTGGTCAGCGTCACGTTGAGGAACGTGCGGTTCCCAATAATCGGGTAGTCGCCCTTGAACTTGTTCCGATTGAACGGATCGTACCAGTGCCCTTGAACATAAGGCACTTCGAAGTTGTTGTAGCGATGATATTCCTGCGGGAACTGATAGTTCCAGCGGTTGGGTATGACGTTAAAAACCTGGTCCTCGCGGGCCATAGGAGGCAGCGGCCGGGGCTCGCCGGTAGTCTCCGGCGGCGGCTCGGAAGGCAAGTTCCGATAGGGGGACGAAGGTTCGCCGTCAGTCTGGGGCGCGGGCGGGATGGGACCTAGACCAGGCTCATGAGGTAAGTTCCGAATCCCGTCCGTACTCACGGGGAGGGTCTTCATGGTGAATTCGAGCGGAAGGACTTCGCCCGGCGCCAGCTGGATCTCGCCGCGAGCGAAAGGCTCGAAGCCCTCGCGGGTGGCTTTCAACTGATAGCGTCCCGGCGGGAGATTCAGGAAGCGGAACGCGCCGTCGCCGGTGGTTGTCATGGGAAAGCTCTTGCCGTTCGAAAGCTCCTGCAAGACAACAGCTACACCGCCCAGGCCGAGACCCGTGTCCGTCTGGACAATTCCTTGGATAGCTGCTGTCGTCGAAACGGCCTGCCGCGGAATGCGTTGTTGTGGCGCTCCTGCCACCGAGCCGGCGCCGGCAAGGAGCAGGAACAGTAGGGCGCCGGTACCGCCTGTCCGGACGCTAAGGTCGAGTTTCATGACTAGGCCCCGCACAAAAGAACCTCTCTATAACACCACAAGCCAGCCCGTCCCTGCCACCCACCCCCGGTTACCCCCGTCGGCGGCGGCTCAGCCTGTGAACGCTCAAGATTACCAAAAGCCGGTCAAGATTGCAGGCCGGGGGCGACATAGGCGTAAAACAGGACGATCAGGCCGATGATACTCGCGAGCAGTACGCTATGCCGGAGTGTGAACCGGAACAGCCGCGCCTCCTCCTCCGGCGCCATTCGGGTGGCCGCTGCCGCAACCGCAATACTCGACAGGCTGATCATTTTGCCCATTACGCCGCCGCTCGAGTTTGACGCCGCCATCAGCACGGGATTCAAACCCAGCCGACCGGCCGTGACCACCTGGAGATTGCCGAATAACGCGTTTGCTGACGTATCGGAGCCCGTCAGGAAAACGCCAAGCCAGCCCAGAATCGCGCTGAAGAACGGAAACGATGCACCCGTGGCTGCGAACGCCAGGCCTAGAGTCGCGGTGGCGCCCGAATAATTCATCAGAAACGCCAGACCCAAAACCGCACCCAGCGTGACGAGTGGCAATGCAAGCTGACGCAATGTGTGGCCTAAAATCTTCAAGTATTGCCCGGGCCGAATGCCCAGCACGACGGCCGTAAGCAGAGTAGCGATCATGCACGCCGTGCCGGAAGCGGAAAACCAGTTTAGGTTGAAGATCGCAGGATAGGGCGACACTTTGGCGGTCACCGGTGGAACACGCGCGATCAAGTTGTGCAGCCACGGCCAGGAAATCGGTATACTCACCGAGTTCAACGGCCCTTGCATCGGCTTGTAGCCCCACAGCAGCACGCATGCGACAAGCAGGAGATATGGACTCCAGGCATGCAGGATTTGCCCCGCCGAGTAGCGAATTGTGGAGACGCTTGTATCGGCCGATACTAGACCCTTCGCGGGGACGTACTTGTCTTTCGGCTTCCAGACCAGGAACAGGATCACCAGCGCCCCCATCGCGGTCAGGGAGGCTGCCAGGTCAGTAAGCTGCGGCCCTACAAAGTTCGAAACCAGGAACTGCACTCCGGCGAAAGAGACTCCACAGACGATCGCGGCTGGCAGAACCGCACGCAGTGCGCTCACGCCGCCCATCACCAGGACCAGGTAGGCGGGCACGATCAGCGAAACGGGCGCGCAGATGCGGCCGACCTCGGCGCTCAAGCGGTCGAGCGGCAGTCCGGTGATTCCCGCCAGGGTGACCACTGGAATCGCAATGGATCCGAAGGCCACCGGCGCTGTATTGGCGAGCAGGCAAATCGCCGCCGCATAGAACGGCGAGAAACCGAGGCCCGCGAGCATTGCAGACGCTACCGCGACCGGGGTCCCGAATCCGGCTGCTCCCTCCACGAATGCGCCGAACGCGAACGCGATCAGCAAAGCTTGCAGCCGTGGATCGCGAGTCAGGCTTCCAATGGATTGCTTGATCAGTTCGAACTTACCGGTCTCGACAGTCAGCCGGTAAAGGAATACCGCCCATATCACGATCCAGCCGATGGGGAACAGTCCAAATGCTGCTCCGTAAGCCGCGGCGCTCACCAGGTGGCCCAAAGGCATTCTGTAAAGAAAGAATGCGACCAATGCGGTAGTTGCCAGACCCCACAAACCCGCAATCCACGCGGGCTTACGTCTCACGCCCAGCAGAAACAGCAAAGTAAAAATCGGTAACGCGGCGACAAGCGACGAGAGAATCAAGCTGCCTTGCAACGGCGCGTAGTTTTGCTGCCACATGGGTAGAAGGCAGTATATCAAGCGGTTTCGAACCTGGCGGCGCGGTCACGACCACGAGCCCTACAGTTTCACGCGAACGAGGATCTCGCGCCTTCCCTTATACAGCCGCAGCAGGAATGCGGCCCAGAAACAGAGGGCTACCACGGCAGTGGCGATGAACCTTCGCGGCGATACATCGAAGGAAGTATCGGAAACCAGCCTTCCGAACGCTAAACAACTGAAGACCAGCGCGAGATTCAGCAGCGGTAATGGCCCCGTAAGACGGCGCTTGATGCGTGTCAAAGTCTGGAGTTCGTGGTCGGACGCGAGAGCAGGGGCTTCAGGAAAACGCTGAGCCGCCATTTCGGCGAGCGTCCGCGCATGCTCAGGATCCTCGCGCAAGTAGGCCTCGACGAGCGCGCGCGAGTCCGGACTCGCCTCGCCCGCGGTGTATAACGGCCACAGATCGTTGATAATGTCGCGCGTTACGTTTTCCATGTTCTTTCTCCTGTACTCCCAATTCGCATTTTCAATTGCAGACGTGCCCGGTGGACGCGCACTCTGACTGCTTCGACCGAACAACCGAGGATGGCGCCTATCTGCTCATACCTCAGACCGTCGTCCAGGGAAAGAACCAATGCCTCGCGTTGTGATTCGGGTAATTGCTGTATCTCTTTCAGGACCGTTGACAGTTCCTGGCGATCTTCGGCCGCCCGGCTGGGCGACGGCCCTGGATCAGCTCGCTCCGCCAGTTCGCTGACCGGTACCAGCTTGCGCTCGCGCTCGATGAAATCGCGATAGAGGTTTCGCGCAATGGCAAACAAATACGCTTTCACCGTATCGACACGGAGCTCTGTCTTGCCACAGAAAGCGTGGACAAACGTCTCGGCCGTGAGATCTTCGGCGAGCGTGGGATTGCCCGACAGGTAAACCGAAAACCTGTGGACATCCCTGGCGTAGCGGCCGTAAATCTCGGCGAAGTCCATTTTTGTCGGTCTCGCGAACAATACGATTCAGATGAAACAACGTTACAGAGATTCTAAGCTCTGCTGGAATCGTCGAAGGCGTTATGGCGTGGGTCTACAACCGTCGCGATCCAGTGGCTCCGCCAGGTGAAGCCTTCGGCCAGTCAGGGTCGCGGCGGAAACCCTTAACGAGGAAGGACCATCCCGGCCGGAGTGGTGCCAAGGTTGGAGTACTTCCCCTTACGAACGGGCTACGTCTTAACTCGCTTTGGCCGGACCAACCAGAGTACAATGGGAATGACCCATAAAGGAGGCCGCATGTTCCGATCCATAGGGCTCCCTGAGCTTCTTGTCATTTTAGTGGTCGCCGTTCTTTTGTTCGGCGGGAAGAAAATCCCTGAACTGGCAAAAGGTTTAGGCGAAGGCATCAAGAACTTCAAGAGTGCCTTGAAGACTGAAGACCACAACCCTAGCGTCGACGAAAAGAAGCAGGCCTAAGGCTTCCTGGGTACGCTCGCACCTGAGAGTGGACCCCAATCGACTTCCCAAAAGAACAACCCCCGCGAGAGTTTCCCCGCGGGGGTTTTGATTTACGAGCTGTGTTGGCGAGTTCTATTTCTTCTTCGGTACGATCGCGTCCTTCACGGCTTTGGCCACGCGGAATTTCACTACCTTCTTGGCTGGGATCTTGATCGCTTCGCCAGTTGCCGGATTGCGTCCCATGCGCGCTTTCCGGTCCACGCGAACCAGACGCCCGATGCCGGGGATCACGAACATCCCGTTCTTCTTGGTTTCGCGAACGGCCATATCTGCGAACGTCGCCACGAAATGCTTGGCTGCCTTGGTGGTCGTGCCGGTGGCTGCCGCCAGCTCTTTCACCATCTGAGACTGCGTCATCTTTGCTGCTGCCATTGACTTCTCCTTAGTGAGGTTCTTCCAATCAACACTCGGTGCGGATGTTTGAAACATTACCGCCCGAAATTGTTTCCTCCCAAATCATACGAGATGACCGGTAGGATGTAAAGAGAAGAATAGCAAAAAAACGAGATTTTCCTCATGTTTTTCCGAGCCGGCGGCAGCGGAGGCCGATAAAACGGGCTTTCCGGCGTGGCGTGAGCCTTCGGATGCTTGAGTTTAAGCGCTTTGCGCAGCCTTGGTGATTGTAACCCCGGTATCACTTGCTGTTCCCAAGCCCAGCTTCTGCCGCAGGCTCGCGTCCAGGCGATCGCAAAGTTCCGGATTGGCGGCGAGGAAGGTGCGGGCGTTGTCGCGTCCCTGTCCGATGCGCTCACCGGCGTAGCTGAACCATGATCCGCTCTTGTCGACCAAGCCCTCGATTACGCCCAGGTCAAGCAGATCAGCCTCTCGCGATACGCCTTCGCCATACAGTATGTCGACTTCGGCTTCCCGGAACGGCGCGGCAACCTTATTCTTTACGACCTTGATCTTGGTGCGATTGCCAAACACCTTCTCGCCGTCTTTCAGAGCCCCCATGCGCCGAACCTCCACGCGGACCGAGGAATAGAACTTGAGGGCGCGCCCGCCGGTTGTGGTCTCGGGGTTTCCAAACATCACCCCGATTTTTTCCCGGACCTGGTTAATGAAAACGAGCAGCGTATTTGTGCGCGCGACGGTTCCAGTGAGCTTGCGCAGCGCCTGCGACATCAGACGCGCGTGCAAGCCCATGTGACTGTCGCCCATTTCGCCTTCGAGTTCCGCTTTGGGCACCAGCGCTGCGACGGAGTCGACTACCACGACGTCCACGCCGCCGGAGGTGATTAGCGCGCCGGTTATTTCGAGCGCCTGCTCGCCGTAATCCGGCTGCGAGACCAGCAGATTATCGACATCCACGCCAAGCTTTCGCGCGTATGTGGGATCCAGGGCATGTTCCGCGTCAATGAACGCAGCGGTGCCACCGGCCTTTTGTGCCTGCGCAATCACCTGCAGTGCGAGTGTGGTTTTCCCGGAAGATTCCGGGCCAAAAATCTCAACCACTCTGGCCCGTGGGAAACCGCCCACGCCGAGCGCCGAATCGAGCGAGATGGAACCACTCGAGATCACAGTGACCGGCAGGACGTTTCGCGAGCCCAGCCGCAGCACAGAACCCTTGCCAAACTGCTTGTCCATCTGGCTGAGAGCGGCGTCAATGGCGCGCTGACGCGCGGCGATATCGATAGTGGTTGGTTGTTCCTTCACGCTTGTTTAGTGCGCGGGAGCGAAACATCGTCTCAGGCAAATCCGGCCAATCGCTCCGTGACCGTCCCTAACCGCGCAGCACAACCATCGTCATACGTCCATGCAGAACCTCTGGCAGGACTTCCGGCAAGGCGTCCGTTCCCTGGCCAAGAGTCCAGGCTTTACCCTTCTTGCCGTCCTCGCTCTCGCGCTTGGCATCGGCGCCAACACAGCCATTTTCAGCGTCGTGAACAGCATACTCTTGCGACCCCTGGCCTACGCCGACCCTGGCCGGTTGGTGGTGATTCTGCACGACGGTACGTTACCCGTTTCACCGGCGGACTTTCTGGATTGGCGCAGGCTCTCCCGGTCCTTCGAGCAAATCGCAGCGGCGCAGGCTTGGGGCGCCTCTCTAACCGGCCGTGACAATGCCGAGAGGCTATCAGGCATGCAGGTCAGTTCGAATTTGTTTGAAGTGCTGGGTGTTGCTCCGCAAGTCGGGCGCACGTTCGACGCCGGAGAGGATCAGCCGACCAGTGGGCACGTCGCGGTTCTCAGCCATCAATTGTGGCAGCGGCGTTTCGGTGGAAATCCGGCCGTTGCCGGTCAACAGATCACGCTGAATGGGGAGAGCTACACCGTCGCTGGCGTCATGCCCGAGTCCTTTCGATTTGCGCCGTTCTGGGCCACTGATGTGGAAGTTTGGGTCCCGCTTGTGTTGGACAAAAGGCTGAACGATCGCGGCGGCCGCTCGCTGCGGATTTTCGCCCGGCTGCGGAACGGCGTTTCGCTCGCACAGGCGCAATCCGATATCGACACGATATGCCGCGGCTTGGCCGAGTTGTATCCGGCGACGAACACGAACATGACCGCCCGCGTGGTGCCGCTGCAGAACAAAGTCGTCTCCAATATTCGGCCAACGTTGCTTGTGCTCCTTGGTGCAGTCGGCTTTGTGTTGCTGATCGCTTGTGCCAACGTGGCCAACCTGATGTTGGTGCGCGCAAGCTCTAAGAGAAAGGAGATAGCGGTACGGCTTGCGCTCGGATCGAATCGCTGGGGACTGATCCGGCACTCTTTGATCGAAGCGCTGCTGCTGTCGGCGGCGGGCGCGATTGTCGGTGCATGGACCGCTACCTCGGGCGTCAAGGGATTGATCGCATCGCTGCCGCCCGGAAGCCTTCCCCGTTCCGAAGAAGTTGGCATCGACAAACTTGTGCTTGCGTTCACCGTGCTGATCGCTCTCGGCACAGGGATATTCTGCGGGCTTTCGCCGGCCTTGCGCGCCATCCGGACGGACCTGCAGGAAGCGCTCCGTAGCGGCGGCAGAGGATCGACTCCCGACCGGTCCGATCATCGTACCCGGGGCTTGCTGGTAATCTCCGAAGTCGCGTTGGCGCTTGTTTTATTGGTTGGCGCTGGCCTGATGCTGCGAACGTTCCAACACCTGCAAGCGGTGGATCTTGGTTTCGACCCGCATCGTCTCCTTACGCTCGAAGTCGCGGCAGGCGGCCAGTTCTACCCGGCAGGCGCACCCAGGATTCGCTTCTTCGAACAATTGCGCCCGCGTCTGGAGGCTTTGCCCGGCGTTGAGTCCGCCAGCCTGATCAACCATCTACCCATTAGTGGTGACGTTTGGACACTTGGAGTCGAGATCGCGGGGCGCGCCCTGCCGCCTCCAGGTCAGGGGCCGGCAGCCGCATATCGAGTGATCCAGCCTGGATATTTTCGAACGTTGAAGGCGGCCATCCTTCGGGGTCGTGACTTCACGGATCATGACACTGCGGGGACGATCCCGGTGAGCATCATCAATGAAGCACTGGCGAAGCATCATTGGGCAGGCGAGGATCCCGTCGGACAACGGATTCGCTATGCCGGAGCATGGAGAACGGTGATCGGCGTAGTGCGGGATATCAAACAGAGCGATTGGATCGCGAAGCCGAACGACGAAGTATACCTCCCATACACCCAAAGCGACGCCGGCTTCTCATACATGACAGTTGTCATGCGCACTCACGGCGATCCGCTGGGTGTGGCGAAGGCTGTCGCATTCGCGGTCCATTCCCTCGATAAAGATGTGCCGCTCGCGCATGTCCAGACCATGGAACAGGTGATCGCAAATAAACTGTGGCGCGGTCGCTTGACGATGCTGCTGTTGGGCGTGTTCGCCGGGGTCGCGGTGATATTGGCGGGCTTGGGCGTCTATGGCGCGATCTCCTATTCGGTTGAGCAGCGCACCAGCGAGATCGGCCTGCGCATGGCTTTAGGCGCACGCGCTACCGATGTACTCGGCATGGTGTTGCGCCAGGGCTTGGGAGTCGCGGGAACAGGCGTAGCCATCGGACTCCTTGGGTCGTGGATGCTGAGCCGGACCCTCTCCGGACTGCTCTACGGTGTCACCGCAACCGACCCGTTGACCTTCACCGGCGTCTCTCTCTTGTTAATCGCCATCAGTGCAGTTGCCTGCTGCGTCCCCGCGTTACGAGCCGCGCGAGTAGACCCCCAAACTGCCCTCCGCCACGACTAGCAGCCGATAACCCACCACCCACCACCCAACACAACCCACAACCCAGATAATGGGGATATGAAGAAACTGACCGATCCGGAGTTGGCAGCATCCCTCGCCTCTCTCCCCGGATGGACCGTCGCTCACGGCAAACTTCATAAGGAATACAAGTTCGCCGACTTCATCCACGCCTTCGGCTTCATGACCACCGCCGCCCTGGCCATCGAGAAGATGAATCATCACCCGGAATGGTTCAACGTCTACAACCGCGTCACCGTCGACCTGACCACGCACGACGCTCAAGGAATCACTTCCAACGACGTCACTCTGGCCAAAGTCCTGGACGCCACCGCGCAAAAGCTCCAATGAAGGCCATTCTGCTTCTGGCCTGCGCGGCCTGCCTCCACGCACAATCGACATTCACCGGCGCGGCAGCGGCCGACGAACAGATCAATCTCGCCGTCAAAGATGGTCTGATCCCCGGCGCTGTGCTCGAAATCGGGCATGACGGCAAAGTGGTCTACCGCAAGGCCTACGGCGAGCGTGCGCTGATTCCGCAACGCGAGCCGATGACCGTCGACACCATCTTCGATGCCGCCTCACTGACCAAAGTAATCGCCACGACATCGTCGATCATGAAGCTGTTCGAGCAAGGTAAGATCCGCCTCAATGATCCGGTGACGAAATACCTGCCCGAATTCCAGGGCGGCCGCAGCGATATCACCATCCGCAATCTGATGACGCATTTCTCCGGTCTTCGGCCCGATCTCGATCTGCAGCCGGCCTGGAGCGGCTACGACACGGGAATCCAACGGGCCCTGGTCGAAAAACCCGCGCGCCCGTCCGGTGTGCGCTTCGTATACAGCGACATCAATTTCATCCTGTTAGGCGAAATTGTTCATCGACTCAGCGGCCAAATGCTCTCCGATTTCACACGCGAGAACATTTTCCAGCCTCTCGGGATGAGCGACTCGATGTTTCAGCCGCCCGCATCGCTCCGATCCCGTATCGCACCGACAGAGATCGATCCCGCCACCGGCCAGCCGCTCCGCGGCGTGGTTCACGATGAGACTTCGCGCTACATGGGCGGTGTCGCCGGACATGCAGGCCTGTTCACTACCGCCGATGATCTCGCCAAGTTCGCTCAGATGATGCTCGATCACGGCATGGCCAACGGAACCAGGATGTTCAGTTCGCCGACGGTGGAGAAGTTCACTACGCCGCAATCACCGGCCGATCAGCCCATCCTGCGCGGTCTCGGCTGGGACATCGACTCGCCGTTCTCCAGCAATCGGGGCGACCTGTTTCCCATCGGTTCCTACGGTCACACCGGATTTACCGGCACTTCAATCTGGATCGATCCCTATAGCCGAACTTACGTCATCCTGCTGACCAACTTCGTCCACCCGCATCGGGGAAAATCGCTGACCGGTTTGCGCGGGCGCATCGCGACGATCGCCGCGAGTTCGTTCGGAATTACCGCGCGAGAGGTGAAACTTACTGGGTATAACGAAACCATCACCGGCCCCGGTCTCCGCCGCGAAATCGAACCCAATGGAGGCGTGCTCACGGGTCTCGATGTGCTGGCGCAGGAGAATTTCGCGCCGCTTAAAGGCAAACGCATCGGCCTGATCACCAATCATACGGGCTTGAGCCGCGACGGAAAACGCAACATCGATCTGCTGACTGCGGCCGGCGTCAGGATTGTTTCCATCTTTTCTCCCGAGCATGGCCTTCTCGGCAAAGAGGACCAGCCGAATGTTGCCGACAGCCGTGATCCCGCCACGGGCCTGCCGGTCCTCAGCCTGTTTCATGGACCCACGCGCCGCATTGCTCCCGAAATGCTCTCCAACGTGGACACACTGGTTTACGATATTCAGGACGTCGGCGCGCGCTTTTACACCTACTCCTGCACGCTGCTCTACGCCCTCGAAGAATCCGCCAAAAAACATATTCCATTTTTCGTTTTAGATCGGCCCAACCCGATCACCGGCGTGAGAGTGGAAGGTCCTGTTCTTGACAAAGATCTCGAATCGTTCGTTGGCTGTTATGAAATGCCCCTGCGGCACGGACTCACGTTCGGCGAATTGGCGTCGATGGCCAACGGCGAGCTGAATTTCGGTGCTGACTTGCACGTAATTCCGATGAAAGGATGGAGCCGAGGCGACTGGTTCGATGCGACTAACCTCGCCTGGGTGGATCCGTCGCCGAATATGCGAAGTCTGAACGCGGCTACGCTATATCCCGGAGTTGCCATGCTTGAAGCATCCAAGAATTATTCGGTCGGGCGGGGGACTGATTCGCCGTTCGAGCAGGTGGGCGCAGATTGGATTCATGGCCGGGAACTAGCCGCATTTCTCAACGGCCGGTATATTCCCGGCGTTCGCGTCTATCCGACCCGATTCCAACCGTCATCGTCCAATTTCAAAGGGCAGACGGTCGAGGGAGTGCGCTTCGTGATCACCGACAGGTATGCGTTCGACAGCACCAGGCTCGGCTTGGAGCTGGCGTACGCCCTCGAAAAGCTCTATCCAGGCAGGATTCCTTGGGACACAAATCGATTTCTGATCGGAAACCATGAGGTGATCGCTGCGGCGAAGAGCGGGTTAGACCCGCGAACGATCGTTGAAAGGATGGAGGACTCCCTCGCCGCCTTTGATCGACGGCGAGAGAAGTACCTGATTTATAAGTAAAATGACCAAGAATGGCAAGGTTCCCCCAACCCGCCCCCCGGCTCCTAGGCAACAGCGGCCTTGGATTCGTTTTTCGGCCGATTTTTACTGCCTGGCGGACGGCCTCGACGTTTGATCTGCGACATCCAGGCAGGTGGACGTCCCCGGCGCCTGCCGCGGCCCCGGGCCAACCGCTCCAATGTCATGATCGCCTCTTCGATTGCTTCACGCTCGAGGCGTAATTCTGCGAGCATCTTATTGATGTCCATTCCTGAGTTCTCCCCAAAACTAATGATTCAAATTCTCCTTCCGTTCTGGAAGGCGAACAACTGACTAATAACTACCTTTTCCTGCAATATGTGTTGTACTAGATTTTGACATCCGTTTCAAGTGTTTTGTTCTGAAAGCCGAACAAATCGTTGGAACTCCCGCTCATCCCGCCTGCCGCCGCTTCCAATAGAAGTAAAACGGTAAGCCTAATGAAATCAATCCCAAACCCATTAAGGACTCCCTCGGCGACTTAAGCAGAGTCGACACCACCAGGCACGCGATCCCTAGTACAAATACGATCGGAACCACCGGATAACCAAGCGTTCGATACGGCCGCGGCATGTCCGGACGCTTGATTCGCAGCACGATCACGGCGGCGGTCGCCATGCCATACAATATGACGCTGGCGAAGATCACGTAGGTGTACAACTGTTGATAACGCCCGCTCAGAACCAGCAGAGCTCCCCAGGCGCTGAGGGCCAAAATCGACACGCTGGGCGTCCGGTGTTGCGGGTGAACGAAGCGGATTCTCCGGAAAAACAATCCGTCCCGAGCCATCGCAAATGGCACCCGAGATCCCGAGAGAATTGACCCGTTGAGCGCCGCAAATATCGAGATCATGGCCGCGATACTTACTCCAGCCGCGCCAGGCGAGCCCAGAATCCGGCGCATCGTCTCCGCCGCTACGCGATCGCTCGCAGCCACCGCATCGGCTGGGAGAACGTAAAAATAGGCCAGATTCGCCAATAAGTAGATGGCGACAACAGCCAGAGTCCCGACAATCAATGCGCGCGGAAGGTTGCGTTGTGGGTCTCGCACCTCGGACGCTACCATGCTCACGTTGTTCCAGCCGTCATAGGCCCACAGCGCCGCCACAAGTGCGGCGAAGAATCCCGTAATGCCGCCGGCCGCCGGAATCGAGGTCTGAAAATTCCCGACGGAGCCGTGGCCGGTACTCAATCCGATGACAATAATCGCGGCGATCAGCCCCACCTTTATTGCGGTTACCGCCACCTGTACATCGCCGCCCACCTTCACGCCAAAGTAATTCAGGAACGCCAGCACCGCAATTACTCCCATAGCCAGAATCTGTCCGTAACGGATTTCCAAAGGCTGCCCCGATTCGCCGAGCGGCAGTGGCACTACCACCCAAACGTTCCCGAGTTCCGGGCGAAAATTCGATAGATAGATGAAAAAGCCGGTGGCCAGCGTGGCGATAGATCCACTCTTTGCCACCCACATCTGCGTCCACCCGAAGAGGAAGCCCCACAAGGGCCCATAGGCTTCCCGCAGGTAAACATATTCGCCGCCGGCTTCCGGCAATGCCGCAGAAAGCTCGGCATAGCTGAGCGCGCCGAACAGCGTCAGCATTCCGCCAAAAATCCAGACCGCGAAAACCATCGCCGGCGAGCCGACGCTCTTCACCATGTCGTTAGGCACCAAAAAAATGGCGCTACCGATCACCGTGCCGATAACAATCGCCGCCGCGCTCCAGACTCCCAGAACGCGCCTCAGGCCCATTGATTCTGATTCAGGCGATCGATCGGTCATTTGAAGATTCTCCTAGAAACAGCGAGGCGAGATAGCCGGTCAGGAACGTTGCCGTGGTCCCGATCAAGACGTACCAGGTGAAAGCTATGGTGGTCCACTGCTTCACCGCGATCATGACCAGTAGTCCTGCAACCATCGCGATGATCGCAGCGTTCTCTTGAACGGATTTGGTCAGCAAGCCAAGCAGGAAGACACCCAGCAGCGAGCCATAAAGAATGGACGCAATCGTCAAGCCGGCTTCCAGGACCGATCCCCAATTCCGGGCCACCAGTCCCACCAGAAGCAGAATGACTGCCCACGCGACGGTCGCCCAACGCGCGATCCCGAGGAAGTGAGCCTCTGGCGTTGCGGGGTTTCTGCGAATCATCAGCGGCTTGTAGAAATCCATAATCGTAGTCGAAGCTAGCGAGTTCAGCGCCGCACTCAAGTTCGACATTCCGGCCGCAAGGATCGCCGCAATCACGAGTCCGGCAACGCCAGCCGGCAGGTGGGTCCAAACGAATCCCGGATAGATCGACTCAGGCGGCTTCGGACCCGGCAGCTTCGCGTCGGCATAGTAGACGAAAAGCAGCAACCCGATAAAAAGGAAAAGTGCGAACTGGAAGAAGATCATCGCCCAACTGGAGAACAGCGCGGCACGGCTCTGCTTCTCTGTTCTCGCCGAGAGCAACCGTTGGACCAGCAGTTGCTCGGTGCCATGGCTGGCCGTGGTGAGGAAGCAGCCGCCGATCAGCCCGCCCCAGAAGCTATAACTTCTCGCGAAGAACTCCTTCGACCAGGCGAACCGGAAATCGAACATCTGGAACTTGTGGGCTGCGCTTGCGAGATCATGGACATGGGCCCATCCACCCGGAATCTGGTGCAGAATGACGAAGAAGCTGAGCACCGCGCCGGCGACATACAGGAACATCTGCACCACGTCGGTCCAGATCACAGCCGTCATGCCGCCCTCGAAGGTGTAGAACAGCGTCAGGCAAACAATCACTACAATAGACGCCACTTCACCAGTTCCGAGTACGATGGCGATGATGATCGATACCGCGAAGACGCGAACACCTTCCGCCAGCGCGCGCAGAATCAGAAATGTTCCAGCGGTCAGCCGCCGGATTCGCTCGCCAAAGCGCCGCCGCATCAGTTCGTATGCCGTGAACATCTCACCGCGAAAGTAATGCGGAAGAAATAGCGTGGATATCACGATGCGCGCCAGCAGGTAGCCCATCACAAGCTGCAGGAATTGGAAATTTCCCGAGAAAGAGAGTGTCGGCGTGCCGATCACCGTAAGCGTGCTGGTTTCGGCGGACACGATCGAGAGCCCGATAGCCCACCATGGCGCGGTCTGCCCGCCGAGAAAGTAGTCCTTTAGATTGTGTTGCCGGTTGCGGAATCGTGCCCCAAACCAGGTGATCGCGATCAGGTAGACCGCGATCGTCGCCAGATCGAAATAATGCATGGGCAAGCGGATGATAGCACGGGCGACGTGTCAGCCCGAACGTTGGAGCCGTGCGGAACGTAGCCAACGCCGCCCGGCCGTCGTGAAAACCTGTGGATAAGATAGTTCGCTATCGGTCGGCTTCGTAAACCCTAAGCATTGACAAGACTCGTCGGCCTCGATTTCATTTAACACCATCAACATACAATCTTCGAGACGCACGTCTAGAAATCGGACCATTATGCTGATTGCAACAAAGACTCCCAATGCAACAACTCGTGTCCACACTGACTCGGCGCACCATCTTGCGAAGGGCGCATCGTGAAAAATCGTGCGGGCCGATGCTCCAATCCCGCGCGCAAAGCCTTATAAGCCAACGTCGTAAAGAAATCGCACCGCAAAACACAAAGGTGGTGCGATGCGCCCTGAACGCGAGTCGAACTCATCGCGGTTCGGTGCATTGTACGATTAGGCGAGGGGATTGTGATGCGAAGAATACTTGTTGCTGGTCTTTGCTCATCGCTCTGCACTCTGATAGCGGCGACGATTCCTCCGGGAACGAACATCAGCGTACGCCTGGGTCAAACGATTTCGTCCGACAAGGCCCATTCTGGAGACGTCTGGACCGGCACCCTGCATCATTCCGTCGTAGTCAACGGAAAGACTGTGGCGAAACGTGGCGCGGCTGTCCAAGGCAAGGTCGTCAACGCGAAGGCTTCCGGCAGACTCTCGGGCGCCGCATTACTCGAATTGCAGGTGACCGCGATCAAAGGCATTCCAGTCATCAGCGACACAGCGAGCAGCCAAGGCGGATCGCACAAGGGGCGTGACGTAAAGGCTGTCGGCGGCGGCGCGGTGGCAGGCGCGCTCATCGGTGCGTTGGCCGGCGGTGGAAAGGGCGCGGCGATCGGAGCAGGCGCGGGAGCCGCGGTCGGAACCGCGGGAGCTGCGGCGACGGGAAAGAAAGATGTCAGCTTTCCCGTGGAGACCATCCTCGAATTCACAATCCGCTGAGACAGGCTGAAGCTAGCGCGCTGCTTAGCTCTATGCCTGGAAGTTTCGCTCAGCGTCTTCCGTACTCGCGACCACCGGTAGCACGGTATCCACCTTCGTCATTTCGAACACCGTACGCACACGTTCATTAGCCCCCGCGACAGCAAATTTGAATTTGTTCCTCTGCGTATGCGCCCAGTGCGACATTATCGCGCCGAGACCGGCCGAGTCCATGTAAGGCACGTCCGATAAGTCCAGAATCGTGTTTTCAAGCCCCGGCTGCCGGAGCGTGTCTTGAAATTCGAATAGAGTTGCCAGAGTGAGAGGGCCGTTCAGATGCAGGATCGTAGTCTTAGCTGCCGTGCCCGCTTTGCGCTGAATCTCGAGAGTGTCCATCGCGAGAATTCTACCCCGTGGAGGGCCTCGCAAGTGTTACAAATTGGTTGCTGCGCGCGTATTTTTTCAGTAAGCAGCAATTTTCGCTACGATACGGGTAATGTTAGACCAAGCGACCCTCATCCGTGCCCCCCGCGGGCGCACCATTTCCTGCAAGGGCTGGCATCAGGAGGCGGCGCTGCGGATGCTCATGAACAATCTCGATCCGGAGGTCGCCGAGAAGCCCGACGAACTGATCGTTTACGGTGGAACCGGCCGCGCCGCACGAGACTGGCCGTCCTTTCACGCTATCGTCCGCTCGCTCCGGCAACTCGAGAACGATGAAACGCTGCTGGTCCAATCCGGCAAACCCGTCGGCATCTTTCGCACGCACCCCGATGCCCCGCGCGTCCTCATTGCCAATTCGAATCTGGTCGGACATTGGTCCAACTACGAGGAGTTCAACCGCTTGGAAAAGCTTGGACTCATCATGTACGGCCAGATGACTGCCGGCTCCTGGATCTACATCGGCAGCCAGGGCATCGTGCAGGGAACTTTTGAAACGTTCGCGGCCGCGGCCAATCGCAATTTCGGCGGTTCACTCCGCGGCCGGCTCATCGTCTCTGGCGGCATGGGCGGGATGGGCGGCGCTCAACCGCTCGCGGCCACATTGAATGGCGCATGCTTCCTCGGAGTCGACGTCGATCCTGCGCGCATCGAAAAGCGCCTGAAAACGGGCTATTGCGATCGCCTCTCCAGAAGTCTCGACGAGGCTCTCCAGATCCTCGACGAAGCGCGCCACCGCGGCGGCGCGATCTCCGTCGGCTTGGTTGGCAATTGCGCCGATGTTCTTCCTGAGTTAGTCCGGCGCGGCACGGTACCTGACATTCTTACCGATCAAACCAGTGCTCACGATGCCTTGAACGGGTACGTTCCCAACGGCATGGAACTCAAGGACGCCCTCGCGCTGCGGTGCGCCAATCCTGACGAGTACACGCGCCGCTCGATCGACACTATGGGCAAGCACGTCCAAGCCATGCTCGCCTTGAAGCGCATGGGCGCGGTCACCTTCGACTACGGCAACAACATCCGCGCACAAGCAAAACGCGCCGGCGTCGAAGACGCATTCGAGATCCCTGGTTTTGTCCCCGAATACATTCGGCCGCTCTTCTGCGAAGGCCGTGGCCCGTTTCGCTGGGCCGCGCTTTCCGGCTCGCCCGAGGATATCCACGCTACCGACAAGCTCGCACTCGAAATGTTCCCGCACAATGCCGTGCTCGAGCGCTGGATGCGGTTGGCCAAAGATCGCATCCACTTCCAGGGTCTGCCTGCGCGTATCTGCTGGCTGGGCTATGGCGAGCGAGCCGAGTTCGGCATGGCCATCAACGACTACGTTCGACGCGGCAAGATCGAAGCGCCGATCGTGATCGGCCGCGACCACCTGGATACCGGCTCGGTCGCATCGCCTTATCGCGAAACCGAAGCGATGCTCGATAGCTCCGACGCGGTCGCCGACTGGCCGCTCCTCAACGCTTTGGTAAACACCGCCGCCGGCGCATCCTGGATCTCCATCCACAACGGCGGAGGCGTAGGTATAGGTTACGCGCAACATGCCGGCATGGTCGTTGTCGCCGACGGGACTGAACCTTGCGCCCGCCGCCTGGAGCGCGTGCTGACGACAGATCCGGGTCTCGGCGTCATCCGCCATGCCGACGCAGGCTACCCGAGAGCAATCGAAGTTGCGCACGAGCAGGGCATCAAGATGCCCATGGAATAAGGTGGCCAAACTCGCGGTCCTTGGCTGTTCACAACTCGTAACGCTCGCCGGCCCGAAGCGTCCGCGCACCGGAGCCGAAATGCGTGACCT
>Ga0335082_10002136_pt1 | contig 21253 bp, 17 predicted proteins | sample Lox_Sample_41_FD_206718 | JGI IMG/M metagenome (GOLD analysis project Ga0335082, IMG submission 206718) | Soil microbial communities from Loxahatchee National Wildlife Refuge, Florida, United States - Lox_Sample_4.1 | ecosystem: Environmental > Terrestrial > Soil > Wetlands | place: USA...
GGAAGGTCTCGCCGGCGTGGACCCGGCGGCGGAAGTCCGGCATGACGTGCCGGAAGGCGCCTTCCTTCCAGCGCCGGTCGAGGGCCTCGAGGCTCTCGGAGACGCAGTCGGTCGTCGGCGTGATCTGATCCGTGTCGATCGCGTCGCGCTTCTTGCCGGGCGTCTTCGGGTCCCAGAAGATGAGGGCCCGGCCGCGCACCTGGCGGCTCGCTGCGCCTCCGGCGGCGTCCCCGGGGCCCGGCCGGGGCAGATCGTCCATGGTGGCGCCCGGCTTCCATCGCGCGGGCTCGATGCGATGCATGGTCACCTCGAAAGGGTGGCCATGCTAGCAGGTCAGCGGGAGACCGCGGATGTCCGTGGACGGCGGCGCGGGACTTCGAGGGGGACACGGGCCGATCCGTCGATGAAGGCCTGCGCCTTCGCCCAGACCTGCGCGCCGATCACGCGGCCGAGCGAGCGGCCCGTCAGGTCGCCGACCTCGAAATGGATGCCCCCGTAGCGTCTTGACATGCCGGCGGCGTCTGCGGCATCCGAGAACGTGGCCCACGAGAGCGTCAGATCGGCTGCGGGAACGAGGCCGGGCTCCGCCTTCGAGCTGCCCTTTGGAATGAGAGTGGAAAAGCCGAACGCATCGCTCCCCGTGAAGGTCTTCAGGATCTCGGCGCCGGCGGCCGAAAAAATGCTGTGCCCGGAGAAGAACTCCGGGAAGGGAGGCGTGACGACGGTGCCCAGCTGGTAGGGTTTCCAGTTCTCTCCCGGAATCAGCTTCGTGCCCTCGAAGGGCCCGCCCCAGGCCCAGATCATCTGGCCCGCATACAGGAAGTGAACTGCGGTGATGGGACGAACGGAGTCATAGGTTCGCTTGGCGTCCCAGGCGCAGATGGACGCGTCGAGCATCGCGTTGCCGAGAGCGAAGAACAGTCGCACGTCCTGGTCGAGGGTGTGGCCGTCCCTTCGCGACACGAACTGGGCGAAGAGAGCCCAATGGCCGGGCGGGAACTCCGAGTTCGGGCCGTCGGCGAAGTACTCGGCCGAAACCTTCTGGAAGTCGGTCAGGCCGGCGCTGATCGCGATGAGCTCGTCGGCCTGTGCCTTGTACTGCGGGTCGGGGTAGAGAACGGGAGCGCCGGGCCGGTGCTCGGACCCCGAGGCCAGCGCGAACGGAGTGACGAGCCCCCACTGGGGCGTCGTGTAGGTCTGGGGCACGATCTGGCCCTGGCCGTTGACGACGAGCTGCGGCTGCCAGCGGTTGGGATCCAGGATCGCCGTCGGGGGATTGACCGCCATGTAGCCCGTGGTGTCGGAGTAGGCCCCCGGGTGGAGATTGCCCAGCTGGTTCGAGCCGTCGTCGTGCCTCATCTCGAGCACCGAGAGAGCGGCGAGGTTGCCGACGCCAGCCGGCGTGGACGAGTCGGTCGAGGTGTCGGACGGATCGTAGCCCATCTGTGCCATGAGCGCCTCGCCCGCCGAGCCCTCGCCCGGAAAGAGGTCGACGAGGGCCCGATGGGCGGCGAAGCTGACGGCCTTCGCCTTGTTCGCGTCCGTGGCTTCGGAAGGCGGCCTGCGCCAGCCCCGGTGCGGGCGGGTCGGCACGGCAACCGCGTCGTACGCGGACCAGGCGTCGAACATGGCGGTGTGCGCGATCGCGATGGCGCGCGCGGCGACCGTGGGTCCGGGCTTCGTATCGCGGACTCCCTGCAGGATGGCCTCGTCCCAGACCAGCACGGCGTTGTCCCCCTCCTGCGTCGGGAGGGCCGGAAGCGCCGCGGCGGCCGCGAAGAGGAGGATCCCCCAGGCTGGCCTAGGGGCGTTCAAGCTTTTCGTAGAGGGTCAGGAGCGCCTGGGTGCCGTCGTTGCCCCGGCCCTCCGCCTCGAGGGCGGACAGAAGCTGGTGGACCAGGGCCGTTCCGGGCAGAGGTACGCCGTTCTGCCGCGCGGTCTTCAGGACGATCGCGAGATCCTTCTGCTGGTGCTTGATGGCAAAAGCGGGCGCAAAGTCCCTCTCGAGCATCTTCTTTCCGAGCACCTCGAGGGCCCAGGAGTTGGCCGCTCCCGAGGTCAGCGCCGCATGGAGGTCGGTCATCGGCAAGCCGGCCCTGGCCGCGAAGGCGAAGGCCTCAGAGACGGCGATCAGGTTGCCCGCCACCAGGATCTGGTTGGTCGCCTTGCCGAGCTGACCGGATCCCGATGGCCCCAGGTGGGTGATGCGCTTGCCCATCGCCTGGAAGACAGGCCGCGCCCGCTCGAGCACGGCGGCGTCGCCTCCGATGAAGAACGTGAGCGTGCCTTCCACGGCGCCCTTCTGGCCGCCGGAGACGGGAGCGTCGAGAAAGGCCACGCCCCGCCCGGCCAGGCGCTCGGCGATCGAGCGGGCGGCCTCGGCGGCGATCGTCGAGCAATCGATCACGATCGAGGACTTGCCGGCGCCGCGCGAGGTGCCGGTCGGCCCCAGATGCACCTCCTCCACCTCCGGCGCGTCGGGCAGGCAGGAGACGACGATCTCGGCTTCGCGGCTGACGTCGTCGAACCGCTCGCAGGCCCGGGCCTCTTTCCCCGAGGCCTGGAGCTCCTCGGCCAGGGCGCGAGCCGTGGCGGCCCTTCGCGACGCGAGGGCCAGCGGAAATCCCGCCCGGGCGAGATTCCGAGCCATCGGTTGCCCCATCGTGCCGAGGCCGATGAATCCGACTGTTGCCGCCATGCGCGGACCTCCGGCCGGATTCTCTCCCAGATCGCGGAGGCCGCCCGCCGGAGGCGGGCCTGGATCTACTGCGCCGAGGACAGGCGCACGAGGCGGACCCGCTCCTCGCGCGAGACTTCTTCGGCCATGCGGTAGAGCTGGGTGGCTCGCATCAGCGTGGGCTGGGACGCTTCGTACGCGCCCTGCTGCAGCTGCCGGTTGCCGTCCTTCTCCGAGGCCTGGGCCTCGGCATAGAGGTCGCGGGCGATGACCTCGGCGTCCAGCCTCTCGGCTTCGACGCGAGCCAGGGCGGCGCGCAGGCGCAGGCTCTCCGCGGATCTCTTGGCGAGCGACGCGGCCGCCAGGCGCTCGCGGCTCTCGCGGCCGTCGCGGTGCGAGGCCCGATGCGCCGGAGCCCGGGACGCCTCCGCGCTCGCCGCCGGAGAGCTCGCCGGCACGACCGCGGACGCCTCGGCGGCGGTCGCCGGCGGGGAAGCCGGCGCGGTCGGAACGGCTGCCGGAGGAGCCAACGCTGCCGCCGGCCCGGACGGGCTGGTCTGCGGGGGAAAGAAGAAGCCCGCCGCGACCAGCGACGCCGCGACCGCGAATCCCACGCGGCCGATCCACACGGTGGCCGCAGGCGCCGGCGTGGCGGGCGGAATCTCGGTCACGACGATCGGATAGCGCGGGCCGCCGCGGGCTCGCGGGAAGCTTCCCGACCCGGAATGCGACAGCTCCGCCGTGTCCTCGAGCGCCTCGGCCGCCGCCTTGATGACCGCGGGCGGTGCGACTTCCGGCGTTTCCTCGATCTCGGTTTCGACCGGGTTCGTCGCGTCGCCCTCGGCCGCGTCCCTCACGTTCTGGCCTTCGGGGTTCAACAGGCGGTAGAGGAAGAGCGGCAGATTGCCGGTGTACAGGGCATAGGGGCTCCCGGTCAGAAGCTCCTGGACCTGGCGGTGCAGCTCGAGGATCGAGGCCGGGCGCTCGCCGGTCGGCGCCAGCGCGCGGCGGACGAGGCGGGCGAGCTCGTCGGCCACGGGAGGGCCGTCCGTCAGCGCCGCGGCCGGATCCTGGCGGCGCGGACGCCTGCCGGTCAAGAGCTCCGTCAGAATGACTCCCAGCGAGTAGACGTCCGAGTCGGAGGAGATCTCTCCCGTCTCGCGCGCTTCCGGCGACGCATAGGGGCCGATCTCGCGGCCGATGCGGGTCCGGTGGATCGAGTTCAAGAGGGCCTCGGCGAGGCCGAAGCCTCCGAGGCGGATCTCCGCGCTGCCGGAGATCGAGATGAAGCCGGGCCATACCAGGCCGTGCGCCATCGAGCGGCCCGCCGCCGCTCGCTGCGCGAACTCGAGGGCCGAGGCGATGCGCTCCACGGCGAGCAGGGCGTACTCCGGCGGGATCCGGACACCCAGGGCGCGGACGCGCTCCAAGAGCTGGTCGAGCGTCCACCCGGCCACCTCGTCCCAGGCCAGGTACGGAATGCCGTCTGCCAGGCCGATCTCGGCGTTGGGCACGATCGCGCCGTGCACGAGGACCTCCTGGTCGAGCTGCACCCGCTCGACCGCGGACCGGATCGCCTCGGGCGCGATCTCCGGGGACTGCAGGATCCGCAGGCGGACGAACCGCCGCTCGTCCGGAGCATAGATGGCGCGGAAGACCGTTCCGAGGGCGTCCTCGGAAAGCTGCGCCACGAGCAGGAAGTTGCCGAGGGGACGGGAGAGGAAAGGGGCTGTTGTCACGGCCGGCACCGAAGGCGTCGCATTCTCGACCTCAGTCCGGACGATTCAGGAACGATTCGCCAGCGCGGCCCGCTCCTGAATTGTTCGGTAAAGCGGGATTCTATCAGGCCTTTTGGGGGTCCCGGACCCCCTTCAGTGCCGGGTCAGACGGGCCAGCAGGTCGGCCGCCAGGGAGGTTGGCCGCTTGCCGCCCCCCGCCTGCCCGTCCCCTCCAGCAGCCGTCTGCCGGGCGGCCGGGAGGCTCTCGACGGGTCTGGCCGCCAGCTCGGTGGCTGCCTCCCGGTTGACGCGCGCCAGGAGCTCCTCCAGCCGCTTCAGGACCGCCATCACCTCCACGGGCCCGTCCGTCGAGCGGCAGGTGAAGGTCACGCTCCCGGCCCCCGGCTCGAGGCGGAAACGCGAGTACGAGGGAGTGCTGACGGTGATCTTCTGGTAGCAGTCGGCCCAGCGCCGGTCGAGGCGTCCGCACAAGTTCACGGCGTATCGGTCGAAAAGCGGTCCGGCCTGTTCCCAGTTCAAGCCGCCCTCTTCCACTGCGACGTCGTACACCGTCTTCGATTCCATCGTGTACACCTCTCCCGAGTACGCCGACGGTTTTCTAAAGCAAACTCGGCACCAGGACCGAGGGCATTGAATCCCAAGGGTTTCCGCGGGCGCGTCCAGCCGGGAAGACAAAAATTTGTCCGTCCTCGTCGAAGGACGGCGCCTTTTTCGCGTCGAAGCGGGGACTAGAAGGAGAGAGGCGGCGGCGAGACGGCGCCCCGTGCGCGGGAGCGGGAGGGGGCCGTCGAGTTGGGATCTCGGCCCGCGCGGCGGGACGAGCCGCTCGACTCGACCGACTCCGGATCCAGATCTTCGACGGGCTCGTCGAGAATGTCCGCGTTGAGGTTCGGCAGCCCGTCGAAGAACTCGATGGCATCCTCGATGAACCGTCGCAGCGAGAACTGATCCGAGAACGGGTCCTCGGCGCTCGGCTCCGGCCCGAAGGCGTGGACGATCACGGGCACGGCGACACCCTCCGGCGACGAGAGGCCGTCATCCTCGGTATCCGTCAGGGCCTCGGCCAGCTCGTCGATTGGCCGAGCCGGCTCGATCTCGTCGGGCACCGAGAAGTCGGGCAGGGGCGCCGGCGCCGCGGAGGAGACGGGCACCGTGTCGGACAGAGCGTCGAGGTCGAGGCTCGCGGGCTTCGGCGGCCCGGTTTCACGCTTCCTGCTCTGCCTTTCGAGCCGCTGCAGCACGCCCCAGACGCCGGTGGGCATGCCGAGCCCGTAAAGCTGCTGCTGCGCCTGGTAGAGCCGCACTTCCATCGTGACCGCGGGCTTGACGCGCTTGCGGGTGATGAAGGCGACCTCGTCCACGGCGGCCAGATCGGAAGGGTTGACGAATGCGACCTTGACCACCCGATCTTCGAGACCGTAGGGCACCGCGCCCAGGCGCTCGGCCTGCTGAGGCGAGAGCAGCTTGAGGGCATCGGGCTCCGCCCCTGCCAGCACCTTGAAGCCGACGAATGGGCAGTGATGGATGCGGCCCAGCATCTCGAGAATCTCCTCCTCCTTGAGCAGGCCCCACTTGAGGAGGATGCCTCCCAGGCGCAGTCCCTTCTCGTTGAAGCTCTGCAGCTCCAGAGCCCGCGAGAGGATTTCCGGAGAAATCCGTCCCTGGGAGACGAGAAGCTCGCCTATGCGCTGGGCCAAGGATTGATCCTGTGTGGGGGAATTGTCCGGCCAATTCCCCTTGGGCGCAAGCCTTTCCTCACCAGATCCGGCAGGCCTCCGCCCGGACCATGGGGTCTCCGGCCTTGCAGGAGAAGGCTTTGGCGAATTCCGGCATGTTGGAGGCCGGCCCGACCGCCCGGAACCGGTCCAGGGGATGGAAGTTGGTGTTGACCATCAGGCGAGCGAATTCGGGCCGGTCGTTGGTGGCCCAGACCCGGGCCCAGCCGAGGAAGAAGCGCTGGTCCGCGGTCAGGCCGTCGATCGGCGCAGGCTCGGGCTTGCCCTCGAGCGCCTTGCGCATCGCCCGGTACGCGATCGAGAGACCGCCCAGGTCGGCGATCGACTCGCCCAGCACGAGCTGGCCCTTCTCGTGGAGGCCGGGCTCGACCTCGTAGCCTGAGAACTGCTTCTCGACACACGCCGCGCGCGCCTCGTACTGGGCCGCGTCGTCCTTGGTCCACCAGTCGGTCAGGTTTCCTTTCGCGTCGAACTTTCGGCCCTGGTCGTCGAAGCCGTGCGTCATCTCGTGGCCGATCACGGCGCCGATGGCTCCGTAGTTCAGGCCGTCGTCTGCCTTTCCGTCGAAGAACGGCGGCTGGAGGATCCCGGCCGGGAAGACGATCTCGTTCTTCAGCGGGTTGTAGTACGCGTTGACCGTCGGCGGCGTCATGCCCCACTCCGTGCGATCCACCGGCTTTCCGATCTTCGCGAGGTCGCGGTGGAACTCGAAGAGCGTGCCGGCCATGACGTTGGACACGTACGCTTCCCGGGCGACGGCGAGGGCGGAGTAGTCGCGCCATTTGTCGGGATATCCGATCTTGGGGGTGAAGGCCGAGAGCTTCTGGAGCGCGGCCTTGCGCGTCGCCTCTCCCATCCAGGGCAGCGAGGCGAGGTCCTCGGAGAGGGCCGCGATCAGGTTCTGGACGAGCTGGTCCATGCGGACCTTCGACTCCGGCGGGAAGTACTGGGCTACGTAGAGCCGGCCCAGGGCGAAGCCCAGGGCCTGGTCGGTAGCGGAAACGCAGCGCTTCCATCGGGGCAGGATCTGCTGGGTGCCCTGGAGCGTGCGCTCGTTGAAGTCGAAATCCTCGTCGACGAAAGCCTTCGACAGGTACGGGGCCGCTGCGGAGAGGAGCTGCCACTTGAGGTACGTCTTCCAGGTCGACAGCGGCTCGGCGGTCAGCTGCCGGGAGAAGGTCTGGAAGAATTTAGGCTGCTGCACGTTGACGGCGGTCTTCTCGGGGGCTCCGATCGCTTTGAAGTAGGAGCTCCAGGAGAAATTGGGCGTGAGCTTGGAGAGCTCCGCCGCTCCCATCTTGTTGAATGTGGCGATCGGGTCCCGCTGCTCGGCCGGCGTCATCGAGGCCAGCGCGAGCTTGGTTTCGAAGGCGAGGACCGTCTTCGCGTGCGCCGATGCTGCGGTCTTCTTCTCGCCGGCGAGCGCGAAGAGCCTGGCGACGTGGGAGACGTACTTGGCCCGCAGCGCCTTCGACTCCTTGTCGGTCTTGGTGTAGTAGTCCCGCTCGGGAAGCCCGAGGCCGCCCTGGGCGGCCGTGGAGATGACGCTCTCCGAGTCCTTGCGGTCCTGCTCCGAGCCGACCTGAAACGCGGCGTTGACGCCGAAGGTCTGGAGGCGGGCGATCTCGGCCTCGAGCTGCGGGAGCGTCGCGACCGCCGCGATACGGTGCAGCTCGTTTGCCAGGGGCCGGGCGCCCTGCGCCTCGATGGAGGCCTCGTCCATGCACGTGCCGTAGAAGTCGCCGAGCTTGCGCTCGTCGGAGCCGGCGGGAGCCTGGCTCTTCGCCAGGCGCTCGAGGATCTGATGAAGGGCTTCCCGGTTGCGCTCCGCCAGCTCGTTGAAGGCCCCCCAGCTCGGGTAGTCCGCCGGGACCGGGTTTTTCTGCAGCCAGCCCCCCACGGCATAGCGGTAGAAGTCGCGGCAGGCGGAGGCGCTCGTGTCCATGTCCGCGGGCTCGAAGCCGCCTGATCCGGAAGGCAGGCCCCGGGCGGGAAGGGCGATCAAGGCGGTCAGGACGAGGGCGGCGGCGCGGGCAGGGAATCGTTGGCTCACGGTTCTCTCCTTAGGTGTCGTTGCCATGACTCTACGCGACGGCGGCCCGCATGTTACGGCACGCGTCCTCCCAGGGCCTTGTCCCGGCCGCCGCCAGTGGTGTCAGAATCGGGGAGCACGAAGGGCGTCCCGCCGTCGAGGAGGAGCCGCCATGGCCGAGGACATGAAGGAAACCCAGCCCGGGTTGAACAGCTCGGAGGAGGTCTACCTCATCCGCGAGGCGGAGGCGACCCTGCAGCGGCTGGGGTCGCAGCCCGGCCGGCCGGCGGATGCGGCGCAGCTGGGCGAGGCCTGGAAGATCGTCGAGGTGCCCAACGGTTTCGCCATCCAGGACACGACGAGCGGCAAGGTCCTGGACGTGAAGAGAGCGGTCCGTTCGGACATCTGGGTGATCATCCGCCAGGTGCTCTCGCACTTCGCGTCGTAGCGCGGCGCGATCGTGCGCTCGCCCGGTCAGGCCCTGGCCGAGTGGTTCGTTCGAAGAATCACGCTTCCGAGGCGCGAGTACCGCCGGTACGTCTTCAACGACCCGGAGCGTCTGAAGAACCGCATCCGCCCGGGGGACGTCGTGCTCGTGGACGGCGACCAGCGCGTGTCCCAGGTCGTCAAGTACCTGACGATGTCGCCGTGGTCGCACAGCGCGCTCTACATCGGCAGCGCCCTGCTCAAGGACCCGGCCCACAGGACGGAGGTCCGCGCCCGCTACGGGAAAGAGGCGCGGTATCTGATCGTCGAGGCGCTCGTCGACCGGGGCGTCGTGGTGGAGCCTCTCGTCAAGTACATCGACTTCAACATCCGCGTCTGCCGCCCGCACGGCCTGACCCCCGAGCAGATCGAGAAGGTCATCGGCTACGTTCTGTCGCGGGTCGGCTACACCTACGACCAGAGAAACATCTTCGATCTCTTTCGTTACCTGCTGCCCGTCCACCTCGTTCCGACGCGGCTCCGCGAGGACGCCCTGCACTTCGGCAGCGGGAAGGACACGGAGACGATCTGCTCTTCGCTCCTGGCCGACGCGTTTGCCTCCGTCGGCTTCGCGATCCTGCCGCTCCACATCCGGCGCAAGGCCATCGTGCGCGGGCCGCTCCAGCGCCGGATCTTCGGACGGCCCACGCGCGCGGCACGCAGCGGTTTCCTCAAGGCGCGCCACTCGAGCCTGTGCGTGCCCTCCGATTTCGACCTCTCGCCCTACTTCGACGTCGTGAAGTTCAACGCCCGCGAGCCGCTCGTGTTCCCCTACGTCCGGGAGGACTGAGGCACCCTGCCGGAGCGTTACGAGTGGTAACGCCCCGGCGCCGGGCCCGGGAACCGCGGGCAGGCCGTCCGTGTCCTGTCAATGGGATGCAGCGTGGCAGGGAAATTGCCCCTTGAGTCCGGGAGGGCGGCCCCTGCCTGCCCGGCGGAAACGGAAGAAAACATGGCGGATTCCAGGGCCCATCCGAGGTTTCGGACCGAGGTGATGCTCGACTTCGCCGTCGGTGAGAACCGCACGGCCGGCATGACCTGGGACGTCTCGAAGAAGGGCATGTTCGTGCGGACGAGCCGGATGCCGGAGGTCGGCCAGAGGCTTCTCATCACCCTGCGGTTTCCCGAGGGCAAGCAGCTTCTGCTGCAGGGCGAGGTCGTGCGCACCTTCGCGGCTCCCAACCGCGGGCGGGACGACATGCCGAACGGCTTCGGCCTGACCGTCAACGGCGGGGAGATCTACTCGAGGTTCGTGGATGCGGTCGCCGCGGGCGTGGCTCCCGACATCTCCTGAAGCTCACCAGGTCCGTCGGAGCGGGTGGGCCTCCGTGTTGAAGACGACGCGGGGAAAGTCCAGGGCTTCGGGAGAAAACAGCAGGTAAAGGTACTTGAGCGTCTCGGCCAGGAAGTAGCTCGGCATCAGATCGCCTTTTTCCTTCGTCACGACGCTCTTCAGGGTCGCATAGCCCGAATCGGTCCGGCAGAAGCGCTGCAGGTCCGCGAAGAACGTCTTCCCCATCTCGAGGTACCGCGGGTCCTTCGTCACCTGGTAGAGCGTGTAGGCGGACTCGATGATCTCCGGCCGGAGGGGATAGCCGGGGCTGACGGCCTTCATGCTGCGGTAGTCGAGGACCTCGGGCTCGATGCCGTGGAGCGTCCACATGCGGTAGCCCGACTCCTGGAGGCGCCGGGCCCGGGCGACGTCTCCGGAGATGGCCAGAACAGCCGGCAGGAAGGCGTGCAGGGCGCCGTATGTCGTGGACGTGCGCCGGCCCGTGTTCCTGTCGGCCTCGCCGTACCACAGGCCGCCGGACACCTCGTCGGCGAGGTACCGGTTGACGGCGGCGAGGCTCTCGCGGCCCATCCGGCCGCACTCCGCGTCGCCGAAGAGCTTCTCGCACTTGACGAGGTACTCGTAGTAGGAGTCGATCCCTCCGCCCACGTGGCTCGTCGCGCTCTTCCACTGGCCCGTTTCGACGTCGATCTCCTCGCCGACCAGGCCGATCTTCGACCGCCGCTTGAAGAGCTCGGCGAGAGCTCTTCGCGGCTTCTCGTAGAACACGTCGCGCTTGGTCAGCTTCGCCAGCGTGCCGAACTCGAGGATGAGCGTCCCGATCTCCGCCGGGTTCGACACCGTGCCGCTCGTCTTGCCCGTCTGGAGATTGACGTACATATAGGGCATGCCCGTGGGCGAATCGAACACCGGCAGGAGGCGGTTGCCGAGGTCCTCGGCGAGAGCCAGCAGACGCGGGTCGCCCGTCAGCTGGTGAGCCGAGAGCAGGCCTCCGAGCACGCGGATCGTGATCTCGAAGTTCTTGACCGAGATGTTCCGGTCGAACGAGAGCTTCTCCACGAGAAGCGTCTTCGTCTTTTCGGCTTCCTCGGAAAGGCCCATGAGCAGCATCGTGTCGAGAGCGTCCACGGGCGTCATGAGGAGGCTCTCCCCCGGGTGCCAGTCGCGGCCCTCGCGGCTCAAGGGCTTCAACTCGTCGTGCGGGAGGGCGTAGCGGGAGTACGCCTGCCAGGCCAGCAGAAACTCCGAGCGCACGGCTTCTGCGAGTGCGGCGCGATCGACCGCCTGGGGGTCTGCCGCCAGAGACGGCAGTGCCGCGAGCGCGAGCAGGAAGGCCAGGAGGGCAGAGCGGGCGATCGCCACGGGATGGTAGTTTAGTCGCCCGGGGATCGTCCCTCCCGATGCTGATCGCGATTTTCTCCGATGTGCACGCCAACGAGGAAGCGCTGGAGGCCTGCCTCGCGCACGCCGGGCGCGCCGGAGCCGATCAGTTCGTCTTTCTCGGGGATCACGTCGGATACGGGGCGGATCCCGGCCCGGTGGTCGAGGCCGTCCGGGCCGCGGTGACGCGCGGGGGAGTCGCCGTCCTCGGCAACCACGATCTGGCCGTCGCGCGCGGGCCGTCGCGGGAGATGCATCCGGACGCGCGCCGCGCAATCGAGTGGACGCGCAGCCGGCTGGCGGCGGAGCAGGTCGCCTTTCTCGAGAGCCTGCCCCTCTCGGTCGAGCAGGGCGACCGGCTGTACGTCCACGCCAACGCCTGGAATCCGGCCGGCTTCGAGTACATCACCAGCGTCTTCGACGCCGGACGGAGCCTGCGAGCCACGCCCCGCCGGCTGACTTTCTGCGGCCACGTGCACACGCCGGCCCTGTACCACACGGCCGGGGACGGCCGCGTGTCGGTGTTCTCACCCGTGGCCGGCACGGGCGTTCCCCTGTCGTCCCGCCGCCGGTGGCTCGCCATCCCGGGCTCCGCGGGCCAGCCGCGCGACGGCAACCCGGCGGCCGCCTATGCCCTTTACGACGAGCAGACCGGCGTCATGACCTGGTTCCGGCTGCCCTACGACCACGCCGCCGCCGCGCGCAAGATCCGGGAGGCAGGTCTTCCGGAAGTTTTCGGCGCGCGCCTGGAAGTCGGGTTCTGACGGCCATGGCCTCGGAGCGGCTGGAGGCCGGCGCCGTCTTGGACGGGTTCCGGCTCGAAGAGCGGGTGCACCAGGGGAGCATGGCCACGATCTGGCGCGCGACGCGCCCGGGAACCGACGAGCCGCTCGCGATCAAGATCCCGCGGCTCACCGCCTTCGAGGACCCGGCCGCCATCGTCAGCTGCGAGGTCGAGCAGATGATCCTGCCGACGCTCTCGGGCCCGCACGTGCCGCGCTTCGTGGCCGCGGGAGATCTCTCGGTGCGGCCCTACATCGTGATGGAGTACCTGAAAGGGCCGTCGCTGCGCCCCAAGATCGACGAGGCGCCGCTGTCCTATCAGGAACTGGCTTCGATCGGCGCGCGGGTCGCGAAGGCGCTGCACGACATCCATCTGCAGCACGTCATCCACCTCGACATCAAGCCGAGCAACATCATGTTCCGCGAGAGCGGCGAGGCGGTCCTGATCGACTTCGGCCTCTCGCGGCACGACCGGCTGCCGGACCTGCTGGCCGAGGAATTTCGCCTTCCGATGGGAACCGCGCCCTACATGTCCCCGGAGCAGGTCCGGCACGTTCGCAGCGACCCCCGCAGCGATCTCTTCGCCCTGGGCGTGCTCCTCTACTACTTCGCGACCGCCGTGAGGCCTTTCGGCAATCCGACGTCGGTCCGGGGCCTGCGAAGGCGCCTCTACCGCGACCCGATTCCGCCGCGCGCGCGCACTCCGACGGTGCCGCCCTGGATGCAGGAGATCATCCTGCGCTGCCTGGAGGTGGACCCTCGCCGACGCTACGAGACCGCCGCGCAGCTGGCGTTCGACCTGCAGCATCCCGGGCAGGTCGTCCTGACCGCCCGCGGAGAGCGCCTCTCGCGCAACACGCTTCTCGACGCCTGGAAGCGGCGCTGGGCCGGCCTCGGCGCCGAGCCGGAGAGCGCTTCCACGGCCGACGGGCCTCTCTCGAAGGCCCCGATCATTCTCGTCGCCGTGGACGTGACGGCTCGATCGGAGGCGCTTTCCGAGGCCCTGCGCCTGGCATCGCGGCGCGTCCTGCGCACGGAGTCGGGAGCGCGGCTGGCGTGCGTGACGGTGCAGAGAACCTCGCGGCTGGGCATGGTCTCGGGAGTGGACGAGGAGGGCCGAAACATCCATGTCCGCAGGCTCGTGGAGCTCCAGCAGTGGGGCCGGCCCCTGCACCTGCCCACCGGCAGAGTCAGCTACCACGTCCTCGAGGCGCCGGATCCCGGGGCGGCCATCCTGGAGTTCGCGCGGGCGAACCACGTGGACCAGATCGTCATCGGCTCCCGCGGCAGCTCGACCCTGCGCCGCTACCTCGGCAGCGTGTCCTCTCAGGTGGTCGCGCAGGCGCCCTGCACGGTCACGGTCGTGAAGGCGGCCGAGGCGGATGCGACGGAGAGAGCCACGCCTCGAGACGACCTCCTGTTCGACTGAGCCGCCGTCGGCGTTACGATGTGGGGGATGGACGCGCCCGTCGCGGAACGGCGCTTCGCCCGGTGGATCTGCCGGGACTGCCGCTCGGCGCGGTTTGCCACGATTCCGAGGGACGGTTTCCTGAAGTGCCCCATCTGTTACGCCGCGGTGCGGTTCGACCCCCGGCGCCACGCCCGACGCGACCCGGCCGATCGCGGCAAGCGCCCGGAGGAGATCCCGCCGACCTAGAGTCGCCGGCGGTTACAATGCCCGGCGCGATGCGGCTTCGAATCGCGGCACCCCTCTGTCTCGCCTTCGCTCTCTTTCTCCGGCCGGAGGCCGGCCGTGCGGCCCCGCCGGCTCCGACGCCCGAGTTCTTCGAGGGCTCGTGACGCCCTCCGGGATGGAGTGCCTCTCCTGTTCGGCCCCCAGGGAGCGCGAAGAGGTCGAGAAAGCCGTCCGGGAAGGCCAGGCACGTCGCGCCTCTCGCCACGTGCCGTAGGGGCGGGGCTCATCCCCGCCCTGCTCAGCGCGCCCGGCGGAAGAAGCCGAGCAGCACCAGGTAGCAGCCGTAAGCGGCCAGGCCTCCGCCCGCCACGCCGAGGGCAAGGCCGCCCAAGGGCATGGCCCGCAGGACCTCGAGGGCTCCGCCGATCTCGTGGAACTTGCGCGGGTCGGCGTCGCGAGCCGTCTCGAGCAGGAACCATCCGATGATGGCCGTCACGATGCCGCGGACGAAGAGCCCGAAGCGGCCGATGCGGATGGCATAGGGCGCGGCAGGCCCGAGCGGCCGCTGGGAGAGCTGGCGGCGGGGATGGCCCCGGAGGCCCTGCCACAGCTGGAAGGCGCCGATGGCGATCACGACGAGCGCCGCGGCCGTGAGCGCGCCCGGCCCCCAGGCCTGCGACAGCAGCCAGGCGAGCGCAGGCCGCGCCGAGCTTCGGCGCCCGCCGATGCCCGTGGCGAGCGAGACGGCGGCCCAGGCCAGACCCGCGTGGGCCAGGGCGTCGACCGCCGCGACGCTGCGAAAAAGGGGGCCGCGGCGCCTGTCCGCCGCGTCCAGGGCGCGGGCGAGGACGAAGGCCGCGAGCCCGGCGGCGATCCCGGAGACCAGCGCCGCTCCGTGGGGCTTTTCGAGGAGGCGGCGGAATGCCCCGGAGAACCCCGTGACTTTGTCGCGCGCTCCGGCGACGGCGATCTGGACGGCCGCCGCCCCGAGAGCGACGTAGGCGGCGCCGAGGGCGCCGTAGCCGAACCGAACGAGCAGGCGCCTGACCATGCGGCGCCATGATGCCATCGGTGAAGTGCGAGAAGATCGCAGGCCATGCCGCGCGTCGTCTGCGTCTCCGACACGCACAACCGCCAGGGCCGGTTCGACGTGCCGGACGGAGACGTGCTGGTCCACGCCGGAGACCTGACGGGGCGGGGAACCCTCCCCGAGGTCGCGGCTGCCTTCGAGTGGCTCCGGAGCCTGCCGCACCGGGACAAGGTCGTGGTTGCCGGCAATCACGATTTCCTCTTCGAGAGGGAAAACGCTCTGGCGCGATCGCTCGTTACGGGCGTGCACTATCTCGAGGATTCCGGAGCCCTGGTCCAGGGCCTCGCCGTCTGGGGGTCGCCGTGGCAGCCCTGGTTCCTGGACTGGGCCTTCAACCTGCCGCGAGGCGAGGCCCTGCGCCGCAAGTGGGCCGGCATCCCCGAGGGTCTCGACGTGCTCGTGACACACGGGCCGCCCATGGGGACGCTCGACGAGACGGTGGACGGCGGGCGCGTCGGCTGCGAGGAGTTGCGCGATCGCCTTGCGGCGATGCATCGCCCGCCCCGCCTCCACGTCTTCGGCCACATCCACGAGGGCCACGGCGTCGTCGAGGGGGCGCGCACCCGGTTCGTGAACGCGGCGATCTGCGACGTCGCCTACAAACCCGTCAATCCGGCGATCGTCGTAGACCTAGTTCCGGACCGCCTCAGTTGAAAGCCCGTCGCCCGAGCCGCCCGGCCTTGCGTCGAAGTGCAGGCGGCCGTTGTCGAGCTTGGTGCCGCGCAGGGTCACCGCCAGGGCCTCGGCGAGCATTTCCACCGGGGTCACCTGAATGGTCATCTGGACTTCCCTGGAGAGGTCCTCGAGATCCGGCTCGTTCTCCTTCGGGATGACGAAGTGCGTGATGCCGGCCCGGACGGCCCCCAGGATCTTCTCCTTCAAGCCGCCGATCGGCAGCACGCGGCCCGAGAGCGTGATCTCTCCGGTCATCGCGAGGTCGTTCTTGACGGGGCGCCTCGAGAGGGCCGACACGACGGCCGTGGCCATGGCCACTCCGGCGGACGGGCCGTCCTTCGGGATGGCTCCGGCCGGCACGTGGATGTGCAGGTCGCGATCGAACTCGCGGTCGTCGATGCCGAGCCAGGCGGCGTGGGAGCGCGCGAAGGTCCAGGCGGCGCGGGCGGACTCCTTCATGACGTCGCCGAGCTGTCCGGTCAGGATCAGGTCGCCCTTGCCGCGCATCAGAGAGGCCTCGACGAACATGATGTCGCCGCCGGCCGGCGTGTAGTACATGCCGGTCGAGATGCCGATCTGGTCCTCGCGAGCCATCTTCTCCGGGTGGACCCGCGGCCGGCCGAGCAGGCCGCGGACGTCGCCGGGCTCCACCGCCAGGGTCTGGATCTCGCGCGCCGCGACCTTCCGGGCCACCTTGCGGCAGAGCTTGCCGAGCTCGCGCTCGAGCTGCCGCACGCCCGACTCGCGCGTGTAGCTCGCGATCACTTCGCGCAGCGTCGGGTCCGGCAGGGCGAGCTGGGCCGGCTCGAGACCGTTCTCCTTCAGCTGCCGGGGAACGAGATAGCTCTTCGCGATCGCGAGCTTCTCCTCCTCCGTGTAGCCGGCGAAGTCGACGACCTCCATCCGGTCGAGCAGCGGGCCCGGGATGTTCTGCAGGAAGTTGGCCGTGGCGATGAACAGGACCTCGGACAGGTCGAACGGAACGCCGAGGTAATGGTCGGTGAAGCTGTCGTTCTGCGCCGGGTCCAGGACTTCGAGAAGGGCCGATGCCGGGTCGCCCTGGAACGAGACGCCGAGCTTGTCCACCTCATCGAGGAGGAAGACGGGGTTCCGCGTGCCGGCCTGCTTCATGCCCTGGAGGATCCGGCCCGGCATGGCCCCGACGTACGTGCGACGGTGGCCGCGGATGTCGGCCTCGTCCCGAGCGCCGCCGAGCGAGATGCGCACGTACTTGCGGCCCATCGCGCGGGCGATCGACTTCGCGATCGAAGTCTTGCCCACGCCCGGCGGCCCCACGAAGAGCAGGATGCGGCCGCGCCCGTGAGAGCCGGGCTCGTCCTTTTCGGCCGAGGCCTTGCCCGGGGCGGGCTTGTCCGCGCCCTTCTCCTCGGCTTTCTCCCGCTCGACCCAGAGCTGGCGCACCGCCAGGAACTCCAGGATCCGGTTCTTGACGTCGGTCAGGGCGTAGTGGTCCTCGTTCAGGATGCGCGCGGCTTCCTGCACGTCGAGCTTCTCGGCGCTGCGCGCCGTCCAGGGAAGCTCGGCGATCGTCTCGAGGTACGTGCGGATGACCTGCGATTCCATGGACTCGCGGCCCGTGCGGGAGAGGCGCGACCACTCGCGCTCGACTTCCTTGCGGGCCGCGTCGGGCAGCTCGAGGGCGTCGAGCTTCGCCTTGAGCTCCTTCAAGGCCTCGTCGCCCGCCTCCTCGCCTTCGCCGAGCTCCTTCTGGATGGCCTTGAGCTGCTCGCGCAGGTACACCTCGCGCTGCCGGCTCCCGATCTCCTCCTTGACCTTGGACTGGATGTCTTCCTGGGCCGACAGGACGTCGATCTGGCGCTGGACGAACACGAGGACGCGGCGCAGCCGGTCCTCGACCGAAAGGGTCTCGAGCAGCGCCTGGCGCTCGACGGTCGAGATCTCGATGTAGCCGGCCACGAGGTCGGCCAGGCGCGCCGGGTCTTCGAGCCCCGAAAGAACCTGCTCGATGGCCTCGTCCGGCAAGCCGAGCTTCTTTCCGAGCTCGGCCGCGCGCTCGCGGGCCTCGCGGTGCAGGGCCACGAACGCCGGGTCCTTCTCGTCGAGAGGCCGCATCTCGCGCGCCTCCTGGACGGTCGCCTCGAGGCGTCCCTCCCTCTCGACGATGCGCATCGCGATGCCCCGTGTCTGCCCTTCGAGGAGCAGCCGGGCGCCCCCGAGCCCACGCTGAAACGACCCGATCGTCGCGATCGTGCCGATCGTGTGGAGCATCTCGGGCGTGACGTCGTCTCCTTCCGTGCGCTGGGCGACGGCGAAGACACGACGGTCGCGCGCGTTCAAGGCGGCCTCGATGGCGCGCATGGTCCCCGGCCGGCCCGCCGAGATCGGCAGGGACACGCCCGGGAAGAGAACGGCATTCCGCATCGGAATGACCGGGAGATTGACTGTTTCGATCACGGACACCTCTTGCTTTCCTCCAAGAACTACGCGATGCGGCGGCGTACGGTTCCACGGGCCCCCACGACCGCACGCCGCTCGACGAACGAGAAAACGGCCGGCCCGCGGCGGGAATTCCGGGGTGGAGAGCGGCACCGCCGGGAATACGGGATTGTTCCCCTTTGCGCACGGCATGGTGCGGGTGCATCAGGCCCGACCCTGCGCAAAGAGGTCTGCTCATCGCATGAGCATGGACATTCGTTTTCCGGGAGGGGTCGCCGTGGAGGCGGCCTTCGACGGCTTCAAGGTCCGGACGGACCAGCCTCGGACGGCGGGCGGAGGCGGCTCGGCTCCTTCGCCCTTCGAGCTGTTTCTGGCCTCGATCGGGACCTGCGCCGGTTACTACGCGCTGCGCTTCTGCCAGCAGCGCGAGCTGCCCACCGGCGGTCTCGCCCTGCGTCTGACGACCGAACGCGATCCCGAGAAGAAGGGGCTCTCCCGGATTCGAATCGAAGTGGATCTGCCGCCCGACTTTCCGGAGAAGTACCGGGAAGCGATCCTGCGGGCCGTGGACCAGTGCACGGTCAAGCGGCACATCGTCACGCCGCCGATCCTCGAGGTCGTGGCGATCCCTTCGGAAGAGCTGGTTTCGCACTCCGCCTGAGGCGAGCATAGGATGCGCCCGTGGCGGGCGCGGGCACGACGCGGCGCGGTTTCCTGGCGGCGGCCGCGGGCCTCGCCGCTTCGGGAGCGAGCGTCGCCCGGGTTCTCGGCGCGGCCGCGAAGACGGAGGGCTCCGTCAGCGCCCGCGTGGAGGGCACGACGCTCTCCCTCGAGAACGAGCTCGTGGCCGCGCGTTGGGAAGCGCCGCGTTCCGGGCTGACGCTCGTTTCTGTCGTGGACCGGCGAGGCGGCGCGCGGCTTTCGGTGCGCCGCGGGGCGTTTGCCGTCGCCGTGAAGGGCGGCTTGGTCCTCGACTCGGCCGCGATGCCCGTTTCGGGCGCGGCCCGCGCGGAAGATCTCCCGGCCGACCCTCGGGCCTCTCGGCTCTCCGATCGCCTGCCCGGCCGACAGATCGTGGCCGTGCTCGGCGACGGCCAGGGGAGGCTGTCGGTGGTCTGGCGCGCGATCCTGCGCGAAGGCTCCCACTACGTTCGGCAGGAAATCGCCCTGACGGCTCTCGCGGGAGACGTGCCGGTCGAGGAGATCTGCCTGGTGGACCTCGACGCCGAGGCCGCCTCGGTGCGCGGCACCGTCCGCGGGTCGCCGGCCATGGCCGGCTCCTGGTTCTTCGCCTTCGAGCATCCCCTGGCCGCCTCGAACGTCGGGCGGCGCGTGCGCTGCTCTCTCGAGAGAGCCCTGCCCCTGCCGGCCGGCCGCTCGGTCTCCTGCTCCTCGGTGATCGGCGTGGCCGCCCCGGGCCAGATGCGGCGCGATTTCGCTCGGTATGTGGAGCGCGAGCGGGCGCATCCCTACCGTCCCTTCCTCCACTACAACTCGTGGTACGACCTCGGCTACTTCACCCCGTTCGACGAGGCGGCTGCCCTCGGCGTCATCGAGACGTTCGGGCAGGAGCTCCACGCCAAACGGAGCGTCCGCCTCGACAGTTTCCTCTTCGACGACGGGTGGGACGACCACCGGCTCTGGGGCTTCCACTCGGGCTTCCCGAACGGTTTCGCCCGCGTGGCGGAGGCCGCGGCTCGGTACGGCGCCGCGCCCGGCGTGTGGCTCTCCCCCTGGGGCGGCTACGGCAAGCCCCGGCAGGAACGGCTGGCCTTCGGCAAGGAGCAGGGCTTCGAGTCCAATGCGGACGGCCTGGCCCTCTCGGGGCCCGTCTACTACAAGCGTTTTCGAGAGGTCTGCCTGGAGATGATCCGCCGGTACGGCGTCAACCAGTTCAAGCTCGACGGCACAGGCAGCTCTTCGACGGTCGTGCCGGGCAGCGCGTTCGGCAGCGACTTCGAGGCCGCCATCGCGCTGATCGCCGACCTGCGCGGGCAGAAGCCGGATCTCTACGTCAACCTGACGACCGGAACCTACGCCTCTCCCTTCTGGCTCCTGCACGCCGACTCGATCTGGCGGGGAGGCGAGGACCACGATTTTGCGGGCGTCGGCTCCGACCGGCAGCGCTGGATCACGTATCGCGACGCCGACACCTTCGCCGGGGTCGTCCAGAAGGGCCCCCTCTATCCGCTGAACTCCCTGATGCTCCACGGCCTGATCCTGGCAAAGCACGCGAAGCACCTCGACCAGGACCCGGGCGGGGACTTCCCGGCCGAGATCCGGTCCTACTTCGGATCGGGCACGCAGCTCCAGGAGATGTACGTCTCGCGCGAGCTCGTCTCCGACGCGGGATGGGACGCCCTCGCGGAAGCAGCGAACTGGTCCCGGAAAAACGCCGCCACGCTTTCCGACACGCACTGGGTCGGAGGCGACCCCGCGCGGCTCGAGGTCTACGGGTGGGCGGCCTGGTCGGACCGGAAAGCCATCCTGACGCTGCGCAACCCCTCCGACCGGCCCCAGGAGTTCGCGCTCGATCCGGCGCCGGTCTTCGAGCTGCCCGGCAACGCCGCGGGTCGCTTCCGGGCGAAGAGCCCCTGGGCAAGCGACGCCGCAAAGCCCGGCCTCGACCTCGAAGCCGGCCGTTTGGCGCCGCTCAGGCTCGCGCCCTTCGAGGTCGCGACGCTCGAGGCGGTCTCTCTTTCTAGAACCTCGTGAGGGCAGGCCCCGCCTGCGTCGGAAAGAACGAGGCCTGGCGGGCCGGTTCGGGGAAGGCCCCCGCGTAGGCGGCCTTCCAGCCTTCGAGAAACGTGTCCGCGGAGGGCCGATCCACGAGAGCCCAGACGCTTCCGCCGAAGCCCGCGCCGAAGGCCGAAGCGGCGACGGCTTTGAGCCGCCGGGCCTCGCTCACGAGCGCGACCGTCTCGGGGACCTGGTTGCCGAGGTACCGCTCGGCCAGATCCTGCGAGCGCTCGACGAGCGATCCAAACGCCGCGAGGTTGCACGCCGCAAGAGAGTCGGCCGCCGCAGGGATCAGGCGGGTCGTTTCCTCCAGGAATTGCCTGAACCGGCCGGCCAGGAACGCCGGATCAAACGTGGGATAGGGCGAGTCGTTGGCGAAGGCCAGGATCTCTTCCGGCGCTTTCGGCGAGGAGGCTGCGGCGTCCGCGAGCGTCGCGTCGGAGCGGCCCGTGCGCCGGTTCCAGAGGTCCACGAGCGCCGAGGCTGCGAGCGACAGCCGGTTGTATCGGTCCCGGGCGCTGCCGGCCTTGTCGGCCGCGATCCCGCTCGACGCCACGACGAACGTGAA
>Ga0335082_10002137_pt1 | contig 21251 bp, 19 predicted proteins | sample Lox_Sample_41_FD_206718 | JGI IMG/M metagenome (GOLD analysis project Ga0335082, IMG submission 206718) | Soil microbial communities from Loxahatchee National Wildlife Refuge, Florida, United States - Lox_Sample_4.1 | ecosystem: Environmental > Terrestrial > Soil > Wetlands | place: USA...
CACCAGCACCTGGGTCTGGATCTCGCGGGTATTGATCGAGGGCACGTTGACACCGCCCGAGGCCACCACCACCTGACCGACGCTGTCATCGCGCACGTCGAGGTCGAGGATGATGCGGTTGTCCGGGGTGATCTGCGGGGTGACCTTGAGCGCCAGCACCGCCTTCTTGAACTGGATGGTGGTGGCGCCGCTCGAGGCCGACTGCTGGTAGGGGATTTCCACGCCCTGCTCGATCGAGGCCTCCTTCTGGTTGGCCGTGATGACGCGCGGGGTGGCGATGATGTTGGCCTGCGTCTCGGCCTGCGCCGCGGACAGCTCCAGGTCCACGATGAAGTTGTTGCCGAGGATACCGAGCGCGAACGTGCCCGCCGGGTTGCTGACCGGCAGGTTGACGTTGTAGCGCTGCGCCGCGGTGTTACCGGTCGGCACCGTGATCGGGTAGATCGTCGGCGGCACGCTGCCCTGCACGTTGCTGATACCCGAGCTGATGATCTGGTCGGTGCCGGCGGCGGTACCGGTGGTGGTCACCAGGCCGGTATTGCCGTTCTGCTGCACGTTGGTGAAGCCGAAGCGCGCACCCAGCTCGCGCTTGAAGTCGTTGTTGACGATGACGATGCGCGCCTCGATCTGCACCTGGCGTATCGGGATGTCGAGGGTGGCCACCAGGCGGCGGATGTCGGCGAGCCGGTCCGAGGTGTCCTGCAGCAGCAGGGTATTGGTGCGCTCATCGACCGCCACGCTGCCGCGCGGGGAGAGGAGCGAATTGGTATTGGTCTTCACCAGGGTCGCCATGTCGGCGGCCTTGGCGTAGTTCACCTGCAGGTACTCCGAGCGCAGCGGCTCAAGCTCCTGCACGTCCTTGCGCGCGGCCAGCTCGGCCTTCTCGCGCGCCGCGAGCTCCGCCTGCGGCGCGACGATGATGACGTTGTCCTGGCGGCGCTTGTCGAGCCCCTTGGTGCGCAGCACGATGTCGAGCGCCTGGTCCCAGGGCACGTTCTGCAGGCGCAGGGTGACGCTGCCGCTGACCGAGTCGCTCACCACGATGTTCTGCCCGCTGGCATCGGCCAGCAGCTGCAGCACGGCGCGCGTCTCGATGTCCTGGAAGTTCAGCGTCAGGCGCTCGCCGGTGTACACCGGCTTGTCGAGCTGCGCGTTGGCGGCCTTGCGCCGCGGCGCCACCTCGACCACGTACTGGTCGTCGGACTGGTAGGCGAGCTGCTCGTAGTCGCCGTTGGCGTTGATGGCGATGCGCGCGCCGGCGCCGACGCGCGTGACGTCGAAGCTCGTCACCGGCGTGCCGAAGTCGGTGGCGTCAAAACGCCGTACCAGGTTCGCCGGCACGGCCGCGTCGGTGAAGTCGACCACGATCTCACTGCCGACCTGGTGCAGGTTGATGTGGGTGTGCGGGTCGGAGAGCTTGACCACCACGCGACCGGCACCGTCAGAGCTGCGGCGGAAGTCGATGGAGCGCAGCTCGCGCGCACCGGCGCCGCTGCCGGAGACCGCGCCGCCGCTGGGGGCGGCGCTGGCGACGGCGGTGGCCGAGGTGGTGCCGAGGGTCACGATGATGTTGCTGCCCTCGACGCGCGTCTCATAGGGCACGAGCTTGTCGAGGTTCAGCACCAGGCGCGTGCGATCCTTGGTCTCGGCAGCCAGGATGGTGTCGAGCCCGGCGGCGTGCACGTCGATGCGCCGCGAGGGCAGCGCCAGCGTGGTGTTCGGCAGGTCGAAGGAAATGCGTGCCGGGTTGTCGATGGTGAAGGACAGCGGCTGCGGCGCCGGGGCCGACAGGCGCATGGTGAGCTGCAGCTGCTGCCCAGCAAGCGGGTGCACGTCGATGGCTTGCAACGCGGGTTGATCCGCGGCCAGCGCCAGTGTGCTTGGGAGCATGCCGAGTGTTCCTGCGAGCACGAGGGCCGCGCCGAGGAGACGATTCATCAGGCGATGACGTTGCATTTTCGGAAGACTCCCTGCTGGACCTTTACTCGTTCAGCGCCAGCGCGGCGGGGCGCTCCATGTACCCGCCCAGACTGTCCGGAACGATTTCGATGAGACTGATTTTCGAGGGGCTGATCTCGGTGATCTTGCCCTCGGCCTGGCCGATGTGATTGCCGGCCGTCACCCGGTGCACCAGGCCGTCCTTGGTCTGCACCAGGCCATAGATCGAGCCGCCCAGGCGCAGCGTGCCGACCATCTTCAAGGTGTCGAGCGAGTACTGCTCGAGGAATTCGCGGTTGCGCTTCTGGTCCGGGCGCACCCCGTTCAGGCCGGCGCCCGAGCCGGGGCTGCTGGGCAGGAAGGGCGAGCGCATCTCGGAGGCCGAGTACACGAAGGTCTCGTAGGGCTTGATCTCCGGCAGCGGCTCGACGCGGCCGCCCGGCTCCTTCTTGGTGTCCTCGATGAAGCGCGCCAGCTCGTCATCGGCGCTCGAGCACGCGGTCAGCGCCGCGTACACGGCGGTGGCGAGCGTCAGGCACGCCAGGCGCAGTCCGGTTCTGTGTGTGCTCTTGTGCATGGGGTTAGCCACCGGCCCGCTTCGGGCCCTTGGAATCCTTCTTCTTGTCGGCCTCGGCCGCGGCGATCTCGTCCTCGTCCATGTAGCGGTAGGTCTTCGCCGTGAGCTCGAGCGACAACTGGTCGTAGGCGTCCTTGTTGTCGGATTTGATGTCGATGTCGTGCAGCGTGACGATGCGCGGCAGCGCCGCGATGCCGCTGACGAACTCGCCTAACTGGTGGTAGCTGCCGGTGAGCCGGATCTTGATGGGCAGCTCAGCGTAGAAGTCCTTCTTCACTTCCGGCTGCGGCTGGAACAGCTTCTCCGCCAGGCCGGCGGCCAGGCCGGTCTGCGAGATGTCCACCAGCAGGCTCGGCACCTCGGTCTTGCCGGGGAGCTGGCGCAGCAGTGCGCCGAAGGAGCGCTCGATGTCCTTCAGCTGCTGCTTGTAGACCTCGAGATTCACGGCCTTGGCGTGCTTGTCGCGGAATTCCTGGCGCAGCTTGGTCTCCTCGGCGGCGAACTGCTGCAGGCGCGGGCGCTGCTCGTTCCACACCAGGAGGTAGACGCCCACGCCGGTGGCGACCAGGAAGGCCAGCACCACCGCGCCGGCGAGCACCGGCAACGGCCAGCGGCCCGGGTCGCGCGGATCAAGTGACCGCAGCTCCTCTAGGATGTTCATTGCTGCGCTCCCGTGCCGCCGGCACTGGCCTTGCGGATCTTGCCCTTGGCGCCGCGGGCGTTGGCGTCCGGCGTGGCCGTGGTCACCTGCTGGGCGGTGAGCGTGAAGCTCGAGCCGGGGCCCGAGTCCTTCTTGGTCTGCACCACCTCGAGGGCCGGATTGCGCAGCCACTGCGAGCCATCGATGTTGCGCATGAAGGAGGAGACGCGCGTGCTCGACTGCGCGATGCCGTCGAACTTGAGCGTGCTGCCGTTCTGCTTGACCGCGGTCAGGTACACGCCCTCGGGCAGCGTGCGCACGATCTCATCGAACACGTGCACGATCTCGGGGCGCGAGCGCTGCAGCTTCTCGATGATCTCCATGCGCGCGATGAACTTCTGCTTCTTGGCCTCGAGGTCGTTGATCTCCTCGTTCTCCTTGTCCAGCTTCTTGATCTGCGCGCGCAGCATGTCGTTGCGGTGCTGCTGCGCGTCGATCATCTGCCCGTACATGAGGTAGGCAGCGCCGGAGGTCAGGATGGCCGCGAGCACGGCGGCGCCGAGCGCCACCATGAATTTCAGCTTGCGCTCTTTGCGCTTGCTTTCGCGATGCGGCAGTAGATTTATGCGTGGCATATCAGTCGAAGCTCCGCAGGGCGAGACCGCAGGCCGTGAGCAGCGCCGTGGCGTCGCGTTGCACCGCCTGCGCCTTGGCGCGCGAGGACAGCTTCATCTGCCCCAGCGGATCGCCCTTCTCCGCGGCGATGCCGACGCGGCTGGAGATGACCTCCGCCACGCCCGGGATGTTGGCGCAGCCGCCGCACACCACGATCTTCTCGGGCTGTTCGCGCCCGGAGCCGGAGGCCAGGTAGAACTGCAGCGAGCGGCTCACCTGCTGCGTCATGTCATCGATGAAGGGGTCGAGCACTTCCGACTGGTAGTTGCCCGGCAGGCCGCCTTCTTTCTTGGCGCGCCCGGCTTCTTCCATCGCCAGCCCGTAGGTGCGCATGATCTCCTCGGTGAGCTGCTGCCCGCCGAAGGCGAAGTCGCGCGTGTACACGACCTTCAGGTTGCGCAGCACGCTGAAGGTGGTGCTGCTCGCGCCAAAGTCGACCACCGCGATGGTGCGGTCGATGCCGCCGTCAGGCATCTGGTGTGTCATCAGCTTGCAGGCGTTCTCGAGCGCGAACGCTTCCACGTCCACGATCTTCGCCGTCAGGCCCGCGGCCTTGACCGCCGCCTGGCGCTGCTCGACGTTCTCGGTGCGCGTGGCCACCAGCAGCACGTCGTTGCTGTCGGGGTCCTTGTCGTTGGCGCCCAGCACCTCGAAGTCGTAGGAGACCTCGTCCATCGGGAAGGGGATGTACTGGTCGGCCTGCATCTCAACCTGAGCCTCCAGATCGCCGGCGCGCAGCGAGCGCGGCATCTGGATCACCTTGGTGATCGCCGCATCGCCGGAGATGGCCACCGCCACCTCACCGCTCTTGGCGCCCGCGCGCTTCACGGCGCGGCGAATGGCCTCGCCCACGGCCTCGGCATCGACGATGGCCTTCTCGTTGATGGCGTTCTGCGGTGTGGGTTCCGCAGCATAAGCCTCGACCCGGTACTGCCCGCCGGCCATCGCGAGCTCGATAAGCTTCACCGAGGAGGTGGTTATGTCTAATCCAAGCAGGGGGCGATACTTGCGCTGCAGAAGCAACATTTTTATTTCCTTTTCAGGACATTACGCCTGAAACTGACCGCCCTGTATAAGCCTCAGGAACACTATATATCAGCGCAAAGTTAAATTGAACGTGAGACCCCTCACGGATGCGCACGGTACCTGCACTGGGCTGTAGCGGACTGCCGACAGCGTCACGGGCGCGATAAGTCGCCCCGGCGGGGATCAACAAATGCTGCTGCGCTCGGTCCAAGCTTCCCTGGGGACGCGCGAAGACCCGCGGCGGATTCGCCAGGAGGCAGCACTTAAGTCAGGAGGAGTCAGTCGGTCGAACCTGCGCGGCGCCTGCGTGACCCTGTGGCGCCGAGTGCGTTAACGTTCGATCCGGCAACCCCGCTGTCATAGGCACTTGCGTCCCGTAGACCGGAGGCTTTGCGTCCCCACCTTTCGGTGAGTTTGCCCTGAAACGGCGGCTACTATGCAGGGGCACCGCAGGGAGCGCAAGCAGAGGAATTTGGTTTCTGTGAAATGGAATTACTTTCGAGTTTTCACCTACATCGGCGCGACTGTGACGCTGCTCACACTTCTGGGGGCCTACGCGCTGGCCTGCAGTTACGTGTACCTGGTGCCCTCGCTCCCGAGCATCGAATCGATGCGCAACGTGGAACTGCAGGTGCCGCTGCGCGTGTACACGCGCTCCGGCGCGCTCATCGCGCAGATCGGCGAGCAGCGGCGCATCCCGGTGAGCTACGACCAGATTCCCGAGCTGGTTAAGCACGCCTTCCTCGCCGCCGAGGACGAGCGCTTCTTCGAGCATCACGGCATCGATTACTTCGGCGTGGTGCGCGCGGTGCTGGTGGACGTGGTCTCCGGCGACAAGAGCCAGGGCGCGAGCACCATCACCATGCAGGCCGCGCGCAACATGTTCCTGTCACTCGACAAGACCGCGCGCCGCAAGCTGCAGGAGACCTTCGTCACCTACCGCATGGAGCACGAGTTCACCAAGCAGGAGATCTTCGGCCTCTACCTCAACGTCATCTTCTTCGGGCAGCGCGCCTACGGCGTGGCCGCCGCCGCCGAGGCCTTCTTCGGCAAGACGCTCGACAAGCTCGACGTGGCCGAGGCGGCCACCATCGCGGGCCTGCCCAAGGCCCCCTCGCGCTACAACCCGATCAACGACCCGCAGGCCGCGAGCGCGCGGCGCGCCTATGTGCTGCGCCGCATGCGCGAGCTCGGCTACATCGACGCCGCCACCGCGGAGGCCGCCAACAAGGAGCCGATGGAGGCGCGCGCGCACGCGCCGCTGTTCGAGGTCGAGGCGCCGTACGTCGCGGAGATGGCGCGCCTGGAGCTGCGCCAGCGCTTCGGCGCCTCGGCCGAGAGCGCCGGCTACAAGGTCTACACCACCATCGACGGGCGCTTGCAGGGTGATGCCAATCGCGCGGTGCGCGTCGGCCTGATCGAGTACGACCGGCGCCACGGCTGGCGCGGCCCGGCCGGGCACGTCGACCTGCCCGCGCACGGCGAGCCCGACTACGCTGACCTGGTCGATGAATACACGGCCATCGGCAACCTCGCCCCGGCGATCGTCACCTCGGTGGCCGACCGGACTGTGCACGCGTACGTGAAGAACCTCGGCGCGGTGCAGGTCGACTGGGACGGCCTGTCGTGGGCCCGCAAGGCGTTGCGCAACGAGAGCGTCGGCGCACAGCCGAAGGATGCCGCGCAGATCGTCACGCGCGGCGATGTGGTGTACGTGGTGGCCGATGACAAGGGCCACGCGCAGCTCGGCCAGATCCCCGAGGCGCAGAGCGCGCTGGTGGCGCTCGACCCGAACGACGGCAGCATCGTGGCGCTGGTGGGCGGCTTCGACTACTTCACCAACAAGTACAACCGCGTCACCCAGGCACGCCGCCTGCCCGGCTCGGGCTTCAAGCCCTTCCTGTACTCGGCGGCGCTCGAGCACGGCTTCACCCCCGCGAGCGTCATACTCGACGCGCCCATCGTGCTCGACGGCACCGGGAGCGAGGACACCTGGCGCCCGGAGAACTCCACGCGCGAGTTCGGCGGGCCGACGCGCCTGCGCGAGGCGCTGGTGCGCTCGCGCAACCTGGTCTCGATCCGCATCCTCAAGGAGATCGGCATCGGACCGGCGATCGACTACATCCAGCGCTTCGGCTTCGATCCCCGCACCCTGCCGCACGACCTGACGCTGGCGCTCGGCACCATGGAGGCGACCCCGCTCGATGTGGCCGCCGGCTACGCCGTGTTCGCCAACGGCGGCTACCGCGTGCAGCCCTACTTCATCGAGCGCATCGAGGATGCCGCCGGGCAGGTGGTGTGGCGTGCCCAGCCCAAGCGCGTATGCAGCGCGTGCGAGAACGCCGCCAGCCCCGGCGTGCCCGGTGAACAGGGCGCGCAGGCGCTGCCGGTGTCCGACGGCACCCACGGCGAGCCCACGGCGCTGCCGTCGGCCGAGATCGCGCCGCGCGTCATCAGCGCGCAGAACGCCTACGTGATGGACGACATGATGGCGGATGTGATCAAGCGGGGCACCGGGCGGCGCGCGCTGTCGCTCAACCGCAGCGACATCGCCGGCAAGACCGGCACTACCAACGAGGCCAAGGACACCTGGTTCAACGGCTTCACGCCCAACCTGGTGGCCACGGTATGGGTGGGGTTCGACCAGGAGCGGCCGCTCGGCGAGGCCGAGGAGGGCGCGCGCACCGCGCTGCCGATCTGGATCAACTTCATGGGGGCTGCGCTCAAGGGCGTCACCGAGCAGCATCGCACCATGCCCGACGGCGTCGTGACCTTGCGAATCGCGCCGGAGAACGGCACGCTGGTCAGCGCCGAGAATCCCAACGGTGTGCCGGAGATCTTCATGACCGACCATCTGCCTTCGGCCGAGGACGCGGCAGCCATGGCGCAGGGGCAGCAGGCCCAGACGAGCGGCGAACCGATCTTCTGAGCACCGCCCCATGCGAGCCCGGCGACATCCGACGCGCGGCGACCAGCTGCGGCGCGCGCTGGCACAGGAGGCGGCACGCCTCATGGCCGAGCACGGCATCCGTGATTTCCTGGTGGCCAAGCGCAAGGCCGCCGAGCGCTTCGGCGTTTCCGACGGGGCCGCCCTCTTGCCGAAGAACAGCGAGATCGAGGAGGCGCTGGTGGCCTACCAGCGCCTGTTCGGCGGCGCCACTTACCTCGAGGCGCTGCACGCCCAGCGCGCCGCTGCGCTCTCGGCCATGCGTTACCTGGAGGAGTTCGAGCCACGCCTGGTCGGGCCGGTGCTCTCCGGCACCGCCACCGCGCACTCGGAGGTGCAGCTGCACCTGTTCGCCGAGCGCGCCGAATCCGTCACGCTCAAGCTGATCGACGAGGGCATTCCGCACGAGGTCACCGAGCGGCGCGTCAAGCTCAATGCCGAGCGCATCCGCGCCTTCCCCGGGGTGCGCTTCGAGATGGACGACCAGCCGATCGAGGTGACGGTGTTTCCGCCGGACGGCATCCGCCAGGCGCCGGTGAGCCCGGTGGACGGGCGGCCCATGCGCCGCGCCAACGTGCTCGAGGTGGCGGCGCTGCTCGAACAGGCCTGAAGCTGTCACACGCCGCGGCCGTCGCGCCGCGCAGCTCTTGCTATAGTTCCGCGCGCGAAGTTGCGCATGGGGAGCGGATCATGAGAAAGCCGTTTGCGTTGTGGATCGCGCTCGGGGCGCTTGCCATGGTGCCGCTGGCTGCGGGCGCACACAGCGAGGGCGAGGCACCGCACTGGAGCTACTCGGGCGACACCGGCCCGGCGCGCTGGGGCGACCTGGAACCCGACTACGCCACCTGCGGCGTCGGCACGCGCCAGTCACCGATCGACATCCGCGACGCCACCCCGGCGAAGCTGCCGCCCATAGAGTTCGACTACAAGCCCGTGCCGCTGACCGTGGTCGACACCGGCCACTCGATGCAGGTGAATGCCCCCGCCGGCAGCGGCGGCATCACGGTCGGCGCGGATCACTATGATCTCGTGCAGGTGCACTTCCACTACCCGAGCGAGGAGCGCATCGCCGGCAAGCGCTACGCGCTGGTCGCCCACCTGGTGCACAAGAATGCGCAGGGTGAACTGGCGGTGGTGGCGGTGCTGATCCGCAACGGCAACGAGAACGCGCTGCTGCGCCAGGTGTTCGACAACTTCCCGCCGTCGGGAGAGAAGGAGCACTCGGTGCCGGGCGCGACGCTCGACTTCACGCAGCTGCTGCCACGCAACCGCGGCTACTACACCTTCGAGGGCTCACTCACCACGCCGCCGTGCAGCGAGCACGTGCGCTGGCTGGTGCTCAAGCGGCAGATGCAGGCTTCGCGCGGCCAGATCGTGCAGTTCGCGGGCCGCTATCCGAACAACGCCCGGCCGACCCAGCCGACCAACGGCCGCAAGCTCGAGCAGACACAGGACTAGCCGGCAGAGCCCCCGGGCTCAGCCGCGCTTCTTGATGTCGACGTAGGTGCGCTGTACCGGGCCGGTGTACAGCTGGCGCGGGCGGCCGATGCGCATCGCCGGGTCGGAGATCATCTCCTGCCAGTGCGCCACCCAGCCCACGGTGCGCGCGATGGCGAACATGACGGTGAACATCGAGCGCGGGATGCCGATGGCGCTGTAGATGACCCCAGAATAGAAATCCACATTCGGGTAGAGCTTGCGCTCGACGAAGTACTCGTCCTTGAGCGCGATCTCCTCGAGGCGCTGGGCGAGCTCGAGCAGCGGGTTGTCGCCGCGCCCGAGCTGCGCGAGCACCTGGTGGCACATGGCGCGGATGATCTTGGCGCGCGGGTCGAAGTTCTTGTACACCCGGTGGCCGAAACCCATGAGGCGGAAGTGGCTCGACTTCTCCTTGGCCATCGCCAGGTACTTGGGAATGTTTTCGACCGTGCCGATCTGCTCGAGCATCGCCAGCACCGCCTCGTTGGCGCCGCCGTGCGCCGGGCCCCACAGCGCCGAGACGCCGGCGGAGATGGCGGCGTACGGGTTGGCGCCGGTGCTGCCGGCGAGGCGCACGGTCGAGGTGCTGGCGTTCTGCTCGTGGTCGGCGTGCAGCACGAACAGCAGGTCGAGCGCCTTGGCGGCGATCGGGTCGAGCTTGTAGGCCTCGCACGGCACCGCGAACAGCATGTTGAGCAGGTTGCCGGCGTAGTCCAGGTCGTTGCGCGGGTAGATGAAGGGCTGACCGAGCGAGTGCTTGTGAGCCGCCGCGGCGATGGTCGGGATCTTGGCGATGATGCGATGGGCGAAGATCTCGCGATGGCGCGGGTTATGGACGTCCATCGTGTCGTGGTAGAAGGCGGACATCGAGGCCACCACTCCCGAGACCATGGCCATCGGGTGGGCGTTGTGCTGGAAGGCGTCGAAGAGGCGCAGCAGCCACTCGTTGATCATCGTGTGATAACGGATGTTGCCGGTGAACTCCTCGAGCTGGCGCGCGGTGGGCAGCTCGCCGATCAGCAGCAGGTAGGCCACCTCCATGAAGGAGCTCTTCTCGGCCAGCTGCTCGATCGGGTAGCCCCGATACAGCAGCACGCCCGCGTCCCCGTCGATGTAGGTGATGCGGCTCTCGGTGGCGGCCGTGGACTGGAAGCCCGGGTCGTAGGTGAAGACGCCGAGGTCCTTGTAGAGCGTGGACACATCGAGCGCCGCCGGACCGAGGGTACCGCTGCGCACCGGCAGCTGCGTGCTGCGGCTGCTGTCGCGGTCGGTGAGCTCGATCGTCCTGCCCTTCTTGTCCGTCATCTCGGCTGCCGTCTTCCATCGCTGCGCGGGGACGCGGCGGCGCCGGGCGGCGCGCGCACGTGTGCGCGCAGGAGGGTTACATGGTCCGTGCCCCGAATCAAGGCACGAGCCTACTCGCCGGTAACCGGCGCAGCGGGTGTCTCGGGGAGGTGGCGGGAGCGGCGCTTACTTCGCGCCGGCGCTCGCGTACTTGCGGCGGAACTTGTCAACGCGGCCGGCGGTGTCCACGATCTTCTGCTTGCCCGTATAGAAGGGGTGGCAGTTCGAGCACACCTCGACCTGCAGGTCATGGCCGAGCGTCGAGCTGGTCTTGAACGTGTTGCCGCAGGTGCAGCTGACGGTGATCTCTTTGTAGGCCGGGTGGATCGCGTCTTTCATGGCGGGCTCGCAGCGTTCAAGTCCGGTGGATGGCGCTACATGGTGGCGCGCCAGCACAAGTTAAAGGGCGCGGGAGTTTAGCGGCAGCGGGGCCGCCCCTCAAGCGCGGCCGCGGCGCAGCCCTGCCGCGGCCGTTTCCTTATCCACAGAAGCTGTGGACAACTCTGTGGATGGCTGCGTCCGGGGGGCCGGGTTTTCGCAGCCACATTGCATATTTATTACCTTGGTTAAAAAATGAGCAGGCATTTTGGACCTGTTTCTTCAATGGGTTATGGGCATCTCGTTCAGCAGCTTGGCCGCTTTGCCGCGTAATTCACTCATTCTGCGATCGCACCCCCCGATGCTGTGAATAAACCCGCCGGATTGCCTGTACCGACCTGGTGACAGGCAATTGACAACGCGGAATCACCGGTCATTTGCGGGTTTTCGGCCATGAAAAGCAGCAGCGTGTCGTTGAGAAAACGCAGCCCGCGGGAGCTCGGCCGGTAGGTATTCTGCTCGCTCAGGACGAGGCCGCGCTCGAGCGCGGCCGCCAACGGTGCCGCGATCGAATCCAGGCTGAGCCCGGTACGGGAAGTGAACAGCTGCGCGTCAAAGCCCTGGCACAGCCGCAGCGCATTGAGCATGAACTCGAAGGGCCGCTCCGCGGGTGGCACGGCGCTTTGGGTCAGCGTGCCGGGCGCGGCGGCGAGGTAACGTCGCGGCTCGCGCGGCTGCACGGTGCGCACGATCTCGTTGCGCTCGGGGAAGGTGAGCTTGCCGTGCGCGCCGGCGCCGATGCCGAGGTAATCGCCGAAGCTCCAGTAGTTGAGGTTGTGCGCGCACTGGCGGCCGGCGCGTGCATAGGCGGAAACCTCGTACTGCGCCAAGCCCGCATCCGCGAGCGCCGCGAGGCATTCGCTCAGCATCTCGGCGGCCGCATCATCATCGGGCAGCGTCGGGGGCTGCGCGGCGAAGGGCGTGCCCGGCTCGAGCGTCAGCTGATAATGCGAGACGTGCGCGGGCGCCATGGCGAGCGCCTCCCGCACGTCCGCGAGCGCACCTGCCCGCGACTGGCCCGGAAGCGCGTACATGAGGTCGAGATTGAAGTTGCCCAGGCCCGCGGCGTGCAGCTCGGCCACCGCCGTGCGCGTCTCCTGTGGCGAGTGGATGCGCCCGAGGGCCTGCAGGCGCTCGGCATCGAAGCTCTGCGCTCCCAGGGACACGCGCGTGATGCCCGCCGCCCGGTACTCGCGGAATGCGCCGCGCTCGATGGTGCCGGGGTTGGCCTCCAGCGTGATCTCCGCGTCGCTCGCAAGGGCGAGGTGACGCCGCGCGCCCTGCAGCACCCGTCCCAGAGCCTCCGCGGAGAACAGGCTGGGCGTGCCGCCGCCGAAGAAGACGGTGCGCACGCTGCGGCCGCCCACCTTGGCACTCTGCGCTTCGAGGTCCTCCACGAGGCGCCGCACGTAGGCCGCCTCGGCGAGCTCGCCGTGCAGCGTGTAGGAGTTGAAATCACAGTAGGGACACTTTCTCACGCACCAGGGCAAGTGCACGTAGAGCGAGAGCGGCGGCAGGGTGAGCATGCGCCTCTGCCCCTCAGCGCAGCTGCCCGAGGAAGCGCAGGAGCCACTCGTTCACCTGCGCGGGACGCTCCATCTGCATCAGGTGTCCGGCCTCCGCCACCATCGCCACGCCGCGCACATCCTCGTACTGGCGCTTGAGCACACCGAGCGGGTCGGCGCCGTGCCAGGCCTCCAGGTCGCAGTCGCGCTCGCTGCCGATGAAGAAGAAGGGCACCGGATTCTTCAGGCCCTCGAAGCGCCGCCGCTGCTCCCAGCGCAGGTCCATGGCGCGATACCAGTTGAGCCCGCCGGTGAAACCGCTGCGCGCGTACTCGCTGACGAAGAACTCCATTTCGAGCTCGGAGAGCCAGCGCCACGGCAGCGGCGGCGCCGCTGGCAGCGCCTCCAGGTACGCGGTGCCGGGCGGGTGCTTCCAGACGTCCAGGTAATGGTAGTCGCCGCTCAGGGCAAAGAAGACGCGCGTAAGGAACTCGCGCGGCTGGGCATTGAGCGCCGCATCCGCCAGGCCCGGCGGGACGAAGTAGTGGATGTGCACGAAGTGCCGGCGGGCCCATTCGGCCGCCTCGCGCAGCGGCGCGAGCTCGGGGTTGTGTGGCGTGGCGGGATTCTCCAGGCCGATGATGGCGCGCAGCCGTTCGGGCGCGCGGAAGGCGAGGTCGTAGATGGCGAACACGCCGAAGTCGAGGCCGATGAAGACCGCGCGCTCCTCGCCCAGGTGATCCAGCAGGCCGAGCAGGTCGCCGGTGGTGTGCGGCACGTCGTAGGCGCGCGGATCGGGCGGTGCCTCGGTCTGGCCCATGCCGCGCATGTCCGGCGCCACCACCCGCCAGCCGGCCGCCGCGATGGCCGGGATCTGGTGGCGCCACGAGAACCACAGGTGCGGGAAACCGTGACAGAGCACCACGAGCGGCCCTGCGCCCTGCTCGACATAGTGCGTGTGCAGGCCGTTGATGTGCGCGTAGCGGTGCGTCCAGCTCGCCATGCGCTCATGGTAGCGCGGGGCGACGGCGGCCACCGGGCACACCGGGTCAGGGTGGCAGTTTCAGCTGTACCAGGAGTTTGCGGTAGGCGGCCGCACCGCGCAGGTTGGTGAAGAAGCGGTCGTGGCGCACGTAGACCAGACCGCCATCGTGCTGACGGAAGGCGCGCTCCAGCCACGTCAGCGCCTGCGCATCCTCGCCGCGCCAGGCATAGACCTCCGCGATCTGATACCCCAGAGTGCCTGCGTACCTGGTGCGCAGTTCATCGAGCGCCGCCTGCGAGGCCGCCGCATGGCCGAGCGAATGCTCGGCCATGGCAACGCCGATCAGCGCCCAGGCCCCTTCTGTCTTGTGGAAGTACCCGAGCGCCTCCTCGAAACGCCCCTCGGCCAGGGCGACCTGGCCGGACACGGCCGCAGCGGTAGCCGAGTTCGGCAGGATGGCCTGCAGGTGCGCCGCCGCATCCCTGGCCGCAGCAACCTGGCCGGCATCGAGCAGCAGCTGTGCGTAGGCGCGCCAGGTGCGTGCCGAAAGCGGGTCCAGCTGCGTTGCGCGGTGCATGAGTGCCAGCGCCTCGCTGGTGCCGTCGCGCACCGCGCGCAGGCTGCTGTAGTCACGCAGCACGCGCACGTCGTTGGGATCGAGCTCGAGCGCCTTGCGGAAATCCCCCTCCGCTCCCTCCCAGTCGAAGTAGTACCCGCTGCGCACGCCCGCGCGCGCCCAGTACCCGTTCGCGGAGTTGGGCGCCAGGCGGATGGCGTGCTCGGCCGCAGCGAGCGCGCGCTCATAGCCGGCGGCCTCCCCGGTCACCATGTCCGCCAGGCGCCACTCAGCATCGGCAATGCCGCTGTAGGCATCGGCATAGTTGGGATCGAGTGCCGCCGCGCGCTGGTAGGACTCAAGTGCCTCCCGATTCGAGTCCGGCGTGTCACGCTCGCGCAGCTTGTTGCCCATCAGATACTCGTCGTACGCCGCGGGGATGGCGGTGCGGTTGTGGGCGAGCGGCTGCGCGCCGAGCAGCTGTGCCTTGAGTGCACTGACGACGGCGCCGGCGATCTCGTCCTGGACCTGGAAGATGTCCCGGGCATCGCGGTCGTAGGTCTTGGACCACAGGTGGTAGCCGTTGTCGGCACGGATCAGCTGCGCCGTCACGCGAATGCGCTCGCCCGAGCGGCGCACGCTGCCCTCGAGCAGGTGTGCCACGCGCAGCTGACGGGCGATGCTGGCGACATCCTCGGAACGGCCCTTGAAGTAGAACGACGAAGTGCGCGCCGGCACCCGCAGGTCCGGGACCTGGGAGAGCAGATCGAGCAGCTCCTCGGACAGGCCGTCCGAGAAATACTCCTGGTCCTTCTTCTCGCTCATGTCCACGAACGCCAGCACCGCGATCGACTTCTCCGGAATTGGCTCGGTCGCCGCCGCGAGCGGCTTGTCCGTCACGCCTGCCGCATCACGCCGGTGCAGCGCGTACCACTGCGTGGCGTAATGGCCGATGACGGGCACGACGATGATCAGCACCAGTCCCCACAACGATGCACTCAGGCAGCCGCGGCCGGCGCGCACCATCCGCGCGGCCGGCGCAGCCAGGGTGCTGCGTGGCGCCAGCACCGCGACGGGGTCCGCGGCCGGCCCGAGCAGGCGCCGGATCCGCTCGACGAAGGCCGGCGGCGTCTCGCCCCCGATGAGACGCGTCCATTGCAGCTCGCGGAAGCGATCGGGAATGCGCTCGTCGGCCTGCGGCGTGCCGTCGATCACCACCGGGACCAGGAACGGCTGGTCCGGCGCGATCAGGTGCGAGCGGTCGATCGCGAGCTTCCATTCCAGGCGGAAGTAGCCCTCGATGCGCGCGTGCGTGTTGGCCGATATGACGGGCAGGAAGAGAGCGCAGCTCTTGATCTGGCGCCGGATGGCGGCGTCCCAGGCATCTCCGCCGCGCAGCTCGCTGCGGTCGTACCACACCTCGATACCACCGGCGCGTAACGCGTTGCAGATACGCTCCGCGGCGGCGGCATCCTCGGAGGCGTAGCTGAGGAAGACCGCGCCGCGGCCGGCTGCTGCCGGCATCGACCCCGGCTCGGTGGGCGTGCTCAAGGTTGCCGATCGCGAGAAGCGCTCAGCGACGGGGCGCCGCGGCGGACGCTGCCGGAATGCTGCGAGGATTCACTGGAGCCGGCATTGCGCACGTCTGCTGGGCGGGAAAAGAGGGAACTGCGCGCAGTTTAGGAGTTATCCCCTGGGGTGGCCAGCCGCCGGCTGTGCGCCAGAGGCCGCGGCCGCCGCGAGCGCCGGCAGCATCCAGAGGACGGTCGTTTCTTCGGGTGCCACTGGCGGGGCGCCTGTACGGCGAACGCATTTGCTGCTACATAGTTGTCTCCCGCGACTGCGAAGAATGCGGACACATGAGAGCCTCGCTGCCGCTTTCTCTGATACTCGGCACCACCGCGCTGACCCTGAGCGGCTGCGATCAGAGCAGAGTGGCGGCGAGCCGCAGCGAGCCGACCTACTCGAACTGCCTGTTGAGCGCGGTGGCCTCCGGAGGAGAGATGGAGGGCGATGACATCCGGGCACTGTGCGCGGAGGCCACGGCTGAGCCGACCTACAAGTCCGACAACGGTCGCGCAGTGCCGGCCAACGACTTCACGCGCTGCTACGAAGAGCAGAAGACGGCGCTGGAGAAGGAGAGCATCGCCGAGGCTGCGCGCCTGGCGCGCCTCTCCTGTATGTACCCGGAAGCCAAGCAGCAGCACTGAAGCTTGCCTCTCTGAGCTGATCCGCGGCGTAGGCTTTCGCTGAGCGCTGCGAATCTTCACGGCGCGGTACGAGTTGAAAAGCCTGCGGTTGATTTGTTCGCCGGTGGCGTCTTAGACTCGATGACACCGGAGATGGCATTCTCCGCGAACCGCTGCAAAGCTGATGATGCCTACCCCCGCCGTCGGACGGCGTAGTGGTAGGTCATCGTGCGACTAACCTGCCCCTTGCCCCCGCCCGGCCTGCTACAAGCGTTGCAGTCGCACTGAAGGGTTGACCGTTGCCCGCGCACGGCTTTGCGGCCGTCGGATCGGGTGCCGCTGCAGGAGCCTGGCTGCGCTGGGTGCTCGGCATCTATCTCAACCCGGTCTTTCCCACGGTGCCGCTGGGGACGGTGAGCGCGAACCTCCTCGGCGGTCTCATCATCGGCGCGATGATGACGGCGGCGGAGCCGCTGCACTTCCCGCCCGCCCTGCGGTTGCTGCTCCACGAACAGCTGAGCCTGGTGTATGCACGGCTGCCGGCACAGTTCGGTGTCATCGGGCAGCAGGCACACCCGGGCAGGAGCGAGCCGTGACCGAGATCTACGGCCTCGCCGCCCTGTGGCTCGGTCTGGCGCTGCTCGCGACGCTGCTGTCGATCTGGCTGCGCATCGCCACCGCCATGTCCGAGATCATCGTCGGCACGGTGGCGCAGCTCATCATCGGCTCCGCGCTCGGGGTCAGCGCCCTCGGCGCCGATCAGTCGTGGATCAAGTTCCTCGCCAGCATCGGCGCCGTGGTGCTCACCTTCCTCGCCGGCGCGGAACTCGACCCGCAGGTGATGCGGCGCGAGTGGAAGCAGGCGACCGTGGTCGGGCTCGTCGCCTTCCTCGCACCCTTCCTCGGCTGCGCCCTGACCGCGCGCTTCCTGCTCGGCTGGGGGAGTGACGCCAGCTGGCTCGCCGGCATCGCGCTTTCCACCACCTCGGTTGCCGTGGTCTACGCGGTGATGCTTGAGTTCGGTCTCAACCGCACCGAGTACGGCAAGGTGGTGCTCGCGGCGTGCTTCGTGAACGATCTCGCGACCGTGCTGGCACTCGGCTTCAAGTTCGCGCCGTTCGGCTATCGCACCCTCACCTTCGCCGGCGGCAGCGCGGCGGCCTTCGTGGTGTTGCCCTGGCTGGTGCCGCGCTTCTTCGCGCGCTACGGCGGGCGCCCGTCGGAGCTGGAAGCCAAGCTGCTGCTGCTGGCCATGTTCGCACTGGGAGCGCTGGCGCTGTGGGCCGGAAGCGAGCCGGTGCTGCCGGCCTACATTCTCGGCATGATCCTGGCGAGCACCGTGGGCAAGGATCACTCCCTGGTGCGGCGCCTGCGCACGCTCACCTTCGGGTTGCTGACGCCGTTTTATTTCATCCGCGCCGGCTCCTTCGTGTCGCTGCCGGCGCTGGCGGCGGGGCTGGGCATCCTCGGTGCGCTGCTCGGCTCGAAGATGCTCACCAAGTTCATCGGTGTGTATCCGGTCACGCGCGTGTTCGGGGCGCCGCTGAAGGAATCCATGTACACGACACTGCTCATGTCGACGGGCCTCACCTTCGGCAGCATCTCCGCGCTCTTCGGGCTCACGCACGGCATCATCGACCAGCGGCAGTACTCGTACCTCATCGCCGCGGTCATCGGCAGCGCCATCGTGCCCACGCTGGTCGCGAACGGCTTCTTCCTGCCGCACCATCTGCTGCCGCGGCGTGAGGTCCCGGAGGCTCCCCCGGCGGCAGCCCCGGGCGGCCGTGGCTGGAGCACGGTACCGGATGACTGAGCAGATCTAAGCCCGGCGACGACGCGGTGTTCGGGCCTCTGGCCGGGAGTGCTACTCGGCGTTCTGCACCTGTTCGCGCATCTGCTCGATGACCACCTTCATGTCCACGGCACTGCGGGTGGTCTCCAGGTCCTGTGACTTGGAGGAGAGCGTGTTGGCCTCGCGGTTCAGCTCCTGCATGAGAAAGTCGAGGCGGCGGCCGGCCGGCTCCTGCCCGGCGATCACGCGGCGCACCTCGCTGATGTGTCCGCTCAGGCGCTCGAGCTCCTCATCTACGTCCAGTCGCTGCAGCAGGATGGCGAGCTCCTGCTCGAGGCGCTCGCGATCGGCGCTGCCGGCGAGTTCGCTGACGCGCTCCGCGAGACGCGCGCGCACCCGTGCCTGCACCTCGGGGAGACGCGCGCGCACAGCGGCCACCAGCGCCTCGAGCCCCGCGCAGCGCTGCTCGAGCAGTTCACGCAGCCGCGCGCCCTCGCGCGCGCGCATGGCCACGAGCTCATCGAGCGTCTGACCGAACAGGGCCTGGGCTGCCGCCAGCAGCTCCTCGCCGCTGGCTGATTCCTCGCGCACCACGCCCGGCCAGCGCAGCACGTCGAGCGCGTTCACGCTGCCGGAGTGCTGCAGGGCGTGGCTGACCACGTGCACCGCGGCCAGCAGCCGCTCGAGCGCCGCGGCATCCACCTGCAGCGCGCCCTCCACCCCCTGCGGGCGGCGGTAACTGAGCGTGCAGTCGACCTTGCCTCGGCGCAGCTGCCGCGTGAGGCGCGCGCGGAAGTCGCTCTCGGCGACGCGCAGCTCGTCCGGCAGCCGGAAGCCGGCCTCGAGGAAGCGATGGTTGACGCTGCGCACCTCGCACACCAGTGTTCCCCAGGGCCCGCTGCTCTCGCGGCGCGCGAAACCAGTCATGCTCGCGATCATGTAAGTGCGTCCGTGGTACTCGGCTGGAGCTGCGAGCGCGGCGGCCACGGGCGATCTGCGGCGTGGCGCTACGCCGGTGCGGCGCGCAGGTGATATAAAGTGCAGGCAAGTCTAACAGATGCATGGGTTTGCTCTTGCGAGTCGAAAGCGCTGAGATCAGCCTGCTCGGGGGACGCGAGGAGAACCAGGACCGGGTGAGCACGGCGATCGCCGAGCACGCCGCCCTGCTCGTCGTGGTCGACGGCATGGGCGGCCACGCCGACGGTGCCAGGGCGGCGCAGGTCACCCAGCAGGTGATCACCGAGGCCTTCTGGCGCACGCCGCAGCCGCTGTTCGATCCGCTCGGCTTCCTGCACCTGGCGCTGGGCCGTGCCCACGAGGAGGTGGTGAAGCTTGGCGCGCAGCTGCCGCTCGAGCAGCGCCCCCGCGCGACCTGCGCCATCTGCCTGGTGCAGCAGCAGGCCACTTGGTGGGCGCACGTGGGCGACAGCCGCCTCTATCACGTGCGCGGCAACCGCCTGGTCGCGCGCAGCCGTGACCACAGCCACGTCGAGCTGCTGCTGCGCGAGGGCCTGATCAACGCCGACCAGGCCCACAACCACCCGATGCGCAACTTCGTCGAATGCTGCCTCGGCGGGGATCCGATCCTGCCGGAGATGTCACTGGCGCGGCGCCGGCCGATCGTCGCCAATGACGTGCTGCTGGTATGCACCGACGGGCTGTGGGGATCGCTGAAGGACGAGGAGATCGTGGCCGAGCTCGGCACGCCCGGGGCGCTGAAGGACAAGCTGCTGAAGCTCGGCGAGCGCGCGGTCAAGCGCGCCGGCAACGGCAGCGACAACACCTCGGCCGCGGCGCTGCGCTGGCTCGGCAGCTAGGGTTGCGGGCCGTGGGCAGACCCTCCGGACGTGCACCCGATGAGCTGCGCCCCGTGCGCTTCTCGCACCGCCATGCCAAGCACGCGGAAGGGTCGGTGCTGATCGAGTTCGGCGACACGCAGGTGCTGTGCACGGCGAGCGTCGAGGACACGGTGCCGCCCTTCCTGCGCGGCAAGGGCCAGGGCTGGATCACGGCCGAGTACGGCATGCTGCCGCGTGCCACGCACACGCGCACCGCGCGCGAGGCGGCGCGCGGCAAGCAAAGCGGACGCACCCAGGAGATCCAGCGCCTCATCGGCCGCTCGCTGCGCGCCGTGGCCGACCTGCGCGCGCTCGGCGAGCGCACGATCACGCTCGACTGCGACGTGCTGCAGGCCGACGGCGGCACGCGCACCGCCTCCATCACCGGCGGCTACGTGGCGCTCGCCCAGGCGTGCGAACGGCTGGTCGCGCGGCGCCTGATCGCCGCCAGCCCGCTGCACGGCCAGGTGGCCGCGGTCTCGGTCGGCATCTATGGCGGCGTGCCGGTGCTGGACCTGGACTACGATGAGGACTCCCAGGCTGAGACCGACATGAATGTGGTCATGAACAACGGCGGGGCCTTCGTCGAGGTACAGGGCACGGCCGAGGGTCACGCCTTCCGCCGTCACGAGCTGGATGCGCTGCTCAACCTTGCCGTGCAGGGCATCGGCACGCTGTTCACGCTGCAGGCGCAGGCGCTGAAGCGATCCTGATGCGCCTGGTGCTCGCCAGCAGCAACCCCGGGAAGCTGCGCGAGTTCGCGGCGCTCCTCGCCCCCCTGCACGTCGAGCTCATCCCGCAGGACGCACTCGGCATCCGGCCGGCGCCCGAGACCGGCACCAGCTTCCAGGCGAACGCGGTCCTCAAGGCGCGGCACGCAGCGCGGCACTCCGGCCTGGCCGCACTCGCCGATGACTCGGGTCTCGAGGTCGATGCGCTCGGCGGCCGCCCCGGCGTGTGGTCGGCGCGCTTCGCGGGCGAGCATGCCAGCGACGCAGACAACCTGAATCGTCTGCTGCTCGAGCTCGAGGAGGTGCCGGACGCGGCGCGCCAGGCACGCTACCGGTGTGTCATCGCCTGCCTGCGCGCGGCCGCGGACCCCGCGCCCCTCATCGCCAGCGGCACCTGGGAAGGGCATATCGTGCGCACGCCGGCCGGCGAGAACGGCTTCGGCTACGACCCGGTGTTCGTGCCGAGCGGCGAGACGCGCACGGCCGCGCAGCTGGCGGCGCAGGAGAAGAACGCGGTCAGCCACCGTGCGCAGGCCCTGCAGGCGCTCGTCGCGGGACTCGTCCGCGAGGGCTATATTGCCGCCCCATGAAGCGCGGCCGGCTGTTCGTGATCACCGCGCCCTCGGGCGCCGGCAAGACCTCGCTGGTCAA
>Ga0335082_10002138_pt1 | contig 21250 bp, 17 predicted proteins | sample Lox_Sample_41_FD_206718 | JGI IMG/M metagenome (GOLD analysis project Ga0335082, IMG submission 206718) | Soil microbial communities from Loxahatchee National Wildlife Refuge, Florida, United States - Lox_Sample_4.1 | ecosystem: Environmental > Terrestrial > Soil > Wetlands | place: USA...
GCGACCTTCGTCTCCTCGACAACTTTCAATCCTTCCGCCGGGAGCGTCTTCGACTCATCAACCGTTTGACTGCCGGGAGGTTTGGCTTGCTCAAGGTCATGCTGCGCCGGGCTCGGGGGCGCCGCAGGCGGCGACGGAGGCGCGGCAGCGGCCGGCATCGCTGGCGGCGAAGGCGATTCGCCAACGCCCGGTTGCGGACTGACCGTTTCGGTGCTCATCATCCGTGTCTCGGTGCCTTCAAGGTACGGGGTGTCACCCTCTTTGCCGGTCGGATTCGTGGGATTGGCTGCGACGGTCGATCTATCCGAATAATACTGCGCGTTCTTCGGCTGCTCGCCCGTCACCTGACTGTCGTCGGTTTCCATGAACGTCCGGGGCGGCTCCGACTCGCGGGCGGGGGTTTGAACAAACGTGATGGTCGGGGTCACAGGCGGTTCGCTGCGTCGAATGGGTGTGGTGTAGACGCTCGCCAACTGTCGGAACAGCGGCAATTGCCCCAACACATGCCGGTACTGCCAGCTCCCAAACAGCAACGCGTGAAACAGCAGCGAGAGCAGCACGGCGACTTCCGTTGACAAATACCTGCGCGTCATCTCCGCATCAATGATAGCAGAATCGTCTTCACCATCAACTCATCGCGGTCAACACGCCCAGCGTCTCCAACGTCGTGCGCAAGCGTTCGGTCGGCAGCCCCATCACGTTCGAATAACTTCCGTCGATGCGCTCGACGATGCCTTCGCCGAATTCCTGAATCGCATACGCGCCGGCCTTGTCGGACGGATCGATCTTGCGGAGGTAATCGTGGATTTGCTCGGTGTTCAGTGGACGCATCCGGACGTGTGTGCGCTCGAAAATCGAAATCTCCGTCTCAAGTGCACGATGGATGAAGCACACGCCCGTGATGACTTCGTGCGGACGGCCCACGAGCCGCTTCAACATCCTCGCCGCCTCATCGAAGTCGCGCGGCTTCCCGAAGACTTCGCCGTCGAGCACCACGACGGTATCGGCCCCGATCACCAGTGCCTCGCGGTGTCGGCCCGCGACGGCCCGCGCCTTTCGTTGCGCGTTACACATCGCCAATACTTCTGGCGCCGCACCGCCGAGGGTTTCCTCGACACCGTCCGGTCGGATCACCGTGAACCTCAGCCCCATCTCGCGAAGCAATTGCTCTCGACGCGGCGATGCGCTCGCCAGGATGATTTCGAGTTTGTGCTGCAGGCCCATGGCCGCTATCTTTTCGGCCAAAGCATGAACAAAGTCGAGCATCTCTACGTGCACGTGCCGTTCTGCGCGGCGAAGTGTCACTACTGTGCGTTCTACTCCGAAGCCGCCAGCACGGAGAAGATGAGCGACTACGTGGACGCAGTGCTACAGGAGCTCGAACGATTCGCACCGCAACTTGCGCCGACGACGATTTTCTTTGGCGGCGGAACGCCGAGCCTGTTGCCCGCCCCGCTCATGCGTCGCATCTTGGAGAAGGTTCCCGCCGCGCACGCACGTGAATGGACCATCGAATGCAATCCGTCGACCGTTTCGACCGAGAAGGCGAAATTGTTCCGCGAATTCGGCGTCAGCCGTATCTCGATGGGTGTGCAAGCGCTCGACGATGAGTTGCTCGACATGATTGGTCGCGTCCACTCCGTCAAAGCCGCCATCGAGTCGCACGAGAAACTGCGGTCGACGGGTTTCGACGATATCAACTTCGATCTGATGTTCGGCTTGCCCGGCCAGACAATGGAGCATTGGCGCAACACGCTGGAGCGGACGATTGAACTTCAGCCCGAACACATCTCGACTTATTGCTTGATACTGGAAGAGGACACGCAGTTCTGGTCGTTTCTCCAACAAGGCCACATCAAACCCGACGAAGAGCTCGAACTGAAAATGTACCAGGCAGCGATCGAGATGCTCAGCGCCGCAGGTTATTGCCAGTACGAGATCAGCAATTTCGCAAAGCCAAACCACCAGTGCGCGCACAACATTGCGTATTGGGAGGGCAAGGACTACATCGGCCTCGGCCCGAGCGCTTGTAGCACTGTCGGCAACCGTCGCTGGCAAAACGCGCCGGATACCGACCGGTACATCACTGCGTTGCGCAAGGGCGAATGCGCGCTGGCTTACGAGGAACCGCTCACGCCCGAATTGCGCGACGCCGAACGCGCGGCGTTTGGCATGCGGATGAACCGAGGTGTCCCGGGCGATCTGGTTCGCGGGCGATGGGACAGGGAAATCGCCGAACTGCTTAGCGCGGAGTTGGTGCAATGGCGTGACGGTCGGCTCACGCCAACCCAACGCGGCATTTTCTTCGCCGATGAAGTGGCTGCCGCGTTTGTTTAGGAATTTCTGCGACCGCCAACGTCGGGCCGAATAAAGGAATCAGGCCCGCCGCGATTTCCACAGGCAGCGTGCGTGTCGCGCAATCAACGCCATCTCATTCCAGACTGACTCCAAGAAAGCATTGCGCGGCTCTGCCTTGGGTTCGAAAAGTACGCGTGGCATGCTCGAGCAATCTTACGAGACAATGGTTGACCGAAGTGGCGGAACCCGCTAGCATGCAAACGTTCTCACAACCGGAAATCTTGTTCACTCACGCGAGTTGACTTGACGATGAAAACGAGTCTCCGATGTTCTTCGATTATCGCCGCTGCAATCGTCGGTGGTTTGATTCTCAATGCTCGGTCGCAGGACGAGCCGGGATTGTCGCCATACAAGAATCCCAGAGTTCCTGTCGAGCAACGCATCGAGGATCTGTTGGCGCGGATGACGCTCGAAGAAAAAGTGGAGATGCTGAGTGGAACGGGCTTCGATTCAAAGCCCAACGCGCGCCTCGGGATTCCCGCCATCAAAATGGCCGACGGACCGCAAGGAGTGAGGATAAACTTTTGGAGGCCGCGACGCGGTTCTACGAGAACGAACGCGGTGCCGGTTCCTTCGACGGCGTTTCCCTGTGGTTCTGCCCTCGCGGCGACTTGGGACACCGATTTGATTCAGCAGGTGGGGCGAACAATCGGACAGGAGGCCAGAACGCTCAACAAGGACATGATGCTCGCGCCCTGCGTGAATATTCAGCGCGAGCCACAAGGTGGCAGAAACTTCGAGAGCTACAGCGAGGATCCGTATCTCGCCTCGCGAATGGCGGTGGCGTACATCAAGGGCGTGCAAAGCCAGGATGTCATCGCCACGGTGAAACATTTCGCCGCGAACAATCAGGAGTTCGAGCGGAACACGATCAACGTCAAAGTCGATGAGCGCGTGCTTCACGAAATCTACTTCCCCGCCTTCCGCGCAGCTGTGCAGGAAGCCGGTGTCTGGTCCGTCATGTCGGCTTACAACAAGCTCAACGGCGCTTGGTGCTCTGAGAACCCGCACTTGCTCACAGACGTGTTGAAGAACCGGTGGGGATTCAAGGGCTTCGTGGTTTCGGACTGGGGTGCAGTCCACAGCACGGTCCCGACTGCCAACGCCGGGTTGGACATCGAGATGCCGCGCGGGGAGTTTCTTACGACCGAACTCCTTTCGCCAGCCATCACGAGCGGCGAGGTCAAGCAGTCCGTGATCGACGACAAGATTCGCCGGATGCTGCGCGCCATGTTCAGCATTGGCCTGTTCGATCGGCCGGAGTCTCAAGGTGGCGAAGTCGATACTCCTGAGCAACGAGCGGTCGCGCGCACCGCGGCAACCGAGAGCATCGTCCTGCTGAAAAACGCCGGCGATGTGTTGCCTCTATCGCCTCAGAAAGTTCGCTCGATTGCACTCATCGGTCCGAACGCCACCGAGGCGCGTGTCGGCGGCGGCGGGAGCGCGATGGTAAGACCGGTCAATCCCGTCAGTCCGCTCGACGGTATCCGCTTGCGCGCCGGCACCATATTCAAACTCACCTATGCGCTCGGGTGTGAGCTGGAAGGAGAGAACACGGAAGGACTACCCGCGCAAACTCAGGCCGACTTGATTAACGAGGCGGCCAGCGTGGCGGCGGCGGCCGATGTGGCCGTGGTGTTCGTGGGCGATTCCGCCCGGGTTGAATCCGAGGGCTTCGACCGCAAATCACTGGAACTTCCCTCGGGTCAGGACGAGTTGATCGAAGCCGTCTCGAAGACGAACAAGAACACGATCGTGGTGCTGAACGTCGGCGCGCCGGTGTTGATGGGGCGCTGGATCGATCAAGTGCCGGCGGTGATGAATGCTTGGTTCGGCGGCGAGGAAGTCGGGAATGCGATCGCCACCGTGTTGTTCGGTGATGCCAACCCTTCCGGCAAGCTGCCGGTGACGTTCCTCAAAGACTGGAAGGATTCGCCCGCGTATGGACATTATCCGGGAGAGAACGGCGCGGTCGACTACGACGAAGGCCTTTACGTCGGGTACCGTTTTTTCGACAAACACAACATCGAGCCGCAGTTCCCATTCGGCCACGGCCTTTCCTACACGACGTTCGAATACAGCGACTTGAAGGTGAGTCCCGAAAGAGTCGCGCCCGGCCAGCCTGTACAGGTACGCCTAAATGTTCGCAACACCGGCACGCTCGAGGGCGGCGAGGCCGTGCAACTTTACGTGCACGATGTGCAGTGCAGCGTGGATCGTCCGGTGAAGGAACTGAAGGCGTTTCGCAAAGTGACGCTGAAACCCGGCGAGACGCAACCCGTTTCCTTTACACTCGACAAGAGCGCGTTGGCCTTCTACGACGCGACGAAACGGGATTGGGTGGCAGAGCCGGGGACGTTTGAGGTTTTGGTGGGATCATCCTCGCGCGACATTCGATTGAAAGCAACGTTTGAACTGACGAAGTGAGAGGAGTCAAAGTCATGGTCAAATCTCTCGCAACACGCACGCTGGGAAAATCGGGAATCAATGTCTCGGTGATCGGCACGGGCCTGTGGGCTGTCGGAGGCGGCTGGGGGCCTGTCGACGACAAGAACGCGTTGGCGGCGATCGACGCGTCGCTTGACGCCGGCATCAATTTCTTCGACACCGCCGACGTCTACGGCGACGGTCACAGCGAGGAGTTGCTTGGCAAGGCCATGCACGGGCGGCGCGAACGTTTCATAGTTGCCACCAAGATCGGTTGGGTTGGTTACGACGGGAAGAACAATCGCTCCCAGTACGACAGCGTGGACAAGTTGGTCGCCGGAGTGGAGCAGAGCCTTCGGCGGTTGCAGACCGATCACATCGACGTGATCCAGAACCACATCTTCTATCGCGAACCGAACACAGACATTTTCATCGAGGGGTTTCAAAAACTCCAGCGCAACGGGAAGGTGCGCGCTTACGGTCTGAGCACGAGCGACTTCGCCTTTATCAAGGATTTCAATACCAACGGCGAGTGTGCCACACTGCAGATCGACTACAGCATTCTCAATCGAACGGCGGAGCAGGAGATTTTTCCGTACTGCCAGAAGAACAACATCGGCGTGATCGTCCGCGGCGCCCTTGCGATGGGGATTCTCACGGGCAAGTTCACTCCCAAGACGCGATTTGCCGACGGCGATTTCCGTCAGAACTGGCACGAGAAACCCGACGAGCGGCGCGTCTTTCTCGAGGACCTCGACAAGGTCAATCGTATGCGCTCGCTCACCGACGGTCGAACATTGGCGCAGCTTGCGTTGCGCTTCGTCATCGACCACCCCGCCGTCACGACCGTGATTCCGGGTGCACGTTCCGCTGAGCAGGCCCGCGAGAACGTGAAGGCAGGCCTACTGTCGCCGCTTACGAAAGCCGAGCATCAGCAAATTGATGCCATCACATCGCCGGCTGGTGGCCGAAAAATCTGGCCGGCGTGACCAAAGGAGAAATCCGATGCAATCCATCGACGGGAAAACCATCTGCCAAATTGGGATTGTCGTGCGCGACCTCACGAAGAGCCGAGCGGCGTGGGCCGATCTCTTGGGCTGCGAGCCGCCACCGATCATCGAGACTCAGGATCGCTCGCGGACCGGTGTCGAGCATCGCGGTCACCCAACCGATGCGCGCGCCAAGTTGGTGCTGTTCAATCTGGGACAGGTCACGATCGAGCTGATCCAGCCCGTCGGAGAACCCAGCACGTGGAACGATCATCTCGCGGAGCACGGCGAGAGTGTGCATCATCTGGCATTTCACGTTGACGCGATCGAGTCGAAACGGTCAGCGCTGGAGCAGCGCCAATTTCCTCTCGTTCAGCACGGACGGTTCCCTGGCGGAGGCTACGCGTATTTCGAGGCTCGCAAGAAACTTGGCTGCGACGTCGAACTTCTGGAGACTGATCACTGATCTTTGCCACAATCATCGTCGCTGCGTCCGTGCAAACCGCCTCTTATTACATCGTCCGACCGGACGATCCGAAGGCTGTTTATCTCACGCGTGACACCTTCGCCGTGCACGCGGATGGAGTTGGCGATGACTCCGATGCGTTGCAGCAGGCAATCGACAAGGTCCCGGAGACGGTTCACAAAGGAATCGTGTTCGTCCCAGAGGGACAGTACCGCCTCGGGAAAACCGTGCACGTGTGGGCCGGAGTTCGCCTGATCGGATATGGCGAACGTCGCCCAGTGTTTATCCTCGGCGAAAACACGCCGGGCTTCCAGGAAGGCCCGGGAAAATACATGATTCATTTCGTCAGCGATCGACCTGAAGGGGATCGACCTATTCGCGACGCGAACCCCGGCACGTTCTACAGCGGGATGAGCAACATCGACATCGAAATTCGCGATGGCAACGCCGCCGCAGTCGGGGTGCGGTCACACTTCGCGCAGCATTGCTATCTCGCGCACATGGATTTTCGCATCGGCTCAGGCAGGGCGGGCGTCGAGGAAGTCGGCAACGAATCCGAAGATCTGCATTTTTTCGGCGGCGAGTTCGGCATCACAATGCATAAGCCATCGCCGAGTTGGCCGTTTCTGTTGATCGATTCGTCGTTTGAAGGCCAGCGCCAGGCAGCCATCGAAACTGAGGAAGGCGGCCTCACGATCGTTCGTAACCAGTTCAGGAATGTTCCCACTGCCATCGCCATCCGCGAGAACCGCGCTGAAGAACTCTGGATGAAAGACTCTCGACTGGAGAACATCACCGGCCCGGCGATCATCATCAGTGATGCGAAGAACGCACGCACGGAGATCAACTTGGAGAACGTCGCCTGCCAACACGTGCCGATTCTCGCCAAGTTTCGCGACCTCGGAGAAATCGTTGGTCGTTATCCCATGTACATGGTCAACACGTTTACGCATGGGTTGCAGATCACCGATCTCGGCAGCACCCCGCAGATTAGCAGCGCGTCTGAGATTGCCCAACTGGAGGCGATGCCCGCGCCGGTCAGGCCGGATATCCCAGCCCTTCCACCTGCTGACACTTGGGTCAACCTCCAATCTCTCGGCGCGAAAGGCGACGGCGTCACCGACGACACCACCGTCATCGAAGATGCCGTCGCCAAACACCACACGATCTACTTTCCGTCGGGACGTTATCGTGTGACCGATACGATCACATTGAGGCCCGATACGATTTTGATCGGGCTTCACCCTTACGCGACGCAGATCGTACTCGCCGACTCAACGCCGGCGTTTGACGGCGTGGGCGCACCGAAGCCGCTGCTCGAAACTCCAAAAGGCGGCGCCAACATCGTCACGGGCATCGGTTTGGATACCGGCATGAACAGTCGCGCTGTCGCCGCCAAATGGATGGCGGGCAAGGATTCGTTGATGAACGACGTCCGCTTCCTCGGCGGACACGGGATGTTCAACGCCGACGGGACGCGCCTGCAGGTCTACAACAGCAACCGCACGGGCGACCCGGACCCGCGACGCCGCTGGGATTCGCAATACTGGAGTCTTTGGATTACCGATGGCGGTGGCGGAACATTTAAAGACATCTGGACGCCAAATAGCTTCGCCCAAGCCGGCGCGTACATTTCGGACACAACAACGGAGGGGCGCATCTACGCGATGTCGAGCGAGCATCATGTCCGCAATGAGGTGAAACTGCGCAACGTTTCGAACTGGCAAATCTACGCGTTGCAGACCGAGGAGGAACGCGGCGAAGGTCCGAACTGTCTGCCGTTGGACATCGACAATTGCAGCAACATCACGTTCGCCAATCTCTACCTCTATCGCGTGATAAGCACGTATTCGCCGTTCCCGTATGCGGTGAAAATCCGATCCTCGCGCAATCTTCGCTTCCGCAACGTCCACGTGTACAGCCCGAGCAAGTTCGCGTTCGACAACACGATTTTCGACCAGACCTTCAACACGGAGATTCGTTCGCGTGAGATCGCGGCACTGAATGTTTCCGGGAAGCCGCCCGTTCCTGCGCGAGAAACGAAAGTCGAGAAACTTGTCGGCGGATTCAACAACATCGACAGCACGGTCGTCGATGCTGACGGCAATATTTATTTCGTCGATGCGCGCTGGGGACACATCTATCGGTGGTCACCGGAAACCCGCGACCTCGCGCTCGTCCGCGACTTTCCATTCGAGCCGGTTGGGCTGGCGTTCGACAAGTCGGGCAATCTCCTGGTGGTCACTCGTAACCGGGCAGTCGTTGCCTTCCGTCCGGACAGCCGAGAAGCCGAGCTCACTGTTCTGGAACCCGTGCCCGCGGTTCCGCGACCGGGGTTGACGGCCATCCTGCCGGTCAGTCGCTGGCGGGATGCGCACGATTTCATCGACGTCAACACTCGGCCGCCATCACTGCAGTATCTCTCGCCTGATGCCACGACCTTCATTCCCGCGCCCGAGGATTTCGCGAACGCTGGCTCGAGAAGATCCTTCTTCTCGACGATTGACTTGATCAGAGCCTACGGATTGGCCGCCGCTCCGACGAATCGCCCGTTTTATGTTGCCGACGAGTTCGGCCAGAAGACGTGGGCTTTCACTGTCAATCCCGACGGCTCGATGTCCAATCCGAAGCTCTTCGCTGAGGAAGGTGAAGCAGGTGTCACAACGGACGCAGGGGGGAACGTGTATGTCGCGGCAGGCAACGTTTTCGTTTACGATCCGTCGGGAAAGCAGGTTGATTTGATCAAAGTGCCAGAGCGTCCAACCAGTCTCGTTTTTGGTGGCAAAGACCATCAGACTCTGTTCATTGCGGCCCGCAGCTCGCTTTACGGTGTTCGCCCCAGGTTTACCGGTCAATAGAGGCAGTTCGCTAAGAATCAGCTTGCTTTTGACTGGGTTCGACATACAATCGTTTGCACGGTCGAAATGCGCGAGGTTCCACTCATGTTTGGTCGAATCAAGCAACCGTTATCTCGGGTTACCGTTGGTATGCTGCTCGTCGTTGGCATGCTCTGTAGCGGGGTGCTGAGAGCATACGGTATCACCAATCTAGTGTGGAGTGACGAGTTCAACGGGACGAACGTCGACCTGACTAAATGGGGGTTCGATCTCGGCAACAGCAGCAGTATTTCGGGTTCGGGCTGGGGGAATCAGGAAAAGGAAACTTACACCTCAGCTGCCAAGAACGCGTTCGTATCGAATGGAGTGCTCCATATCGTCGCCTTAAATGATGTGGGGGGTGGAGCGCCTTACAGCTCTGCGCGGATGCAGACCCTCGGCAAATTCTCCCTGACCTTTGGGCGTGTTGAAGTCCGCACCAAACTGCCCACTGGGTCGCCGTACTGGTGGCCGGCAATCTGGATGCTCGCGACCAACTACGGCGGCGGCAGCAATGTCACCAACCATTGGCCCCAGTGCGGTGAGATTGACATGGTGGAAAGTAAGGGAAGCACTCCCAGAAGTAATCTTGCAACTCTGCATAAGGACTCCTCCGGTAGCCCGGGCAGCGATTCGGCATCCGGAGTGAGCTATACCTTCCCTGTGGGAGATGCTAACACCAATTTTCACACTTACGTGATGCAATGGGGGAGTGGCTTTTTCAATTTTTCCATTGATAGCAACACTGTCCACTATACTAATGGCGGAACTATCAACAGTTGGTCGAGTTCCATCGGCCCCTTCCCGACACCTTTTAATCATCCGTTTTACTTTATCATGAACTTGGCTGTTGGTGGCACTTTCGTGGGCAATCCGACTGTCAGTAACATCAATGCGAACACCACGTTTCCCGGCGATATGCAGATCGATTACATCCGTGTGTACCAGGACATCCCCTCGTTGCCTGGCGTCCTGTCAGTTATGCCGGCTCTTGGGTGCACCTTTGGCGGAGCGGCGGTCACGATCAGCGGAAGCAACTTCTTGAGTGGCGCAACGGTCACCGTGGGCGGAGTGGCTGCCACTAGTGTGACGTTCGTGGATTCCAACACGCTCACAGCTGTCACACCCGCCAACTCTGCTGGGGCCGAGAATGTCGTCGTCACCAACCCCGACGCGTCGACCGGGACGCTTACCAATGGGTTCACCTACTTGAATGCACCCACGTTCGCTGGTCTCAATGGCGTTTCCACGGCGATCGAAGGTGCGACGCTGACTTGGTCAGCCGCCTCAGGCGTGCCGCCGCTGACCTACAACGTGTATAAGGGCACGAACAGCCTCGGTGAAAGCCTCTTGTTCCCTACAAACAGTCTGTCCGTATTCGTCCCGCTTTACCCAGGGAGCAACAGTGCCATCACCTATTTCTTTGTCGTGCAGGCGGTTGATGGATGCGGCAACACTGACAACAACGTGAACGAATTCACCATCCAACCGCTTCTCGATCCGAACAACGATCAGGATGGCGACGGGATGTCTAACGGGTTCGAGCAGCAATACGGACTAAATCCATTTGATGTCGCCGACGCCGCAGTGGACTCGGATGGTGATGGTCTGTCCAATCTGCAGGAATCTCTTATTGGCACCGACCCCATGAACAAAGCTTCTCCGTTCCACATCATTGCCATCGGTCGAGAGGGTGATGATCTACGCATCACGTGGGCTGACGCTGCTGGGCGTACCGATGTGGTAGAAGCCGCGTCGGATCCGACTGGTAGTTTCACAGGTATCAGCTCGAACATCATCATCTCAGGCGGGGGCGTCGGCGAGACGAACTACCTCGACACGGGCGCTGTCACCAATTCGCTGCTCCGCTTCTATCGAATCCGGTTGGTTCCTTAGGCCCGCCGCGCGAATTATTCGCGTGAATTCCCGCAAATTCGCGGTTAGATTTCATTCGTTATGGCGAAGAAGCTGGCGGAGATTGTCGAAAATCTGGTTGACTCGTTCCACAAATACGGCGGGATCAATCACCTCGATGGGGCGAACCTCCCGTCTCGCGATGCGGTGGTGGAGATCACGCGCGATTTGCTGCGGCTTGTGTTTCCCGGCTTCTATGACAAGGACGCACTGCACTCGAATCAGGTCGCGACGTACACGTCGGAATTGGTGTCGTCGATCACGCGACGACTCGAGAACGAGATCCAGCGGAGTCTCGAGTACCGACCGTGCGAGCATTGCGTCAAGAGTGACCTGGCAGGGATGTCCGTGCGAGTGACGCGGGAATTTCTGCACGAGTTGCCCAGCGTGCGTACCATTCTGCAGACGGATGTGACCGCAGCCTACGAGGGCGATCCCGCGGCGATCAGCAATGAGGAAATCATCCTAGCTTACCCCGGTATCGAAGCGGTTGCGGTGCAGCGGATGGCGCACTTGCTGTACAAAAAGCACATCGCGCTGATCCCGCGCATCATGACCGAGTGGGCGCACAACAAGACGGGCATCGATATTCATCCGGGTGCTGAGATCGGCCGTCATTTCTTTATCGACCACGGCACGGGCGTCGTCGTTGGCGAAACGACGGTGATTGGCGAGCGCGTGAAGATTTATCAGGGCGTGACGCTCGGCGCGAAGAGTTTTCCAAAGGACGAGAAAGGCCGCGTCGTCAAAGGCATCAAGCGTCACCCGAACATCGAGGACAACGTGACCATCTATGCCGGTGCGACGATCTTGGGAGATGTCACCATCGGCAAGGGCTCGATCATCGGCGGCAATGTCTGGTTGCTGGAGTCCGTTCCCGCCAACACGGTGGTGTACTCCGAAGGCGGTCAGACACGCACGAAAACCGCGGCTGCCGACCGCGACAAGATGATCGGCCATTCGCACGGCGCAGGCATTTGATGCGACGCATCTACGCAGATCATAACGCGACTACGCCGCTGGCTCCACAGGTGTTGGAGGCGATGCTGCCTTATTTGCGCGAACATTACGGCAACGCCAGTAGCGTGCACATCTTCGGCCGCGAAGTACGGGCCGCGATCGACGACGCACGCGTTCGCATCGCTAATCTCCTCCGCGCGCAGGAAAGCGAGATCGTCTTCACCGGCGGCGGCACCGAAGCGAACAACAGCGCCGTTTTCGGTGTAGCGCGCGCGCTTCGGGAGAAGGGGCGTCACATCATCACCAGCAGCATCGAGCATCACGCGGTGCTGCATGCCTGTCAGTATCTCGAGAAGTCGGGCGAATGCGAAGTGACCTACTTGCCCGTCAGTCGCGACTGTCTTGTCGATCCGGACGATGTGAGTGGGGCAATCCGTGATGACACGGTTCTCGTCTCCGCAATGTCAGCGAATAATGAGACCGGCACGATCCAGCCCGTGAAGGAACTTGCGGCGATTTGTCGCGATCGCGGCGTAACGTTTCACACCGACGCCGTGCAATCGTTCGGCAAGCAGCCGGTCAACGTCAACGATTGGGGCGCGGATTTGCTGTCAATTTCCGCGCACAAGTTCAACGGTCCGAAAGGCGCCGGCGCGCTCTACATCCGGCGTGGCACGAAACTCGAACCGCTTCTAGTCGGCGGCAGCCACGAAAACGATCGGCGTGCGGGCACGGAGAACGTGGCCGCGATTGTTGGCCTGGCGAAGGCGGCGGAGCTTACGACGGCAAAAATGGGCGAAGAACAATGCCGCTTGTTTGGCCTCTGCGAGCGATTGGCTGGGGGTGTCGTCGAACGCGTCAGCGGCGTACATCGAAATGGTCATCCGAAACAACGGATTGGCAACACCATCAACTTCAGCTTCGAAGGCTGCGAGGAGGAAGGCTTGTTACTCGGCCTCGATCTCGAGGGCATCGCCGTCTCGAGCGGCTCGGCATGCGCTGTCGGCTCGCTTGAGCCGTCGCACGTACTCAAGGCAATGGGCCTGCCGCACGAACTGGCGCGCGCTGCCGCACGGTTTTCGTTTGGAGCAGGCAACACGACGGAGGACGTGGATTACATACTCGAAGTGCTGCCGAAACTGATTGAACGGCTGCGCCAATTCGCGCGAGTCTAATCGAAGAACCGGTAGCGGAAAATGAACCACAGCGCGGCCAGGCCGTCCTTCCAGCCGATCTTCTTGCCCTCGTTGTAGTCGCGCCCAGAATAGCTGATATCGGTCTCGTAAAAGCGGTACCGGCGGCGCGCGAGTTTCGCTGTAAGCTCGGGCTCAATCCCGAAGCGGTCGGATTTCAGCGTGATTCCGTCGAGGCATTTCCGTCGGAATACCTTGTAACCCGTCTCCATGTCACTGAGGTTCAGGTTGCACAACATGTTGGACAGGAACGTGAGCAGCTTGTTGGCGGCGAAGTGCCAGAACAGCAACACGCGGTGGGTTCCACCGAGAAACCGTGAGCCATACACGACATCAGCGCGACCGTCGAGGATCGGCTGCAACAGCTTCGGGAAATCGGCGGGGTCGTATTCGAGATCGGCGTCCTGGATCAACAGAATCTCTCCCGTGGCGTGTTCCAATGCTGTCCGCAGCGCCGCACCCTTGCCGCGATTGTAGGAGTGGGAGAAGACTTTGATGTCAGCGTTCTGCCTGGTCTTCTCGAGAACGTCGCCCGTGCCGTCGGTCGACGCATCATCCACCAGAATGATCTCCTTGTCCAAGCCACGCGAATCCGCGGCCTGCACGCGGCGCAGAATCTCCTCGACCGTGCGTACTTCATTGAACACAGGCATGAGGATCGACAACTTCTTGAAGCCTTCGGACATTTGGGTTGGTAGTATAGGGATGTGCCGTGCACGCGTCAGCAGCTTTTTTCCTGTAGCATCTCGATTTGGCCCGTGGTAGTTTCTGCAGACTTGCTGTGGCGGGTTAGCCAAGTGGTAAGGCGGGAGTCTGCAAAACTCCTATACGTCAGTTCGATTCTGACACCCGCCTCCAATTCATCCCGCGTGAGTCCAACAACTTGCGCGGGTTTTGTTTTGGTGGTTTGAGGTGACTGCGTTTTTTCGAGCCGCTTGAGATGTTAGTCTGGGGCCAAAAGAAAGGACCCAGCATGAAAGGCAAGCGGTACACGAGCGAAGAGAAGATTCGCATCCTGCGAGAGGCGGATGCGGGCAAGTCGATCCTCGAAGTCTGTCGGGAACACAACATCTCGGAGGTGAGCTTCCATCGGTGGAAGCAGCAGTTCGGGCAGTTGGAGGTCAACGAGGCTCGGCGCCTGAAGGAACTGGAGCGGGAGAACACCGAACTCAAGAAGCTGCTGGCGGAGTCGTTGCTGAAGAACCGGGTGTTGGAGGCCGTATGCGAAAAAAAATTATAAGCCCGGGGCATCGTCGAGACTTGGCGCTGACGATTGTGGCGGCGGGCATCTGCTCCGGGCGTGCGGTGTGCCGCATCCTACGGCTGTCGCGGTCCACGTATTGGTATCGGGGCCAGCCGCCCTCGACGGCTGAGGAACAATTGCGGAAGAGGTTACGGGAATTGTCCGAAGCTCATCCGCGGTACGGCTATCGGCGGATCGCGGTGTTGTTGCGTCAGGAGGTCTGGCGGGTGGGCAAACGGCAGGTACAGCGACTGCGTCAAGCCGAGGGTCTGCGGGAGCCGCCGACCAAACGCAAGGTCCTGCGACTCCGTGCTGAAGGCTGGCCCGCCACTCATCGCCGCGTTGAAGGGCGTCTATCAAGCCACCGCCAGCAAACTCGATGACGTCACCACCCCCGGCTCCGATGCGGCGGTCAATGATCGGGTGGTCTCCACGACCGACCCAGATGCTGCGGTCGTCCGAAAGGGGCCACAGCCTCCCCGTGCGCGCTATCAGCACCATCGCGTCATTGACGATGCCGAGGGCGTCATCACCGCTGTCGAAACTACGCCCGGCAGCATCGCCGAGAACAAGCGACTCTTACCGCTGATCGATCGGCACCACACCAACACCGGCCAGACAGTGCAGACCGCCGTGGCCGACCGCAAGTACGGCACGACGGAGAATTACCTCGCCTGCCAACACCGGGCCATCCGCACCCACTTGGGAGAGGCCCGTCGTCCCATCCCGAACGTGCGCTGCCACGGGATCTTCCCCGACAGCGCGTTCACCTACGATGCGGCCACCAACACCTATCGCTGCCCGGCAGGTCAGACCCTGAAGCCGCGTCGGCTGCATCCAACCAAACACACCTGGGAATATTATCTGCCCAAAGGCGTCTGTGCCGCCTGCCTGCTGCGGCCCCAATGCACGCGCGCCTCCTACGGGCGCACGATCCATCGGCACGAGCAGCAAGCGATTCTGGACCAAGCCCGCGCTCAGGCCCACAGCGCGACCGCTCGACGGGACCGCCGCCGCCGCCAACACCTGTGTGAGCAAAGCTTCGCCGACGCAGCCAATCATCACGGCTTCAAACAGGCACGCTGGCGACGGCTGTGGCGGGTACAGATTCAGGACTGGCTGATTGCCGGGATTCAGAACATCAAGATTCTATTGAAGCATCGCCGGCGACCAGCGGCGAGTGCCGGGGCCGCACTCTTGGGGGCCACCACGCGTGTCTCTGCTGGCTGCGCTGCCGTGTGGCGGCTTCTTCGCCGACTGAGCGCACCGGGGCACCCCTTAACGACCTCGTGAGTCGCGCCATGAAACGTGCAACCCATCACTCAAGAAACGCCCGTTTGGGCAACAGCCCCTAAAGAGTCGACCCCGATGATCACTAACATAACCAAGACTCATGCGCCCACTCCACTGTCCACCGAATCGGGGCAAGGGCAATACCCTTCGCTAATAACATTTCAAACGGCGATGGACGGTTCCGCCAACGCCACTGTCGTGACGCGTTGGGGGTGTGACGCTTCGACTGTAACCGTCACGCCCTGATAGTCCGCCAGCCGATGGAACGTTGGGGATTCACGGTACAAGTCCTCGAAACAACTCGCGATTGCCTCGACCTGTGACTCGTCAGGCTGAACCTCGTGCGCCGCCTTCATGACCACGAACTTGGTGCAGAGATGTCGCACCGTGCTCAGGCGATGCGCCACAATCAGCGCACTAGTGGCTGAACCAGAAAGCACCGCGGCCAACCCTTCCTGCACCTCATGCTCGGTTACGGAGTCGAGGCTGGACGTCGCTTCATCCACAACGAGCAGCCACGGTCGACGGATCACTGCCGCACCGATCATCAGCCGCTGTGCCTGGCCGCCGGACAGTTTGATGCCGTTTTTCCCGACAATCGTATCGAGGCCATGCGTCAGCCGATCCTTGAAGTCGATCTGCAGAAGCTGCATCAGTTTCCACAGCTCGCCGTCGGCGATCCTGACGCGTTCCTCTGCGCTCAGCCGGTAGGTCAGATTGTACCGGATGGTGCCGTCGAAGACCTGCGACTGTTGCGGAATGTAGCCGATGCCCCTGCGCCAGGAGGCTTGACGGATGGTTCGCAAGTCGATGCCGTCGATGAGAATGCTGCCGGACGTCGGATCGTCGAATCGCAGGAGCTTTCTCATCACGGTCGTCTTGCCCGCACCGCTCGCGCCGAGTAGGCCCACTTTCTCCCCGGGCTCGATCGTAAAGCTGACCTTGATCAACGCGGGAGGCGCTCCCGTCGTTTTCTGCACATCTGCCGGATACGTGTGAGAGACATTTGAGAATTCAATTCTGTGTGGCGTCGTATGATCCAGCACGACCGCGTGCGTGGAGTCGGTAATGGCTGGCGGGATCCGCAGCGCTTCGATCATAGATTTAACCGATGGCAGATTCCAATTAATCTGGTGCTCAATCGCGCCGATTCGCCAGATGTTTTCGCTGACTCGCGAAGACCACGCATAGAGAGGATAAAGCAGACCGATTTGCCATTTGCCGGACCATACTAACCACGCTCCCCATCCCATGATGGTCACCAAGCCGGTCGCGTTGATCAGCCCGCGAATATGGGCCTGTTTGATAAACCAGAGCCAGAAGCTTCTGTCTCGGGTGATCACGTCATCGAAGATGCCGGACATTTCCAGGGTCTCCTCATCTTCCTTTCCCGAGATCTTGACGCGCTCGACCCGTTCCCACCGTTCGACTCGCCGCCGGTTCAACGCCCGAAACTCTTTGTCGATGGGAGTGCAGACCTGGTTGACGCGGAAGTTGAGATACATTGACCAGCAGAGGTAGGTGAGAATAACGATCCCCATCACTACTCCCGCGACCCAATTGAGGAAACAGAGGAATACATACGCCACGATGAGCTGCGCAATCGCGGGTATCCCCTCAAAGAGGAGCATGCCCTGCATGTCCAGCAACCGCCAGCGGCCTTTATCGATATTGCTTACCGCGAGGGTCGTGCCCTCATGGATATGCTGACCAACGGACTTCTCAAAGAAGAGCTCCGTGATCCGGTCGTCAAGACGGCCCCAGTGAAGGCCGAGAACCCATTCGCGCGCTGATTCCTGATAGCGATCAGCGACCTTCTGAATGAGGAGGCAGCCGAAGAAAATTCCGAGCCCCCAGCAAATCAACGTGCCGCTCCGGCTCGTGAGCCCATTGAAAATGACGGCCACCGCTCCGGGTTGAACCGTCTGCAGGATGATGACAACCGTCAGCCCGCCAAACATCCTGTAAAGCTTCCGCCTGCTTTGCGGCGTGGTAACTTCACGCCAGATCCAGCGGAAAATGCTGCCCGCCTCGCGGGCATTGTCCAAATATTCCCGTAGTGACGTTGCGGGTTGACGCTCGTGATTTTCCATAGAGTCCTTGTGGTAATTGATGTTGCCGCGCTGCTCATCGACGCTGGTGGCGCGGCCTCTTTCGCTTTAAATCTTCTTCTTCGCAGTTGCTGCTTTCATTTGTTCGTGATTGCGACGACAAAAAACCCTGCCTTCCATTTCGAAAGCAGGGTCCGCGGGAAATATGGGCGTGACAGCTACCTGCTTCCGGGGCCTCCTTCATTATCTTCGATGACGAAATCTTCGATGACGAAGTGGGCTAAGGAGACAAAGGACCAGATCAGACCACTACCGCGCATCGAGGAGATGACCGTCCCCGCGGTTGGCCTGATACGTCGTAGCGCTGAAATTCGCATGTCTACCGTGAACGACTTATAGCTGCCCAGGGGCTTTTCGTCAATAAGTTCCTTCTCGGGACGGTAATGCGTAGGAACCACCTCCATGATTTCATAAACTTCATACGCCTTCGGTCGCGTGACTATCCCCAATCCGAAAGAAATGACTGGCTTTGTCCCCGAATCAAGCAGCCGCACAATCGCTCAGGACACGCAACCCCCAGAAGATCACAGTCAGTTCAATGACTGGATGAACTGTCTCGCAATGGTGGCAGGTTTATTGAGAGTGCTTATCGCGGATAGAGATGTTCGTAACGCACGTGCTCAGTGGCGTAATCGCGGCCCATCTCTTGCAGCAGGGGAATCAGGGTAAGGTTGTCCAGCTCAGTTTCGGCCTGGGATAGTTGCCTAGCCTTTGAATGCGTCGCGTCCAACGGCTGGTCATAACGAGCGTAGGTAAATTTCTGCTCGGTGCGACCGAACAGCGTGGGGGCGTCCAGCGCTCCAATTTCCGAATCCAAAGGTGCTCCGTGAACACAGTCGCCTAAGATACGGCAAAGAAGATCCTGCTCGGTGGAGATGGCTCCCACCAAGGCCGGCGCCGTATGTTTGATCTGATCCCAGAGGTTGATCTTCTCGACAAGTTTCTGGGGCAGTCGCTCGCGGACGTCACCCGTACCGACAGAAATGACGTGCAGTTCCTGCCGTGTTGCCGGCCAACACAGGTGGTACGGCGGTAGCGTTGCCGTCAGCACCGCGATCAGGGCCGGATTATTAAATGGCGTGATGGCACCGTCCACGAAAACTTGTTTCCTGCCACCCAGGTCGATCTCCTCGGGCGGGAAGTACGAGGGAGCAGCGGTGCTGGCGCGGAGCAACTGCCAGAGTGGTATATTCAGGTTACAGTCGGGGAGCGCGGGGTCGTTGTACATGGCGGTTGGATTATTGGTCACAGGCCACGGCGAGCCAGTAGAGGCATTGCGCATGACAACCAGCAAGATTGTCCGTAATCGCCTCGTTCCCAGCAAGGCCGGAACGTGACCATCTGAATCCTCGGAGAAAATCTGCTGAAAGCACCGCGCAATCGCGTCCGCGCGGTACTTCGCCTTCAAACGGCGGTACCACCGCTCCTTGGCGAACATTTCGGCTCCGCGGGTGAGATAGAGCTGTTCGATTTCCTTCACGGCCATTCCCCACGAAAGTCCAGTTGCGATGATCGCGCCGGTGCTCGTACCCGCGAACAGATGGAAAACATCGGCTAGTCTAAGATCAGGACGACCTTCTTTCTGGCGCAAGAGATCCTCAATGCGGGCCAGGATCTGCAAAGAGAAAATGCCCCGAATGCCACCGCCGTCCAATGCCAGGATGCGTTTCATTGGGCCGTTGTCCGTGCTAGTGTTGCTTTGTCGAGAATCGTACGACCGAGTACCACTCCCAGATTTCTAGAAGAAGAGTTCTCTCCACTTCTGCCACGACCCGCCGGAGCCCTGTCCACGTGCTTGTATGCTGAATCTGCGTCCGAGCACGCTCAAGAAACGCGGCCATCTCGCGATACCGTGCGCTACGACGTTCCGTATCCAAAGCGGCAATCGCAGCGAGCAACGCGGCGGCGACGAGTGGAAGCACCAGAGAAAGAAATTTCACGTATGGGTATGAGGTCTTCGATACAACATGCGTGGTGACCACTATGCCGGTGACGATGGCAACTGCGGTGCAGAGGCCTGCGATCCATCTCAGACTGCGTCCTTGCCGGGCCGCTGTTTCAGCATGATCGCGGTAGTAGTTGAGCTGCCCCACCACGCGATCGGTTTCGTACGCGCTTCTAGCCTCCTGCAAATCAGGGCTGGCCGGAGGTGATAGCAAACGCAACAAGAGCAAACTTCGCTGCAAGCCCGCGTAGACAGGCAGGCGCAAGGTGGGGAAAATCTCTTCGGCTTGATGGAGCGGCCAGATTGCTGTTGCCGACCGGCAGATCTCTGCCCTGATCCGATTGTTTAGCCAGTCCTTATGAGCATGGCCGAGAAACCACGGCAACACCAAGGCGACGAGCAGGAACGTCACCTTGAGCCAACCCGCAGGTTCAGTCAGCCAGCCCTGTTGGGTCCAAATGAGCGCCGCAATTGCCGTGATGATGGCAAGTTGGTGAAGTACGACAAGGGACAGATTCAGATTGATGGCCCAAGGCCGCTGCCTTTTGGCTAAATTGCTAAAGTGATCGAACGTGGCTTTGAGAAGTGCTGATCCCTCTCCAGTTTTCTCCGACGCAGTTGTTGACTGTTTGGATGTCGGGAGTCTTTCACACCGTTCCTCTGTAGTCGCGCCCGTTACGGGATCGATCCATATCATGGGCTTTTGGATCTCACGGGCGTACTCAACGATATCACCTGTGCCACCCCTCTTATCGGTGCTCTTCTGACCGTTCCAAACCGCCAGCAGTACATCACACTCATCTACGGTGCGGATGCCGCAATCGTTGTATGCCTCGGGGCGCAGACCCACGGGGGATTCGATCAGCGTGCGCAGGGACCGGGGCAGAAGACGCTCGACGCGTTGCCAGTCCGCTTGCTCCACCGGCTTATTGAAATCCTTTCGAAATTCTTCGACGGGAAACGGCAGCACCAGCGTCCAAGGCAGTTTCAGTTCGGCGGCCGTCTCGGCGAAAATCGTGTCTGCCCCCTTCGCCACAGAGGACACGGCGGCCAAGGGCGCGCCCGTGCGCTCGCCGAGTTGTCGCAGAACGTCACGAACACGCTCGGCGATTAATTTCGGATCAGCCAACTCGCGATGACCCGAGAACCCGACGAACAACCACGGCTGCAGCATTGCATTCATCTAAGTCACGTTCGCCTTCAACAACCGCTGTACTTGCGCGAAGCACTCTACATCTCGGGGACATTCATTCATGGGTGTGGCGTCGCGTTCGGTGACCGGATAGCCCTATCATCGAGCATAACACCCAATCGACCCGGTTTGACATTGAACAATAGGACTTGATCCACACGGAGGATCTTGATCTGACGAGAACCCGTTCCCGGAGCAAGAACCATGTTGGTGAGATCCGTGGTCAGCGACACCTCCTTACCGTCATACGCCAGAATCACATCGTCGGGACGCAGCCCAATCT
>Ga0335082_10002139_pt1 | contig 21249 bp, 18 predicted proteins | sample Lox_Sample_41_FD_206718 | JGI IMG/M metagenome (GOLD analysis project Ga0335082, IMG submission 206718) | Soil microbial communities from Loxahatchee National Wildlife Refuge, Florida, United States - Lox_Sample_4.1 | ecosystem: Environmental > Terrestrial > Soil > Wetlands | place: USA...
TAGTTCTGGAACTTGACGACGTAGTAATTGCTGTCGGCGCAGCGCATGAGATGGCTCTGCGCGCCGCCGCGCATCCGGCGGATGTGTTGAATGGCTTGGATTGGCATGGGGCTGTCCCTATCGACAGTGGGGTGCGTTAACAGCTGAGGTCGGCGTTTCTGAAGGATGCAGGACTGGGACTGGCTCTGATTGACGAGATCCGGCTGGCGGTATCCTTTATCCGAGGTCCGCTATGAAGTTCCAGCAGTTTTCATTTGGGCAGATTCGGATCGATGGGATTGAGTACAGCTATGACGTGGTGATCAACCGAGGAGAGATTTGCAAGCGGAAGAAGAAACCGTCCAAGAAATTCCGAGAAACGTTCGGACACACACCGCTCTCTCTGGAAGAGAAGATCCCGTGGAAATGCAGTCGGTTAGTGGTGGGGACGGGGGAAGGAGCACTGCCAGTGATGGATGAGGTCAAACGTGAGGCTGAGCGGCGTAAAGTGGAATTGCTCATCCTCCCGACGGAAGAAGCCATGAAGCTCTTAAATCAGCACGCCGAGAAGACCAACGCCATTCTCCATGTGACCTGCTGAGCGTCGGAATCCGCCAGACCGCTGCTGACGTGCGGCGACACGTCGCAGGCCTCATCCCAGGAACCCGCGTCAGCGAGCAACGCCAGCGGCCGTTCGTCTTCAGACGCGAGGCTGGCAACATAGAACAGCACGGCGAAGTAGTGACAGGTGCTTCCCGCCAGCACAAATAAGTGCCAGAAGGCATGGAAGTACGACAGGCGGTCGAGAGCGTAGAAGAAAATTCCCGCGGTGTAGAACAGCCCCCCCAGCCCAATCCAGAAGAGGCCGTGCCAAGTGAGGGCGTGCAGTAACGGGCGCATCGCAAACACGATCAGCCAGCCCATTCCCAGATACACGACGACCGACGCGATTTCGAATCGGTCGACCGCGAAACTCTTAAAGACAACTCCCACGATGGCTAGGCTCCACACGATGGTGAACAGAAGCCATCCCAGCTTCCCGTGCAGCGGTACGAGGACAAAGGGAGTATATGTTCCGGCGATCAGAAGATAGATTGCCGCATGATCAATGATGCGCAACGCATGACGCGCACGGGTGCGGACGAGCGAGTGATACAGCGTCGAGCAGATATACACGAGCACCAAGGTGACGCCAAAAACCGAGCAGCTGACAACTTGCCAGGTGGTTCCACCCATCGCCGTGACCACCAGGACGACCGCTCCGGCGAGAGCCAGTGCCGCCCCGACGCCGTGGGTTACGGAGTTCGCGATGATGTCGCCCAGGCTGTGTTCCGTGACCATAGGAAGGTGATGAAGATCTACTTCTTCGGATAGCCGACAGACTGAGCCAGCAGAATCCTCTGGTCTGGCCGCAACTTCATGACTTTAGCCAGTGCGGAACGATCCACAGATCCCCTGACGACCGTAGCCATGCCCTCGGAGGCACAGAACAGATAGACATTCTCGCTGATGAATCCCACGTCGGCACCTGTGAACAAATCTGCTTGACTCCCCGCTTGTCCGGTCTTGCTGAGATCTGCGACGTAAATTAGGTCAACCGGCGCAGTTGCGACAAACGGTTGTGTTCCAGTGGCGGCGCGCACGTCTTGTGCCAGGATCGGTTCAAGACGGTTTGTTTTGGCGTCGTATAGAGACAGGCCATCGCCCGTTGCGACGTAGATGTCAATTTCCTGCCAGTTCATCGCCGAAGGTGCGGTGCGTCTGCCATCTGGTCGATTAATCCCAAACGCAGCCCAAAGGAGGTTGGCTAACGCCTGCATCGGCAACTTGTCGGGAGTAAACTCCCGTTGAGTTTTGCGTTCCTTCAGCACCTGCATGAGCGGACGGCCCCCGTCCGTCTGTGGGGCCGGAAGTTGGATCGGTTTAAGATCCTGGGCTTGTAGGGCGATGGAAACAACGAGAGCGAGTAGTAAAGCCGTTTTGCGCATAAAGATCCTCAGTTCGAGCTGCTCTGGTCCGTATCTCCGGTTAGCGAATCCCACTGCGTCATACCCTGTGGAGGGCCCACCCGCCGATGGCGCGGAAGTTATGTAGGTGTCGCGGGAGAGGATCCCTTCAACTGCGGCGCCTACTATTTCTTGCCAAACACCTCTTTGAGCAGAGCCGTGGTTTGTGCTGCGGGATTGGTGCGAATCTGCCTTTCCTCCTGACCGAGTTCATAGAACAGACCATCGAGTGCCTTCCCCACCACATAGCTATCGAGGTTGAAGCTCTGGCCTCCCAGCAATGGGCCGGCCATTGAGCTCTGGGCAATCGCATTGAACTGCTTGATGACGCCTACGTTCTCCATCGACTGGTGCACGATGGGAGTGAACGCCTGGGTCAACTCCGTGGAACTGGTCTTCTTGAAGTAGTCGGTGGCTGCGGTGTCGCCGCCTGACAGAATCTTGTTTGCATCGTCAAAGGTCATCTTGGTGATGGCGTTGATAAAGATCTGCTTGGCGGCAGGCGCGGCTTGCTCGGCGGCACGGTTCATGGACAATTCGAGTTCATCGAGCTGCGCGCCCATGCCCATCATCCGCATTCCCTTGCCGACGGTCTGAAGTTGGCTGGGCAAAAGGATCTTGATGGCCTGGTTCTTGAAGTAGCCGTCGACCCGTCCGGTGGAGGCGACCGCCGTGCCAGTGCTCTTGGTCAGCGCCTCTTTCAGGCCGCCGGCAATCTTGTCATTGCTCAGCGCCATTCCGGGCAGGTTGGTGGATTGCGTTGTGTTTTGAGCTTTCTTCCAAAGGTCCTCCAACTGCGCCTGAGCGGTGCAGCAGGCTAGGAGGACTCCGCATATCAAGGTGATGGAGAATACCCATCGTTTCATGGCTGGCCTCCGGGGCACCTAAGCAGGGACAAATTTCAGGTGAGGCGGCTTAGCTCAGGATCATCTGAATGGGCGAGACCATCTCGCCCTCTTAAATTGTAAGCCCGCTACAAGCCGCCAGCTCACTGAAGTCACTGCCGGTTATCTCCAGCTTTCCGAAAGCATGTTCTGGGGATTGGCGGCAATCTTGAGCGCTTCCCGTTCGATCCCGTTTAGCATGCCCCTGAACACGATGGCATGGAAGGGCAGCACGCTGTACCAATAAGCTAGGCCGAACAAGCCTCGCGGCCGAAACAACGCCGACTGCTGCAAAACGCATTGGCGATCATCGAGCGCTTCAATCCGGAACTCCAGAAGCGCCTCACCCGGCAACTTCATCTCGGCGCGCAAGGCCAACCGGCAGTCGCGCTCGAAACCCACGACGCGCCAGAAGTCCAGCGCCTCTCCGTATCCGACGACTTCTGAATCCCTCCGCCCTCGTCGCAGACCCGGGCCCCCAACCAATTGATCCAGCCATCCGCGGATCTTCCAGAGAATATCGGCGGCGTACCAACCGTTCCCACCGCCAACCCGGCACACGGATCGAAAGACCGCCCACGCAGGTGCTTCCACGGTAACCCGCCGAACGTCACGGAAGACGGTTCCTCCTGCCCAGTCTGGATCGCCAGGAATGGGACCAGCCATCGACCAACTGGTTTCCACATTGTGTTCAGCCATATTGTTGAGAGCCGCGCGTATGGCTTCGCGGACGCCCAGAAGTTCCTGGGGAATAAGACTGGCAATGCGACTGTCGCGACAGACCACTGGATTCTTCAGTCCCTCCGCCAAAGGGCTGGCAATGGTGTTGCTCAAGGGAGTAATCAGCTGAATCCAGTAAGAGCTAAGGCGTGGCGTCAATACGGGTACGGGAATAATCAGACGGCGGCGCAGACCGAGTTCTTCCGCCATGATGCGCATGATTTCGCGATAGCAAAAGACATCTGGGCCGCCGATGTCGAATACGCCGCCCGCTGTTTCCGGTACTGCGAGGACTCCTACCAGGTATCCGATTACATTCCTGACCGCGATAGGCTGACATGGGGTACTAACCCATTTGGGGGTGACCATAACGGGCAATCGTTCCACCAAGTAGCGCAGGATTTCAAAGGATGCCGAACCTGACCCGATAATCATGGCCGCGCGCAGTACCCTGACCGGTACGCCCGAAGACGCAAGTGCTTCCTCGACTTCGCGGCGCGATGATAGATGTTCACTCAAATCCGGGCCGGTCTCACCCAGTCCACCGAGATAGATGATTCGTTCGACCCCGGCATTCTTAGCGGCACGCGCGAATGTCGAAGCCAATTGACGATCGTGCTCAGCGTAGTCGGATCCCGCAGACATCATGGAATGGACGAGGTAATACGCTGCCTGACATCCCTCCAACTCGCGGGTCAGAGACGTTTCCTCCGCTAGGTCTGCCAGTCTGATTTGAACGTTTGGATCAGTGGCCCAAGGGCGATTCTGCAGTTTGGCTGGTGACCGCACCAGACAGCGGATTGCGTAGCCGTGCTCGAGCAAACGAGGGGCAAGACGGCCGCCAATGTACCCGGTTACGCCGGCTATCGCTACGCGTTCAGGGACTGACACAAAACTCCTTCGAATCCGAAGGTCCCGGGATGGCCCTCTGCATTACACAAATGTCCCCACACTCCGCGCCGACACATGCACTTACGGCCTGCCCAGCGCTGGCGGGGGGAGAACCCGAGTGAAATCAGTGAAAAGCTTATGGGATCGGAGGCAGGCAGAAATCCCATGAAAGTCGGGCGATTCTGGATGAGAGCACCAGAAAGGCCGCCCCTCCCCCAGAAGCGGCCCACACCCGAGACCACACTCCACGAAATGGCGCATGTGAGACAGGCGTATTAAGTATCGCTCAGGCTACCGCAAAAGCAAATCGATTCAATTGGGACAGATCTACCCATTCAAGACTTCAGTGTGCCGTCTTCTCTTTGTGGGCTTTAGCAAGGTGGCGCAAGAACTCGTCGGTCAGAATTGTTCCCTTTTCTTCGGGCGTGCTCCCTATTGTGGGTTCCAGAAATATCTCGCCGCATCCGGAGCACTTCCACGCCACGACGATGCCTCCGAGTTGGCTTAACGCAACGAGATGATTCACCCCACACTCTACGCTGTTCACCTTTGTCTCAAGTCCGTCGAAATTGAAAAGAACCGACCGAAGTCTAGCTATGCGTCACACACGTCGAGCAGCGTCCGGCCGGCCTTGCGTTCGAGACGAGACATCCGGTGCTCGAATCGTGCCTTGGTCCGGCGATACTCGCTGGCCGAGATTGCCCCTGCCTGGTTCGCGCGACGGAGCTGAGCAAGCGCCTCGCGGGCGAGCGCCAGCGCGCGGCCCGGTTCGCGAGCCTCGTGTTCGTAGTAAATTGCCAACTGTTCGTAGGCTTGATAGCCCTCGCGCGAGTTCCCCAGCATACTCTCCCAAAGTTCGTGCGCACGGCACAGGTCCCCGTCGCGCTTTGACAGCCGTGCCAGCGCCGTACGAGCCGCACGATCGGTTTCCGCTGGCAGAACGGAGGCGATTGACTGTTCGTACAGTCTCCGTGCGCGCTTTGCCTCGCCGCGTCGCTCGCACATACGAGAGACGCCGAACAGTTCCAATCCATCCTGACTGGTTCCCTCCTCGTCGCCGAGGAGTGAAAGGATGCGCCCCGAGAGTCCAGCCAGTCCGCAAAGATCCATCTGGTTGTGCTGGAAGACCGGGACCAAGGGTTCGGCGCGTCCCCTGCGTACGAAGTCTAGATAGATTCCTGGAATCAGCTCCGAGGCGATATCTGCTCCTCGGTCCCATCCCATCACATGGCGTTCGAGTTGTGACAGTCTTACCGAGCCGAGCCGCAGCCGCCATAGATTCCGTGCGGGGTGAAGGAAGTCAAGGTGGGCTCGCGATGCGGGCGGCGGAATGGTTCGCGCCATCCGATAGCGGGTTTCGAGCAAAGGCCAGTCGAAGGACTTGCCGTTGAACGTGACCAACACCGGACGTTCTGCCATGCGCTCGGCAAGCGCCGCAAGCACCGAACGTTCTTCGCTGTACTCGCGCATGAACAATTGCTCGACTTCGAGACCGCTGCCTTCCCACCACGCCAAGCCGACCAGGAAGGGATACGTTCCGGTCCCGCCGGCGAGTCCGGTTGTCTCCGTATCGAGAAAAAGCCAACGCTGAGTGTCCGCAACCTCTTCGGGTGCGTCGGGTGCGAGCAACCGCAGTGCCGCGGTATCAGGAACCCATGGGGCGTGGTCGCCGTGCCAACAGTGGACTGAGAGATGTTCGCCATGACAATTCCGTTTGACCGAAGCGCCTAAAATCTGAGCAAGCCTCTCTGATCCAGCGGCGAGGCCCGAATCGGCACTGATGGGTCGATCTTCGCCACAGTTCCCTGCTGGTCCAACGCTGTGTCCTGACATAGGTAGGACCGAAGGGCGCTGCAACGCCTTCAACCGGGAAAAACGATCTGTTGTCCTCTGCGTCACGGTACGTTGAATACCTACGGTTCTTCTTGTTGGGTGTTACCGCCCATCAGGAACACAGCCTGCCGAGGATCGTTAGAGCAACTTCTTTGGAACGCTCACTCTTGTCACCTGCAGGACCGACACACGACGGACATCCGCTGTCACACGGACAGGCCGCGATAAGATCCCTGGTACGCGCCAGAAGCAATTGGCAGGCGCAATAGAGCGGTTCGCTGAATCCAATCCCTCCGGGATACGCGTCATACAGGTACAAGTTCGGCTCGAAGAGTTCTTTCTCGCTGCCCGGCCCACTCGCAAACTCCTGCCACTCCACGTCGGCGCTCCCATGCAGTGGCCGTTCGCCAACTGCGGTGCCAATGTCTCGGCGGTCGCACATCAGCAGCAGCGTCGCCATGGACGCAAGAGCGTAAACCAGCCCGAAAATGCCACTCTGCCGCTCCGAGAGCATGAAAGGCAGTCCTGCCAGCAGTTCATGTTGGAGCGTTATCCAGAACGCCGTCGTGTGCATCTCGTTCTCGGGCAGCTCCAGCTTTCCTGAACCCACGTTCTCGTTCGTAAAGAACTTGATTTTCTTGAACCCGACTACTTGTGACCGCACCAGCACGTCGCCGTGCGCCCGCGCCGCTGGGCCGGCGATACTCTGCTCCTCGGCAATCTCGAGGACCCGCACCTGCGTGTAGCGGATGGCGTCGGTGAAGTAGTCCACGTCCACGCGCTTCACGTACGCCTTGCGATGATCGAAATCCAACCGCTCGACATGGAATTGCTGGCCCTGGTGGATGTAGATCGCCTTGGGATGGACGGTGGTGAGAGCGGATGAAAAGTCCACTTCACCAATTACCTCCGGCTTCCCGTCTTCTCCGCCTGTCGTATCAATGATGACGAAATTGTCGGATGTTACCGAACGCAGGCTGATCGTGTCAGCCGGATAGCTCTCCTGGACCCAGTGCCAGTTGCCTCCGCTACGCTGCAGGAAGCCCGCTTCCGCAAGTCGCTCGCAAAGTTCGGGCAAATCCATGCTGCCAAAGCGCTCGTCGGGCGAGAGCGGCAGCTCGAACGCCGCGCACTTCAAATGGTTCACGAGAATCTCGAGGTTGTCGGGCTGAATATGTGCGTGTTCGGGCGAACTTCCAAAGAAGTATTCCGGATGCTGCACGATGAATTGGTCGAGCGGCGCGGAAGACGCAACGAACACAGCGCACGAGGATCCATTGCGGCGCCCTGCTCGTCCGGCGCGCTGCCAAGTGGACGCAATCGAGCCCGCGTAACCCGCCATTACGCAAGCGTCGAGCGAGCCAATATCAATTCCCAGTTCCAGGGCATTGGTTGCAACGACTCCGCGGATTCGGCCATCGCGAAGCCCACGTTCGATCTCTCGCCTCTCTCCGGGCAGATATCCGCCGCGGTAGCCGCGGATCGGTTCCGGCTGGCCAGGCTTCGGCGGGTTGGCCTGCTGCAAATAGGTCAGTAGGACCTCCGTATGCAAGCGGCTATTGGCAAAAACAATCGTCTGTAGCTTGCGCGCCAACAGTTCCCTGGCTACGCGCGTCGTCTCATTGATATAGCTGCGCCGAATGCCGAGGTTTCGGTTGACCATCGGCGGATTGTAGAAAGCGAATAGCTTTTCCCCAGCTGGCGCGCCGTTCTCCTCAACGACGTCAACTTCGCTCTCGATCAGTTGCGAGGCCAGCTCGCCGGGGTTTGCAATTGTGGCGGAACAGCAGATGAACTGTGGATTTGAACCGTAGAACTGCGCCACTCGTCGCAATCGCCGCAAAACATTCGCAAGATGGCTTCCGAATACCCCGCGATAGGTGTGCAATTCATCCAGCACGATATAGCGCAGGTTCTCGAACAGCCGCATCCACTTGGTGTGGTGCGGCAGGATTCCGGCGTGCAACATGTCCGGGTTCGACAGGACAATATGTCCGCGCTCCCGGATGGCCTTGCGTGCGTCCTGGGGCGTGTCGCCGTCGTAGGTGAACACTCCAAAGCCGTCATCGAGCCGCGTGGCCAAATCCTGCAACTCAGCAAGTTGGTCCTGCGCTAGCGCTTTGGTTGGAAACAGGTAAAGAGCACGGGTATCCGGGTTCTCCAGCACCGCATTCAACACCGGCAGGTTGTAGCAGAGTGTTTTACCCGAAGCCGTCGGCGTTACGACAACAACGTTCTTGCCGCCGTGCACCAGCTCGGCTGTGGCAGCCTGGTGCGAATACAGTTCCTTGATCCCTTTCGAGCGGTATGCCTCAGCCAGCCCAGTTCTGACCCAGTGCGGCATCGGCCGAAACACCGCCTCGCGAGCGGGGATCTGTCGCACGGCTGTGAGCACCTCGTCAGTGCGGTAGCGGGCGACGAGCGTACCTAATATCTCCTGTAGGGTAGCGAGGTTTGTGCTGGATCTTGGGGCCAAGGCTTGCTGGGATGTGGTCATGTAAACCGCCGCGAAGTATATTCGCCTTTTCTTCGCTATCAGCCTAGCAGCTCAACGGGCGATGGCGCAATCCACGAATCCAAGGAGGCAACAGGCTCAGCATTTCTTTCGGACGAGCAACAAAACATGATGTAGTAAATTCTGCAATTCCAGTACGCTATTGTTAACACATGGCTTACATTGATATCTCTGAGCGTTGTCACAAGCGCAATGTCCAAGGGCATCGCAGTTCGACGGGTGAGCGATGCAGTCGACAACAAGGCGAACACAAGGCGAACATAACGCTATAATTCGGTGTGGCTCGCTGTCGCGTCTCGTTCACCGATCCCGATGGAGTCCTCCACGCCGTTGAGGTTGACGCGGACTCGTTGTATGAAGCTGTTGCTCATGCGGTCGCCGAATTTCGCGCCGCCGGTCCGTTCAAGGCAGCACCTGGTCCTACGAGCGAGTTCACGGTCACCGTTTAACGAAAGCCCGTCGAGCACCGCATTCGACTCATTCAGGTTGAGAAGTGGGCGGAGCACACAACGAAAGACGGACCCGCCGGAATTATGAAACGAGAACGCGTTAGGAAACTATTGGCCCCATCGGCGTAATGTTCGGTCTAGCTTGGTCGCCCAACGAAGGCTTGGGAACCGGAGATTGACCACTTGTGGCGCCGCTCGCGTGTTTTCCGAAGGACACGGAAGACATTTCTCAACACTCTCTCAGTGTGCGACGGGTCAAACGACGGTGTCCACGACCATCAGGCATCGAGTGTCGAACGGTTCCATGTCACGGGATGGAAGCCATTTTCGGACACTGGCTGAACTCACGCCGCCTCCACTATCAGTTTCACGGCAAATGAAGGCGCTGCGCGCCCGAGTGCAAGATAAACGTCTTCCCTTTCCAGACCAGTTCACCCGGCATGCTCGGTGGAAGCTTGATTTCGGCATCCACTCCGGTGGCTTGCGAGGTCAGCTTCACCTCAATTACGCCTTTGGGAGTCGGCATTTCGGACATAACCTCGCGCAGCCGACCGGGATGAGGCTCGATCACCACGCTCGCAAACCCGGGCGCCTTCGGTCGAATTCCGGCCACGAGGGTGAGAAAGTCGTAGTTGGGATGCGCGCTCCAAGCATGGGAATCGGATCGCGTTGGTTCCGGCTGTTCCGCCCATGTCGTCAGTCCCAAGGCAAGCATGTTCTGCCACGGCTGCAGCAGGTCCAGATACTGGTCGCCCATGCCCGCATGTTCGACCGCACGCGCCATGTAAAACCGGAAATAATAAGTTGCTTTCGTCATCGGCGGGACCGGTCCGGGCGCTTGGAAACCAGGATCGCTAGCGGACAGGATTCTATTCAGGACATCTTTCTGTTGCCCCTGCGAGACCACGTTCAACCACACGCCGAGAATGTTGGCATGCTGGCTGTAGTGCTTCTGGGCCGGCGTATCGGCCAGTAAACCGTGGGTCTCGTTCCAGCACATTCTTCGCACCGCATCGCCGGCCTTGGCCGACGCCTCTCGGTAGCGTTGCGCACGGCGCGGGTCTCCGAACGCAGATTCCAGTTCGGCGCCGTTGTTCAGCGCCTCGATGAACTGCAGCGTGATGACAGACGAACCGCCATCCGCATCTTGCGGCGGCATCCCGAACGCGAAGTCCTCTCCCCAATCCACGAACGGCCACCAGGTGATGTTTGCCATGAGTCCGTCGGGTTTCTGCCGGTCTAGAAACCAGTCAAGCACCGTTCGGGTGCCGTCGACCTGAGCTTTCACGAATTCGTCGTCGCCGCGATACATCCAGAAGTCGTGCACCATTCCCACCCAGAGCAGCGAGAAGGTTGGAATCATCTGGGTGACGGACGAAGGATAGCGGCTCTGGGTAATGCCCGCCGGAACTCGGGAATCATTGAACGCCTGGATGGCCTGGCGCGCCAGTCGATCGTCGCCGGCGACCGTATACGAAACCAGTGCCTGAATGCGCGTGTCGCCCACGTATTGCATGCGCTCGTAATACGGCGTGTCCATGTATGTGTCGTGGGCGTCGAGACGCGCTGTCCGCCAGCCAACTTGCCAAATCTGGTTCAGCGAAGCATCGTCGGACGTGAAGCGGCCGCGCTCTTCGAATGGATACGCCGTAAACCACGACCGGAGGTCCTGCAGCTCTAGCGGCTGGTCGGCAGTGGCAATGTCCATCTGCAGATAACGCCAGGCGCGCCACACCAGAGGCACGAATCGACGCCCAGAGGAACCATCCGGCAGAAACTCGTCGAAGATGCCGACGATCTGCTTGCCCGCAATTTCGTTGCGATTGCCCTTTTCCCCCTTGCTGTCGACAAGGGCTTCCGCATAGGTGAGGCGAATTGTGCTCTTGGCGCCGCCACTCACCGTCAGTTCGGGGTAGGCAGTCGTCAAATGAGAATGGTCCAGCAGCAAGGTGACTTTGGAATGCGCCGGAACCGCGAGCGGCTTTTCCGGGAACTCCACCGGCGTCGGAATTCCGCTGGCGCGCACAACCCGTCCCACGGAACTGAGCCGCATCTCCATGGCAGGGAGCGGGTCGGCGACCAACTGCCAGTTGGTGTTCTGCAAAACGGCTCCCCGGTCGGACGCGTGCCCAATTGACAGCGGCTTTTCCCAGGTGTGGCGAGAAGTTGTGGTGCCATTGCCGATCCCATCGAAAAGCGCTCCGTCGATGCGCTCTGCCGGTTCGGCTACGTAATAGAATTCTGCGACCGACTCCGGGGTTGGCAGGAACTCCACTCCTTTTTCCTGCGTAACCTGCCAAGTGTCATCCGTGTCCACGGATGCTTCGGCTGCCGTGTTGCCCTGCACCACGAATGCGGTGCGGTCGCTGATCTGCCCAATGGGTGTGCTTCCGGAGTTCCAAACGACGGAAGCGATCTCGTTGTGTCCCGTACGCAGGAGCGGTGCCAGATCGTAGGTCTCGTACCGCCAATGCGCCAAGTCGCTGCGCGCAGGACCGCGTCCCACCTGGCACTCATTCACGTAGAGAACGAATTGTGGGTCAGCACTCACCCGGACGATGAAATGCTCGGGAACCTGCGAAACGTTGAACCCTTTCCGGAAGCGCAAAACAACGCTATCTCTTTGTGGCGCGGTGGGCGAGGTAATCCATTGCGCCTTCCATAGTCCTCTCCGTGCCTCCGGGGGAAGTTGGGCCCATGCGCACTTTCCAAAAGCCGCAAGGAGGGCAAGGCAAAGTACGACGACGGATTTAACTTTCATGATTCAACACTTTACCGAGCTGGCCGATGCTCAGGCAACGCCGTGTTCAACTCCCGCCGCCTCAATCGTTCCAACCATTCTGCTTCCGCCGGTCCCCGCGAAATCTTCACACGCACGCTCCGCCTCACCTGCACTCGAAGTTCTTCGCGTCTTCCGTGTCCCCCTGTCTCTTGTACTGCGCGTGCTTCGGATAAGGGCAAAGCGGTCGACTGCGTCCCGGAAACGCCTTGCCGGTTGCAATCACTGACGCAGGAACGCTTCCCTTCTCCACCCAGTTGACCATCGCACTCAACATGTCAAATTGATCGAGGCTCGGGCCTCCACCGCAGTGCGCCATGCCCGGAACAAAATAGAACTGGCTCCACTTCGAGGCGGCCTCGATCCCGCCGTTCGCCGCTGTCATCTGCTTGTAGTACTCGAACGTGTCCAGCGGCGAGAACCACGGGTCGCTGTTGCCGTGGTAGAAGATCAGCTTGCCGCCATGTGCGGAAAAAGTCGTCAGGTTGGTGGACATCGAGTCCACTAGCGGCTGGATGTTTGCCAGTGTTTCTTTCTCCACGTCGACTTCCATGGCGATGGTTGCGGGCCCGAAGATGCCTGGCCCCGGCGACAGAATCCCTCGGATGGGACCGCTGGCTGTAATGCCGGTGTCGTACAGGAAGCCGGGGTACACCTGCACTCCGTTCGAGGTCTTTGGGCCAGCCATCGCTTTCTTGATGGCAGCGACTTTCTCGGAGCTGAGGCAGGAGTCGGCCTTGCCTTGCTTGCAGGTCAGCACCGCGGGATCAAACTCGCAGGCGAGCGGGTCGGAGATCATGCCGTCAGCCACTCCGTCGAGCGCATCGCACTTCTTGAGCAGGGCATCCATGATTAGCTTGCGGTCGGCGTCGCTGATGGCTTGCGTAATGATTGGTTTGCCCTCTGCATCTTTGGGAGCGATCTGGTTGAACGCGACCGGAATCCACTGGCCGATGGCGAGGTTCGAGAGGCCGGTGCGCATCGCAGGATCGCCTGAAATGATTCCGTCAAATCTCGTCGGATAGCGCTGCGACAGAATCATGCCTTCGCGGCCACCGGTGGAACATCCGGAAAAGTAGGAATAGGCTGCGGGTTTTCCGTAGTACTGCGCAATGAGTTGCCTGGCCAGCGTAGCGACCTCGGCGTTGGCGAGATACGCAAAATCCAGGTACGCCTGCTGGTCTTTCATGAAGTCGAAGTCGAAGGGTCCGCGGTGGCTCTTATGGCCGGTGTCTGTGCTGACCACCGCGAATCCGCGCATCAGTGCGGGTGTGTCGCCCGCGGCATTCATGCCAAGTGGGGGCTGTACGGTTCCGTTTCCGCCGCCGCCTCCCTGCATCAGAAAGTCGCCATTCCATTTCTCGGGCATGGCGAGGGCGAAGTTGATGCCAAACTCCTCGCCGCCGACTCCGGTGCGGCGATTGATCACGCCCTCGACCCGGCAATAGGCCGGAAGCGGCGCGCTGTGACCGGGCCCCCACGGATTCGGCTCGGTGGTTCCGGCAGCAATCGGTGCGGCCTTCAGAATCTCGACGCGTGGAACTTGGAAGTGCATCAGGTCGCCGCACGAGCCTGCCTGCTGGGTCCAGGCACTGGAACCCGAAGCGAGCACGAACCACACCAAGGTCCGCCACAATCGTGAGTGCATCTTGTCCTCACTTTCCTTTGGCAGCGCGACTGATTCCGGCGCTGTCGCTGCGGATTCGCAAACCGCCGTATTAAGCGTGTGTCACTGCTCAACTGAGACCACAGTGACAGATTTAGGCTCTAGCTTCAGCGTCAGCTTACCACCTTGAACCTTTGGTGAAATGGCCTTCGGAACGACCGTGCTGGGTGCCTCGACGCTGTTTATGCTGTCAACCTTGGGCCCGGTCAGGGTTTCCCCAGAAGCCGATTTGGCGGTGATGCCGGCCAGACTTGCCTCAACTTCAACAGGCCGATTTGGGTCGAGGTTTGTTATGGCTAACCACAGCCTGCCACTTGCGTCCTTGGCGGCGATGGCATCGACACGTGGCAAGGTGATATCACCGTGGACATAGGTGCCGGGGTCGAAAGCAATGGGCACAAACGTGGAGTCCTGGAAGGGCGCATATAGTTTGAAGACGTAGTAGGTCGGGGTCAGCACCATCTCTTGTTTGTCGGTGAGAATCATCGCCTGTAGCACATTGATCATCTGCGCGATGTTGGCCATGCGCACTCGTTCTGCGTGGCGGGCAAAGATGTTCAGGTTCAGCGCCGCTAGAATTGCGTCCCGCAGACTGTTCTGCTGTACCAGGAAACCGGGATTGCTGCCGGGCAAAGGCGCATACCAAGCGCCCCATTCATCGACAACCAGGGCGACCTTCTTTTCCGGGTCGTACTTGTCCATGATGGCGGAGTGCTTACTGATCAGATCGTCCATCGCGAGCGTTAATTTAATGAACTGGCTGTACTCGGTCTCGCCGAAGTTCGTGGATGTGAATGCGGGCGGCCACGGACCCGTGGTGTAGGAGTGCATTGAAAGCCCATCGATATCCCAGCTCCACGAGTGATGTTGGTAGGCTTTCATGATGACTTCGGTCCATTCGGTCCATCTGGGTTCACCACCGCCGGGGCCCACTGCGATCTTCAGCATCCGCTGTTTGTCCTGCTGCTCCGGATTGAAATTGCGGACAAACCGGCTGTAGATCTTAAGCTGATTCAGATAGTAGTCGGGTGCCATGTTGCCGCCGCAGTCCCAGCTTTCGTTCCCGATGCCGAGAAAGCCGATTCTGTAGGGGTCAGCATGACCATTAGCAGCGCGATCTTTGGCTAGAGTCTCGGCTGAGCGGTGGTCAGATATTCCAGCCATTCCGCGGCTTCCCTCGGAGTACCGGTGCCAACATTCACCGAAAGGTAGGCTTGTGCTCCAATCTGATCGAGAAAGTCCATGAATTCATGGGTTGCGAATGAGTTCGGTTCAATCACCCCACCCCAGTTGAGATTGAGTGTCACCGCTCGCGGACTGCCGATTCCATTGCGCCAGTGGTATTCGTCTGCGAAGCACCCGCCGGGCCAGCGAACGTTTGGCACGCGGATCGCCTTTAGCGCGGCAACTACATCGTTTCGAATACCGCGGGTATTGGGAATTGTCGAGTCGGGCCCGACCCATATGCCCTCATAGATGCCGTGGCCGAGATGCTCGGCGAACTGCCCGAAAATATTGCGGTCGATTTTCGCGCCAGCCTTGGACATATCTACCGACAACTTAATCGTCTGCGCGGCAGCGAACGGCGCGATCGTGCCTGCCGAAATCAGAATGAAAACAAACAGAAGCGTGCGAAAGACGGCCGCAGCTGTGTGAGTCAGAACCATGAACGGCAGGACAAATTGCCGACCGATCCCTGTTCTTAATGTGCACCTGAACAACATGCTGGTTCTCCCTGATTGGCCGAAAGCTGAGGTCAGCGGCACAGCCTGGCTGCGGGGCCTCGTGGTCGAATTACCGTAAATAGTTCGTCCCGTGAATGGTGCCATAATCATTTCGGATTGTAGACATAATCAGCTCGGTTTCTCTCGGATGTGTCGGTCCCAGGGGCAGACTGCCTTGAAGGGGCAATTGTCCATTAACAGCACGTAGCTCCGCCGGGCGACGCCAATTGGTCGCGCGAGCGGTTACCGAAATACACCAGTCGAACAAGCATGTTGCTGCAGGGACTGCGAGAACAAGCCTTAACCAAAACTCTGTCAGTCGACCTTCGACCGATGCGAGCGTTCACTCGGCCCGCAAGACCTGCCCTAATCGCTCTCTGTGGGTTTGAATACCGTGCCGCACCGCCAGTATCTGGTTTCTGAGCCGTCGCTGCGGCACGTCGTTCTGCACTGGCGAGCGAATCGGCATGGGTACAAGCTGCAAGGTTGATAGGTTGCAGAATCCTCCCTGATACGAAACGGATCCATGGCGCAGCAGTTGCGTCAGCATTCCCAACGCCTGGTAGGCGAGATTCTGGTTGATGAACGGTTCCTGCCGGGTTAAAGCCTCTGCCGCGCTGCAGGATGGCTGGTCGTCTTCCTTCTTGTCTCTCTTGAGAATCTCTGGGTATTATGTTGCGCTGCGATTTATGTTCTGCCGGCGATCAGAATCGAAGTCAGACCAGCGTTCTCCGCTTTTCGTCTTTACATAACTGACTGCTTGGATACTGAGTGGACCACTCTCAAAGGAGATCCGCTCATGTTTGAACAGCTTTTGCAAAGACCTCATCACCTGGCACGTCATCGGACGGAGCCGTACTCGAAAGAGCGTCAGCTTTATCTTTCGCATCTCATTGCGGAGGGCCGCGCCAGAAACACACTGAAGCAAGTGGCCTGCCTGCTGCTTAGCGTTGCGCGATACGTCTCGATTGACCGAGACGGTGTCACGATGAAGGAGATCGAGGCTGCCGCCGAACGATGGCTTTCTTCGCCGCACCATAAATACTCCTCCATCCGGAGTCGCCGTGGAGCCAAGACTGCATTCATTTTTCACGCGTCCAAGTGGCTGCGGGTCCTCGGTCGACTGCAACATCCATTAGCACAATCTCGCTTTGCATCGGAGCTCGAAGCTTTTCTGCTATTCCAGCGGGACGAGCGAGGATTGGCACCAAGCACAGTTTCGCGGCGACAGAAGCACGTGCAACAGTTTCTTATATCTGTTGCACCACATGCCAAGACCCTGAAGCGACTGAGTACCGCAGACATCTCCCAGTATGTCCGTTGTGCAGTGACGCGGGGCTGGGCTCGAAGCACCATCGCTCTACACATAGATTCTCTGCGGGCATTCTTCCGATTTTCAGAATGTAAGAAATGGTGTACGCCCGGCCTGGCAGAAACCATCGATTCGCCACGGGTCTATCGTCATGAGCACCTGCCACGCGGTCCGCAGTGGGTTGACGTGCAGCGCCTGGTGGCAGCGTCGAAGGGATGCACGCCGACCGACATCCGCGATCGGGCTATGCTGCTACTTTGCGCCGTTTATGGCCTCCGTAACAGCGAGGTTCGCCTCCTTCGTTTAGAAGATCTCGACTGGGTTCAGGAAACGATCCTCGTGGCACGGTCGAAGCAACGCAAAAGTCAACTCTATCCTTTGGTTCAGGAAGTCGGCATGGCAACCTTGCGATATCTCCGCGAGATCCGGCCTCGCACTGATCGACGCGAGCTCTTTCTCTCCATGAAACAGCCCTATCGCGCTATTACCGCGAGCGGTATGTATTCCATGGTGCGCAGACGCCAACGCAAGCTTGGGATCACACTCTCTCGTTACGGACCGCATTCCCTTCGTCATGCCTGTGCTACTCACCTGCTCGATCAGGGGCTTTCCCTTAAGGAGATTGGCGACCACCTCGGCCATATGTCCACGGAGGCTACGCAGATCTACGCCAAAGTGGATCTGGCTGCATTGCGAGAAGTCGCCGAGATGGACTTACAGGGATTTATTGCTGCTGAGGAAGCAGCGACACAGAAGTCCGCATCAAGAGCCCCGACAAGAATGCGCTCTGCTGCGATCTCCCAGAAGGGAGGTCAACAATGAGATTACAAAAGGCGGTCGAAGAATATATCGAGCACAAGCGTTCCTTGGGAATGATTTTCCGCAGCCAAGCGGTCATTCTCCGCGCCTTCGCAAAGTCTCGGGGAGATATCGATATACAGGAAGTGTCGGCGCAGGACACGCGCAAGTTCCTCGACGGAAATGGGCCGGTCACACATTCCTGGTTTGGCAAATACGGCACACTCAGAGGTTTCTATCGCTTCTCCCTAGCCCGGCACTATATCGTGCAAATCCCTCTGCAACCCAGCCGGCCGCGTCCGCCGGAGGAGTTCCAGCCATATATTTACACCATGCAGGATATGCGCCGGCTTCTCGACGCTGCCCAACGGAAGCGCGAGGGCTGGTTGCTAGAGCCGCATACCCTTCGTTTGCTGCTGCTCCTCCTCTACGGAACCGGGCTGCGCATCAGCGAGGCGGTCAGGCTCAGCCTGGCCGACCTTGATCTCTCCGCTGCTGTATTCACGATTCGTGAGAGCAAGTTCTACAAGAGCAGATTCGTTCCTGTGGGCCGTGACCTGCTCAAGGCTCTTCGGCATTACATAGTGCTGCAGTGGCCAGCGGGGGCTCCGGCCACGACGCCGCTCTTGGGAACGCGGAAGGGCAATCGCGTGACGCGCCAGCAAGCGGAAAAATCCTTCCAATGCTTGCGCAAGGAAGCTGGAGTATCTCGCTCGGGTGGCCCACGCAGCCAACCCCGCTTGCATGACTTTCGGCATACCTTCGCAACAGTCCGTCTTGTCAGCTGGTATCGCGAGGGCAGGAACGTCCCACGCCTGTTGCCTCACCTGTCTACCTACCTCGGGCATTACAAGATTCGACACACGCAGCGTTATCTCACGATGACCACTGAGCTGCTGCGCGAAGCGAGCATGTGTTTCGAGCGCTATGCCACTCCGGAGGCACAACATGCGTGATCGTACGTTGCTCGGCGGGTGGGTGCGGCGCTTCCTGCTAGAACATTTGGTGAGCGACCGCAACCTGGCGCACAACACACAGCAGAGCTACCGAGATGGGATCGCTCTGCTCATACCGTTCCTGGCGGTTCAGCAGAAAAGAGCAGTCGACAAGCTTTTGGTAGCCGACTTGTCGGCTGAGACACTGAAACTCTTCCTCGATTCCTTGGAGAAGCAACGCAAATGCTCGATCCGTACGCGAAACCAACGACTCGCTGTTATTCATGCGCTGGCTCGTTTTATTGCCGAGCGTAGCCCCGAGCACGTTGCATGGTGTACCGAGATTCGTTCTGTACCATTCAAGAGATTCCACAGGCCATGCCTGCCGTATCTGGACAAGCCGGAGATCGATGCTTTACTGGCGGCTCCCGATCGCAGCACGGTGCAGGGACATCGCGACTATGCACTGCTGTTATTCCTTTACAACTCCGGTGCTCGCGTCACCGAAACAACCTGTCTTCGTATCGCAGATTTGGATCTGGATTCCAGCCGGATCAATGCGGTCAGGCTGAGGGGCAAGGGAGGAAAAACACGCTTCTGTCCCCTATGGCCGGCCACGACAAAAGAACTTGCTCTTCTTACTCAGAACCGTTCTCCAGATCAGCCGGTTTTCCTTAATCATCGCCGCCAAGCGATCACACGGCACGGGATATACTCAATGCTACGGCGATATGTTGTAGAAGCGGCCGTCCGGCATCAGTCGCTGTTGCGCAAGCGTATCAGTCCGCACACCATCCGGCATACGACGGCTACGCACCTTCTTCGCTCTGGTGTCGATATCAACACAATCCGTTCCTGGCTCGGGCACGTTTCCATTGATACCACCAACATTTACGCTGAAACCGACCTGGAGCATAAAGCGTATGTTCTTGCTCATTGCGGTCCATTCCAGGCCCAATCGCCCCAAGGAAAACGCTGGCGCGATGATCCATCAATAATGGGTTTTCTCCGCTCGCTCTAACATATTTATGTGGTGTAGGTCGTGCGTTGCTGTGCTTGTCTGCTGAGGCATCGCGCCCTGCACCACATAAATCGCAGCGCAACATAATACCCATTATGCTGTGCGAAACATAATGGGTATAACTCGGCCACCGTGGGAAGGCGATCCTTCTTCTTCCGGTTGGCGGAGTTCTTCGGCTGCCCGAGAACAAACTGTCCGCTGGACGCATTGTTGCCGAGATCCAGCCAATACAGTACGCGCGAGTTCAAGACCCATTTATCGATGGCGCGGCGTGCCTTCCGTGTGTCAACGCAGCCGATGACGAGATCAACGTCTGAGCCTTTCTTGAGCTGTTGAATCGTCGCTTGCATGCCCTGCCAGTTCAGCCCCCAGAAGAGGTTGATCCGATGCGCCAGAATGATCGCCTTGGGAAAGCCAATCTCGGTTCGGCAGAACGGTTGGCGGATGCAGTTGGTTTCACTGACGGTGTCCGGGTCGATCAGGGTCACAGCCAAGCCTCCGGGATGTCCAAAGGCGAGGAGCGCTTGATGAAGGTACGGAAGCCCTGACGCGATAGCGCTGCCGTTCCCGCCACAGCCGACCACAAGTATTCGAATTGGCCGTTCCAGCAATTGCGGATTGACAGTGTGAGTCATCGCTGTGCCGCCTCCAGTTTTCTCAGGTACTCGTTCAACGGCTCCATCTCGATAAGCGTTGAGCGGGGGAAGGTCTTCTTCCCGGCGAGGCTCTTCCAGAGGGCTGCCGTACCGCCTTTGCGCTTCGTCAGTCGTCCTGCACCGCCTGGGTGGGTGAATTCGCTTTGAAAGAACGCCTGCTGCCAGGCCGGGATGGAGGCAACTGTTAATGACTTAGGCGCGCGCATGGTGCCGGCGCAGACCGCGCCGTTGCTGTCGATGTTCCAGTAGGGTGCTGCCGCCAGTCCTGTGTCCGGCTCAGGGCGGCGGTTGTTGGGGAGAGCCCGGACGAACAGAACCCCATTTCGAACGACGAATAGCAGGGCTGGATGCGGAAAGAGCTTTCCTGAAATGCCGGCGAGCTCAGATCCGTCACGGAAGAACATGGGCCGCACGGCTGTGGGCGTCCACCATGCGATCAGCTCAGGAGTCCGAGCAACCACGTCTTCGGGCAGGAATTCTGCCGGACAACTTGTCCCCAGCTGTTTGGTCAGCTCCCGCAGGGCTGCCGTGCTCAGGAGTTGGCCTGATCCAAGCAGTGGAGAGCCATCGCTGGCTTTCTGGACCACGCCATGGACAGTCGCCATGAAGCGGTTTCCGTGGTCATTTCGGTAAAGCAGTACGGCTTGGTACAGCTTTAGTTCGAGTTCGCTTCCGACGTCAATGCTGAATCGCATAGGGATTTCTCCCGGTCCTCAATGAGGGTCTTGATACGCACCGTCAGGACGAGCACCCCCATCAGCGTCTCAATGACGGCTAATGCCTGGCGCACGCTGGCCGGATCGTTTGGACGAAGGGGGACGATGAGGTTGGGTTCCGGCGTCTCCTGGCCCCAGTATTCGCATTCGTCGTCGAAACATGCCATCACTGCGTCTCCGGAACGGAAGTACAGGAGCATGGCGGGCAGAGGAAGATCCAGAGAGTGGTAGCTGCGCTGGGATTCGAGCCAGTCTTCATCGAGGCGAGGTCTTTCCATCGAGTGGGAGATGCGGTGCAGTTCCAGGGTCGTTTCGATCAGCTCCTTCAGCGACGGTTCAGTCGGTGCCGGGAAGGAATCCAAGGA
>Ga0335082_10002140_pt1 | contig 21239 bp, 25 predicted proteins | sample Lox_Sample_41_FD_206718 | JGI IMG/M metagenome (GOLD analysis project Ga0335082, IMG submission 206718) | Soil microbial communities from Loxahatchee National Wildlife Refuge, Florida, United States - Lox_Sample_4.1 | ecosystem: Environmental > Terrestrial > Soil > Wetlands | place: USA...
GAGTCGTTCGCCGAATAGCGCCAGCTGACTCATCCGACTTGCTTTTGGAATCACTGTCATCTTTGTCTCCGTGACCGGCTTGCCGGGATAGCTGAGGTTGTAACACCGACGCCTTCATGGAGACACGTTGTTCGGCTATCGAATTCTTCAAAGCACGCAGCGTTGCGCAATCAACACAAGCTTGTTCCGTAAGCCGCATCGTCGCGCAATGGGCCGCATCGAACATCCACTTCGGGATTTCAACGAGCATCGTATCGAGAGGAGCTTCAGGAAGTTTGCAGAAGTACGCCACATCGGCGTGAGCACCGCCAGCCCTGCGCGTCAAAACATTACGACCATACCAGCGATGCCACGGATAACAGACCTGTCTGGGCTCAAACGCGATACTGTGGGTTTTCTGTAGAGGGATTGCAGAGTCCGGTTCCGTCCCAGACGAGGACCTTCAGCCGATTGCGCTGGCCGTTGCAGAACAAGAACAGGTGCCCGCTCAGAGGTTCACACGACAAACGATCGCGCACGAGACCGTAAAGCCCCTCGAACCCCTTGCGCATGTCGGTGACTCCCGCAGCCAGATAGATCCGTGTGGCTGGGCCCAGTCCAAACACGGCTTACGCCCGCTCCAGCAAACTCGCCAGGCGCTCGAACGTGGTCGTGTCAAAATCACGTTGCACTTCGATCCGGCGACCGCCCGACAGCACCACGGCCAGCCCGCAACTCGGTTCGTGCTGCGTCGGCGATTTCTTGGCGGTCAACTCCACCGGCACCAAACGACCGGCCGAGGAAATTGGCTTACGCCTTCTCTTCCAACGCCGCTTTTTCAGATGGCGATCCAGAGTGCTGAAGCTTAAACCTCGACTCTGGCAAAACTCGCTCCGCCGCATACCGCTGTTCACAAACTCAGCCACCAACTTCTGAACTTCCGCACGGGTACGTCGCTTGGGCGCTGACAACTCTGTCTTTGCCGTCATCAGGACACTTCAACACAGACCCCGCCTGCCCAACAGGTGTGTTGGTCAGACGCTTACGCCTGATATGGGCTGCTGCTCTCTCACAGAAATACATTGACGCTGCGCTCCCAAAACCAAAACTCCCGCGTAAGCTGAAGAAGAGACCCAGATTCTTCACCCTCTCCGAAGTAGCGAAGATCGTTGTGGCTTCGCAGGGTGAGCAAAAGGTCTTCTACTGGCTTGCGGCTGAGACTGGTTTGAGGGCAGGGGAACTTGCAGGGCTGAGATTGATTGATATTGCCAACGAACGTCTGACGGTCAATCAATCGGTTTGGCACGGCAAGGTGCAAGACCCGAAAACCGACAATGCAGTGAGAACCCTTGCGCTCTCGCCCCAGCTCATCACACTACTTTGGGAACAGATCGCACGGCAGAAGGCAAAGCAGCACGAATTTTTGTTTTCTGCCTCTACAGGGACTCCGTGGGACATGAACGTATTCCGTCGTCGCAAGATGCGAATGCTGCTCAAGTCTCTCGGTATTCGGCAGGCAGGTTTCCACGCCTTCCGACACTTCAACGTCGCGTTGCTTGACTCACTCTGCGTCCCACTGAAGGTCATTCAGGAAAGAGCAGGCCATGCATTGACTGGCTCTTTCACGCTTGACGTTTACGGTGGGAAGCCTGAGTGGGGTGGGCAATGTCGAAGCCGCACGCAAGGCAGGCCTAGCAATTCAGCAGTCTGTAGTGGAAGTTCAAAACACTGAGCCATTTGTCGGCTTAACTGCAATCAAAGAAGAAAGGCTCCCGGTGACAAAATCGGAAGCCCTTATGAATCAATGAGTTCTTTGGTTGCGGGGGGTGGATTTGAACCAGTTCTAGGAGAAACAGAATTTCAACGAGTTAGCGGGCGTGGTTGCCAAGTTCGAAGAGTGGAAAATAGCAAGGAAGAGCGTTGAAGAGTTCTTATTTTGGGTTGGTCTTGGGTTGAAATCGGGGAATCGAATATCGAGTTCCGGGACGGCCTCCGAACGGGATTTGAACCCGTGTTACCGCCGTGAAAGAACGGCCCATACACGACTTTAAAGGACTTACAAGAGGCGGACGACTTCTAAGTCGATGGAAATTCCCGGTAGCGGAGCACACCCGTAGCGTAATCCGTAGTGCGGTGCAGCCGAGCTGAGCGCCGGATCCACGCACTGTGACAACCGCTGGTATCGCGAGTTTCGGGCACGGTTTCTGGAGAATCGAGATTCGACGGAATCGTCTATACTAGCCAGCGCCGAGAGCAGACTCCATCTTGGGTACAGCGGACTGAACGTTGACGCAAACATCGATACAACTCGGATCCATCGGAATCTGGACATTCCAATTCGAGCACTGCCCGGCTACCAAGGCGCAAGAAGCGGCTGCGGAACTGGAGCAACTCGGCTTCGGAGCCATTTGGTTTGGCGAAGCCGCAGGGCGTGAAGCGCTCACTCACGCGAGTGTCCTGTTGGCAGGAACAAAACGAACCGTAATCGCCACTGGAATTGCGAACATCTATGCTCGCGATCCTGTCGCGATGGCGGCGGGCCAGAAAACATTGGCCGAGGCCTATCCTGGACGATTCGTCCTTGGAGTTGGCGTCAGCCATGTTCCATTGGTCGAGAAATTACGCGGGCATCGTTATGAGAAGCCCGTCTCCACCATGCGGGCGTATCTGGATGCCATGGATCAAGCTCCTTACCAGGCGGTGCCTCCGTCCATCAAGCCAATCCGACTTCTGGCGGCACTCGGACCAAAAATGCTGAAGCTTGCCACGGAACGAGCTGACGGCGCACATCCCTACAACGTGAACCCGGAGCACACAGCTCAGGCCCGCGCGATACTGGGTCAGGGTCCATACTTGTGTCCAGAGCAGGCGGTCGTATTGGAGACAGATCCGGCGAAGGCACGGAAGATTGCCAGGGATTTCCTCGGCATTTATCTCGCCTTACCGAACTACACGAACAACTTCCTCCGGTTGGGCTTCGACGAGTCGGACATCAAGAATGGTGGAAGTGATCGCCTGATCGATAGCATTATCGCCTGGGGCGATCTGAACGCAATCCGCAACCGCATTCGCGCCCATCACTCCGCCGGGGCGGACCACGTTTGCGTCCAAGTTCTTTCTGCAAACCCGCGGTCACTTCCGTTAGCAGAGTGGCGGGAAATCGCACCGGCTCTCCTGCGCGGCTAGGAGTTCGCGCTAAACCGACGACGTATTCTTTCGCAGTGATTTAGATCACATATATAGAATCGGGTTAACAGGATTCCAATAATCCGAACCACTCCATGGATTTGGATCTTGGCATCGATTACGGAGTCTGGGGCAAGGGGCAGACATACGCCCCCTCAAAGCTGGCGACCGGGTGAAGATGGCGGACACCATGGGGGACATCATCGAGAAGAATCTTCTCGTGACTCGCATCCGAACTATCAAGAATGTTGAAATCACGATCGCGAATTCGATGGTCCTGGGGAGCCACATTATCAATTTCAGTTGCTCCGTGCAGCGGGAGGGCCTCATTGTTCACACCACGGTCACGATTGGTTACGACGCTCCATGGAGGACGGTCCACAGGCTGCTGGCCGACGCTGCACTCTCGACTAAGCACGTCCTAAAGCAACCGCCGCCATTCATATTTCAAACGGCGCTGGATGATTTCTATGTGCACTACGAGCTGAACGCCTACACGGATCAGCCGGGCAAAATGGCAAAGATCTACTCGGACCTTCACCAAAACATCCAGGACAAATTCAATGACGCCGGGGTGGAGATCATGTCACCCCACTATTCGTCAGTGCGCGACGGAAATCAGATTGCTATTCCGGCAGATTCCCGACCAAAGGGCTACTCGGCCCCGGTCTTTCGGCTGGGAATATTGCAAGATCTGCTCAACACACACACGCCAGCACCGCATGATGGGGAAGGAGTCGGGCGTTAGTCGGAATCGCACAGACAGGTGTTGAGAACCAGGGCTGGACTCGGGTCGCCTCGGGCAGAAGCGATGAGCGCTCCTAACCTGCCATAATGTGCACAATGAGTTCTGTGCTGCAAATTCCGGCAGCTACCACACTCCGCCGCATTCATCGGATTCAGGCAGTCACCATTTGCCTGGATGGGTGTCGAGGCGGTTGTGTCTCTTTGGGTCGCATGGATGGCGAGCAGTCCAGCTCTGTTGGCATTCGGAGGGGACAGCGCCATCGAACTGCTCTCGGCGGTTGTTGTGCTGTGGCGCTTTCGTGTTCGCGCGAGCGCGGAGCATATAGAGAGACGCGCCGCCCGGATCGCCGGAACACTGCTCTTCGCTTTGGCTGTCTATGTGGCCGTGGCGTCGGCTCTTGCACTGAGCGGCCACAGCAAACCCAGACCCACGCTTTTGGGAATCGCTATTTTGATCGCGGCAGTCACGATCATGCCATGGCTTGCCCGAGAAAAACGGAGGCTCTCCGCAGTTACAGGAAGTGCCGCCCTGCGGGCGGATGCTGCCCAGTCATCGTTGTGTGCCTATCTTTCTCTGGTTGCCCTGGCCGGGCTGGCAGGGAATGCGATTTGGCATGTGTCCTGGAGTGATCCGCTTGCCGCTTTATTGCTTATGCCAATAATTGTGCGAGAGGGCCGAGAGGCAATGCGGGGAAGAGCGTGTAACTGCTGCTAACGGCATCGTGGCAGCGTGCATCGTCGTGCCCACAAAGGAAGAGATGGAAGCCAGCAACGTCGACAGCGTCCTCGAAGTCAGTCACCTGTCAGTGCAATTCGGCAATAGGAAGGTTCTGTCTGATCTCAGCTTCCAGGTTTCAACAGGAAGCTCGATCGCGATCATCGGGCCCAATGGCGCGGGCAAGACCGTACTGTTCCGGGCGTTGATAGGGTCGATACCATTCGAAGGCAGCGTTCGGTGGGCTGCTGGAACACGGATCGGTTATGTTCCGCAAAAGCTAGACCTCGAGCGCGACATCCCCATCACCGGTGTGGATTTCCTGAGGGCGCGCTCCGCTGTGGCTGGCGGATCAATCGCGCACACTTCACGTTTTCTGAATCTCGTCGGTGTTCCCCCGGAAATTGCTCAACAGCCGATCGGAACGATGTCCGGAGGTCAGTTTCAGCGGTTGCTGGTGGCGTTCGCGCTGGTTGGCGATCCCACTGTTCTCTTGCTCGATGAACCGACCGCTGGAGTCGACGAGCCCGGGCAGGAACGGCTAAATGAACTAATGCACCGGCTTCAAGTGGATCACGGCTTGACTGTGCTCTTCATTTCGCACGAATTATCGGTGGTTTACCGGTATGCGATGAATGTGCTTTGTCTGAGCCGGGTGCGTGCCTGTTTTGGGCCGCCTCGTACGATCCTCACGCCTGAGCTGCTTGACCAGGTTTATGGGACGCAGGTGAACTATCACGTACATGAGCGCTGAGATCCTCTTTCTGTCGATCGCTATGGCCGTAGCCTCCGGCTTGGTCGGTTGCTTCGCCGTCATGCGACGGATGGCGCTGGCGGCCGACCCACTATCGCATGTCGCGTTGCCTGGGATCGGCGTGGCGCTCGCGTTGCACATTCATCCGATTGTCGGAGCGGTTGCCATGCTGTTCTTCGGAGCGCTGCTTGTTTGGGCGCTGGAAGACCGGGCTCGGGTGGCAACCGAAACGGTCATCGGTGTTGTTTTCTCCGGGGCGCTCGCGATTGGCAGCCTGATGACAAAAGGAGAGGATCTCATTGAGGCGCTCTTTGGAGGCGCGGGCGCACTGCAATGGCCCGAAATCGTGTTCGGCCTGCTGGCTGCGACCGCCATCGTGTCGTTCATCATTACCCAGAGAAACCGCTTGGTCGTCATGCTGGTTTCGCCGGACGTGGCCCGAACGGCGGGCATCAATGTGCGGTGCCTGAACTTGTTGTACCTCCAGATGTTCGCGCTGACGATAGCATTAGGGTTGCGCTACCTTGGTGTGCTGTTGATGGGCGCATTGATCATTATTCCCGCAGCCACAGCCAAGGGTTTGGCGCGCAACCTGGACGGGATGTTGTGCCTCGCTATCGGGCTCTCGGTATTCGCCACTGTAGTCGGTACTTCCATCGCTTCGTGGCTCCAGCTTGAGACCGGACCCCTGATTGTTACGGTCGCCGCCGCCACATTCCTCGTGAGTCTCGTGCGTCGGCCCTCCTCATGACTGTCTCAAAGCGTTCAGAATCCTTCATGTATGTGCGAGCCTTGCTCTACGTCTATGACAAATTGAGGTCGCCGTTAACAGATCCAAGCTGACATACTGTGCGGTGAGGGGAGGTGAGTCGTGGAACTAGGATTCCGCAGGTCATTCAAGATCTTTGCCCCAGGTAGCTCCCTGCGACGTAGAGTCGCGTATAGCCTAGCCATCGTAAGGCTGATTCTTGTCCCTGTCATTTTTCTCGCCGTCTACTATCTGTTCGAGATGGGGGTGATCGTCGACCGCATCGTTAACGTGGATGCCCCGGTGACAACTCTCGCGGAGCAAGCCTCCGTCCAAATGCTGGATGCGCGCCGCGCCGAACGAAGTTATTTCTTGCTTCGTGACCCGGAATACCTTCAGGCCAACCAAGAGTCGCTCACCCAAGTGAAGGAAATTCTGGGGAAAATCCGCATTCTCGCATCCGACGAGCAGCGCACCACGGAGAAGGCTCTGGAGAATGTGCAGCTATATGAGCAACAATTTGCCGCCGCAGTCTCATTGGCACAAAAGCCCGGAGGTACAGCCATCGAGCGCGTTCAGGAGGTTGTGCGAGCTTACGAAAAAGACCTGGATGACCTTTTGAAACAGGCCAGGCGCAAGACGCGAACTCAGATGATTGAGGACCTTCGCAGCCAGATTGGTTCCTTCGATGCTCAAATCGCCAGCACCGTAGAGGCTGGTGATCCCACCCTGCGCCGGGTCACACCCGTCCTTCAAACCTCCAGCCAACAAGTGCTGCAAATAGCGGCTGACCTGGAAAGTCGAAGCTGGACACGCGTGCAGCATGATCGCTTAGAGGCTCGACATCTTCTTTACCGGGCGGAGTGGGTGCTCAGCATAGTATCGGCGCTAACACTGCTACTGAGTGTGTGGATCAGCTTCGTGCTGCCACGTCAGGTGGTAAAGCCCTTGCTGGAACTGAAAGACGCGGTGGATCACGCAGCCTCGGGCAATTACTTGATTGATCTCGAACTCCGCGGCGAAGGCGAAGTCGTGGAACTCGCTAAGAGTGTGCTTAATCTGATTACGCACGTGCGCCAGACAGCTTGAGCGCCAACTTATCGTTACTCCGCCACCCGTTTCCTTTAAATGCAGCAGCGCCTGCCTATAATTCCTCAAGATGTAGGGCTTCCCACTATGGTGGTCGTGATAAATCTCTTCTGGACTTAGCACTCTTCCCGCAAACGTGACTAGCAGGTCCTCCTCCAGCGGTTCCAATCCTGAGAACAATGTGGATTGATCGGGGTTCGCGCTGGGATCGTACTCAAGTGTAGGCACCACGCCGTCGAAGCTTGTACTCTCTTTGGCACTAATTTCTTTGAAGAGTGCCATTCCCTCTCTGTGCTTGGATACGCAAATTAGATGATGCGTAGTTCGCGCACCAGACCTGCTCCGGTAGGTGAACTTCCCCACCCGAGCTCCTAAATCCTTGATAGCGGATTGCATTTCTTTCAATATCGCTTCTTCCCGTTGCGCCGGTCTTAAACTTGCAACAAGGGTTCTCAGTCTCTCCGCACGAGAAGTGCTAAAAAACTCGTTTATGGGCTCGTTCATCGCCTCGCAGCCCAAATTCATATTGATCCGGTTGTAATTGAAGAAGAACAGAAAATCACTCCCCCAATGCCGAATCGCCGTTTCAATCAGATCCAGTGACACGCCTGCGTAGCCCCATGGGTCTGCGAAGAAAAGCGTTGGCACTGTAATGCGCTCTATCCGCGCGATGATGTCATGACCAATCGGAAGCGTCCGCATTTCTCCGGTCTCCACCAGCTTGATATGCAGTCCCGAGTCGTCGGAATAGGCCAGGTATTTGCCGTCAGGCGAGACCTTTGCGCCATTCACGCCGTGCCCGGAGGGATTGGCAGTAAGCTGGCGTTGGTTCATGGGCAGCTTGTTCGTTGGAGCGCGGTTAGTCGCCAGGCGCCAAGTGTACGCTGCGGCTAGGAGCAAGACTGCTGCGCCGACCGCGATCCAGGTCTTCCGGCCGTCTTTTGGAACAGCTATCTCGGTCCTTACCGCACCCGATCCGATGGCCGCCGCGCTCGCCACAGCGCTCATCTCGGCCGAACGGGCCCCAGAACCCGTATCGCGCCTCAAACGCTTGAGGTCAGAACGCATTTCCGCCGCACCCTGATAGCGTAGCTCGCGGTCTTTCTCCAGAGCCTTGTTGATGATGTCTTCCAGCTTGGGTGGAAGGTCCGGGTTCAGCCGCACTGCCGGAACCGGGGCGCGATCCAGAATCTCGCGGAAGATCACACCGCTGGTGTCGCCCCGAAACGGAAGTGTCCCAGTACACATCTCGTACAGCACCGCACCAAACGAAAACAGGTCGGTGTGAGCATCGAGTTCTTTCCCTCGCACTTGCTCCGGTGACATATAGGCGACGGTTCCCAGTGCACTGCCGGGACTCGTCAGATGTTCTTCGGACTCCACGGTCGGGGCGCTAATGGCATCGCTTTCCGGCTTTAGGGTGACTTTCGCTAGCCCGAAATCGAGAATCTTCGCCTGACCTCTGGTCGTCACAAAGATGTTCGCGGGCTTGATATCCCGGTGGACAATCCCCTTTGAGTGTGCGGCATCGAGTGCATCGGCGATCTGGGTGCCCAGATCGAGCACCGCCTCCATCTCCAGCGGCTTGCCAGCGATCCGGTGCCGGAGCGTCTGCCCCTCCAGCAGTTCCATGGCGATGAAGGTTCGCCCATCGGCCTCATCGATTTCATGGATAGTGCAGATGTTCGGATGGTTCAGAGAGGAAGCGGCTTTGGCTTCCCGCTGGAAGCGGCTGAGGGCCTGTGCGTCGTTGGCGAGTTCGTCGGGCAGGAACTTCAGGGCGACGTGGCGACCCAGCTTGAGGTCTTCCGCCTCGTACACTACGCCCATACCACCGCCGCCGATCCTGCCGACGATGCGGTAGTGGGAAACCATCTGCCCCACGGGTTGAAATGGCGTGGACACTGGCGAGAATGTTACGTGGGGGCTTGGCGAGGGGTCAATGAATGTCGCCGCCCAGCTTATCGACGATGTGGTAGTACGAGGGTTTGGCCGATCATGGCGAAGTGGGAACTCAGGGTGCCATGTTAGGAGCAGGGGAGATGGGAGTCAACGGAATGGAGGGGATAGCTAATTGGCGCAGGAAAATTCACTCCAGCATTATTTTTGTGTGCAGTTGGCCGTGTGTGTAGTGGCGGCCAGTGCGGACGTGGAGGGTGGAAGAATGTACGAGTCGTGGCGTGCTTTAGGCGTAAAGACCACGTGCGCGCCTGCCCGTGCGGGCGTATCATGCGGACATTATGGGCGGTATCGGTGGCCGCGGTCCGCGCGAGTGCGTCGCTGCACTATCGTACTGGCTGACGAGGGCTCTCGTTGTCGCCATAGTAACGACGTGGACTGCGTCACTGGCCGGGCAGGCGACTCGCGGCTCGGCTGGGGTCGGAGGAGAACTCCGAACACTGTGGAACAATCCTCCGGGAGGCTGAAACACTCGCCAGTCTTTCCAATTCAAAAGCGCTCAGCGCACCCAGCGCTGCTGATCGGTTCCCGGAAACGAATAAAATCAGCTGCGGAGCAGGCACGCGACGTGTGCGGCACTGTCACTGCGAAGGTCAAGGCCAACACTCGCCCAAGGCGGGCGAGGCACAGCCGCGGCACGACTGGTATGTTGCGGTGATTCATTTTGCAGTTATTGCTATGACTACCATGTCGCGCATTCTTGCACGAAGAAGCGGGCGCAGAACGACCCCGGACACATTGCAGCTCTGAGGGAGATTGCCGAGATCCGCGCGGTCCGACGTATCCTTCACCCACGGCATTGGCAGGCGCTGGCTCGGCTTGTGGCTGTCTCACAGGATATGTGAAGTGGAGCGAACCCATGGTTTTCGAACTATAATTTGAAACCTCGAAGGCAGCCGGGGCTCAGTTAACTGTATCCGAATGGCAGCCTGACATCTCGCCGCATTAAGGGTGGGGGCCTTCCGCTGTGATCGGCCAGACGGTATCCCATTACCGCATCTTAGAAAAGCTCGGTAGCGGTGGCATGGGAGTGGTTTATGAGGCCGAAGACGTGAAACTTGGCCGCCGGGTAGCACTCAAATTCCTGCCGAAGGAATTGGCCGCCAATCCGCAAGCCCTACAGCGCTTCCGGCAACAGGCGTGTACTGCTACATCGCCGAGGTGGGTGCTCAGGCCAGCACGTTCGCATCGGCTGCGGAGTTAACCTCATGGGTGGGAACCTGTCCCGGCAAAGAGGGAGCACCTTGACCAGTCCGCAGGTTAGGGGAGAGCGTCTTTTCCATCCATCACCGACATCGAACACCCAGCCAGTCCGAAGGGCGCTCAGCGGCGCTTTGCCGTTGCTCACGCTGGCAAATTGCTTCGACGCGAAAGGTCGGTAGGCGTAGGTGAGGTCGGCAGTGTTGGTGATTAGCGTTCGTTAGAAATCGAACTCATGGCAAAGGTCGTAATCGTAGCGCGAGGCGGGAGCATGTCAGGGGCCCAGTCTTTCCTTCTGGCCTGGCCCTTCGCAGCGATAATAACGGCTTGGCGTCAACCGGGATCAGCCGGTAATACCTGGATCCTGCAAGCATGATGTTGGATTAAACTCAGAATCCCGTCAATGAGTCCGATGGTGATCTTTTCGTCACCCCCCTATGGTGCAGCTGATCACACCGATATGTGATCTCCCTCACTGCGGCTCACACGATCTCCGATAATACTTCCGCGGAGGTGAACCTTATGCCAACAAACGTATTGGAAAGACCGGCTATGGTTGAGGACGCTCTTCGCGAGGTCTCAAAGATTGGGTCTATTCTGACTGACGCGGCGGGAGATAGTGTGCGGTCGGCACGGCAAGCCATCAAGCATGGCCGCGATGCCGCCGAAGACGTAATCGAGAATGCGCAACACACGGTCAAGCAGAGGCCATTTCAGGCCATGGGTATAGCCTTCGGTGCCGGAGTCCTGGTCGGAGGCTTTTTGGCCTGGATTGGATTCCGTTGGCGTTGAGTGCATGCGCCGAGTAATCGTACGCGGCGGGGAGATTGCGTCGTGCCTGCGGCCTGCGCGGATGCCATGTATGCTCGGCACGCGGTTCGCAGCGCCTTGGAGCACCATACGGCCACAAGAGAAGGATTGGATATTCGGGAACCAGAGAACACAATTGGAGGTCGATCTTTGTTGTGATCTAGAACAGTTCTTATCGAACCCGAATTTCGAAAACAATACCAGGGCGATCATTCAAGTGGCGATTGCCGCGGGAACTGAATTGGTAGATATTTGGACGCAAAAGTACATTGCTCTTGTAAGCATTCGGGCGCAGCAGAGTCCGTCTGGCGACCTTTCCAGAGATCGTAGGAGAGCATATGACGAGCGCCGCAGATCGATATCACATTTTGCTGGATGCGTCCAGCAGCTTGGCCGATCAGCCCACCGTCAAAGCCGTTCTGCACAGCCTGCGTGACGTTCTGTCCAGCACTTCCAGGCTGCACGGAATCGAACTCTACGTCTTGGACGATGACGAAAACAGTCTGCGCGTGCTTGAGTTCGATCGAGACGCGGACGCGCCTACATTCAAGATCGGAACCAGAGTCTCACGAATTGGCGCGGCGGCGCGGGTGCTTGAGGAACAGAAACCAGTTTTTGTCCCGGACTCATCACAGGAAATGTTGAAGCATCCTGAGTTAGCTCCGTTTGCAGCCGAAACTGTCGGACGAACCGCCTATTTGTTTCCAGTCTCTACCGCCCAGAAACGATACGGGATTCTTGCCGTGACAAAGTTGCAGGGCGAAAAGTTTGCCCCCGAAGACGTCGAGTTGCTGCGTGCTTTGTCGTCGCACGTTGCGGTCGCTCTCGAGTGCGCTCTGGCAAGGGATCGCGCGCATGCGCTCGCTGTCGATAACGCTTTGGCGTTTCAAGAAATCGCCGAACTAAAGGACAAGCTGGCGGAGGAGAAGTTCTACCTCGAAGATGAGATCCGAACAGAACACAATTTTGAAGAAATGGTGGGGGAAAGCCCCGCGCTGAAGCTCGTACTTCAGCAAGTGGAGACCGTGGCTCGCACAGATTCGACGGTCCTGATTCTCGGAGAAACCGGTACCGGGAAGGAACTGGTTGCCCGCGCCATTCATCATCTCAGCACTCGCCGTGCTCGCAGCCTGGTGAAATTAAACTGTGCCGCCATTCCTACAGGACTGCTGGAAAGCGAACTCTTCGGTCACGAAAAAGGGGCATTTACTGGCGCTATCGCACAGAAGATTGGACGGGTCGAACTGGCAGACAAGGGAACCCTATTTCTGGATGAAGTTGGCGATATTCCGCCGGAACTGCAACCCAAGCTGCTGCGCGTTCTGCAAGAGCAGGAATTTGAAAGGCTAGGCGGCATACGGACCATTCAGGTGGACGCACGGCTGGTGGTCGCGACCAATCGCGACCTGGATCAGATGGTCGCTCAACGGCAGTTTCGCCAGGATCTGTTTTATCGGCTCAACATCTTCCCCATCCGTATGCCGCCATTGCGCGAACGGGCTGCTGACATTCCCTTGCTGGTCAACTTCTTCGTGAAGAAGTACGCCAAGCGAATGGGCAAGCGAATTGAGAGAGTTCCGACGGAGACGATGCGCGCCCTGGCCCGATGGCACTGGCCGGGTAATGTCCGCGAGTTGGAGAACGTCATTGAGCGGGCTCTGATTCTCTCCCAGGGACCCGTTCTGCACGTGTCGCTTGCCGAACTGAGGGCGAGCATGCCAACTCCCCCGATGACTAAGGTCCAAACCTTGGAAGCCTCAGAAAAGGAGATCATCCTTCGCACTCTCCGCGAATCCAATGGCATCATTGCCAGTGCCGCAGGAAAGCTTGGGATGAAACGCACGACCTTAAATTCAAAAATGCGTAAACTGCATGTGCGCCGGAGCGACTTGTTTTCGGCCTGAGTGGTCGTTCTGACGCCTCATATGGCCGTAAGGAATACCCGCACCTGAACTCTTCTTTTGTCCTACTGTCTAGCTCCTCCTGATGAACTTGCACTAGCAGAAACTTTGTTCTTCGCAACCGATGGCCCCCGAGAAGCCCCTAACCCACCCCTGCCGCGTGAAGCGTCACCGTACTACCTGGACAGAACAGTGGGCGTGAAGTGCAACCGATTCAGCAACGCTTCCCATCAGCAGCCGGTCCCATCCCTGCCTGCCGTGAGAGCCGAGAACAATCAAGTCCGCTCCCCATGCTTTTGCCTTATCAAGAATCTCCGTTCGAGGCTCGCCCTCCGGTGTTGCTTCGCCCTCGCAGAGGTTCAGGCCCGTGGCGTTCAGCGTCTTTTGAGCATCGGCAACAACACGTTCTGCACGCGTGCGCACGTCATTGTACGCCGCCTCAAAAAAGGTGTCTGAGTACTCCGAATAGGCTGGTGAAGGAGTGGTTTGAATGATCGGAAACTCTACCACACTGAGAATCCTGATCTGGCTGTTCGCGGGCCAGGGGCGACTCGCAACCGAAGAGACAGCTTTGGCAGAACATTCGGAGCCATCCGTGGCAAGCAAAATCTTCATCCCATCCGAGGGCAGTGCAGGAATCGAGGCGGGCCGCACGATCTCAACCGAACAGGGGGACGTGCGCAAGACCGCCTGGGCAACGCTGCCCAAGAAGAACCGAATCAGCGCACTCCGACCGTGCGAGCCCACCATCACGAGATCGGCAGCCCATTGCTTCGCATACTCCGGAATAGCCTTCTTGGGGAAACCCAAGTGGACATCCGACAAAACTTCATGCCCGGATTGGGCCAGGGCGTCCATCGCGCCTTTGGCAAGGAGTTGCCCCTGATGCTTTGCATCTTCGACGAGTACCGGCAGTCCCTCCCATTGGCGCGGATCCACAACGCTCACTACACAAAACACCGTACCGGACGGCCACGGCCGGGTTGCGGCCATTTTTACCACGTACTGCGATGCAGTTGAAGAATCGATTGCGACTAGAATCTTCATATTGTCGACCCCTGACTGTGGACGACGGTAGCTTCTCAAAAATCGCTGAACTTCGCGAATCGTACCAATTGCATTTGTCCTTTTGGCCAGTTGGGCCTTTCGACTGAAAGGACGATTCCTTCTGGTGACCTCCAGATAACCAATTTGCGAATCGGACTTGCCTCAAGCTCGTACACGTAGGGGCGCCAGCTCTGATTCGATATCGCATAGGGGGTATCGCGTTGACCAAGGTACTTCAGAAATCCGTCAGAGCGAATCGGAAGCACGGCTACCGCCTCACTTATCTCCTGCAACTGCACAACCTGAATCCGCACCGGCTCGCCAATATGTTGGCTGGCCGCACGCGTGAGACTGCCCAGGGAGAACGCTGAAAGTGGCCATATGAGTCCATACGGACGATCCATGGTGACATCGACATCGACGGCGTGGGCCGGATCTTTTGCTGCTGAGCTGCACCGCAAATTATGGAGGAGTAACTCACACGTCAGGGGACCCGAGTCAGGTCGGAAGCGCAGTTGCCTGAACTCCTTCACTTCGATCAATTGCAGATCGTGCGTGAGTCGAGCAACAAATCGGTTATTGCGAACATAATCCCGGGGAGATTCGAAGTTCCGCTCCCCCTCGACTTCATATTCTCCACTTTGCACTCGCCAGAGAGTCCAGGACTCACGAAAGTGGAAGATCTCAGTTTCCATAGGTCCAACTCCGAGATCTCCTTCTGCGGTGACCCGGTATTCGCCTTCAGCGACTTTGACCCGCTCCCCTTGCTGGGCTGCAAGTAATGGCAGGCAGACCGAAAACAAAGCCCATACGACTGCAATGCGCGCTGGCTGCATAATTCCTCCACGCCTACCGAACGTTGTAGCCCATGCGCAAACTGCCCTTTCCCGGATCAACGAAGGCATCCAGGAAGGACTGCTTCCGCCGAATGGTTCATTGATCCGGGACCGGGCTAGGTTTGGGGCAAATGGAACCTCTGCTTTTTGCTGCCACCTCCAGTTAATCGGGAGTTTGGCTCACGACGTGGCTGATTGACTCTTGCGTTTCATGCCAAATTCTCCCAACGAGGTTTTTAATTTGGCCAGCTCGGCGTCGATGTCGGCCTTAAGTTGCGTTGCCACCGTTGCTTCGACACCGATCTTCATGAGTTGGTGCAACTTCTTTTCGATCTCCTCTCTCTTCGTTTTCAGAGCTTTGAGTCTTTCGATCTTGGCCTCCGCCTTGTTCCTCCTGGCGTGGGCCTCGATCTCCTCGACCGGTGCCCTCGCTTCGTCCAACTGCGCGCTGATTTTCTCTTCGTGTGCCTTTACCTCTGCTACTGTCACGGTGTTACTCCTTCTCTGTTGTGTTCGCCGAGTTAACGCTGCCTTTCAGTGAAGTTGCAAATTGACAGCTTCAGGCTGCCCTTTTGTTCAGGACGTTTTCCACCTTCGCCTGCTGATCACGACTCAACGTGGTCATGAGGATGGTTCCGCCATAGCCGCGGAACTGATCGGCCAGAAGGTCGGGATTGGCCGTGCGCAGAAGCGCGTAGATGGCCGAATCGCCGGGCTGAATCATCGCCCCGACCTGTTTGACAAAATCGTCGGGGATGCCAAACTCATCCTTCCACCACGAAGCGTCGAGAGCACCCGCCCCCGCGCCCAAAGCGGCACCGGCGGCAGCCCCAGCTGCGAGGGTCCCGGCTGCCGCGGCACTGGTCCCGCCGGTGAAGGGGATGGCAGCGAGTGTGAGCCCGATCAGTGAGCCCATGAAACCACCCCAGGCTGCTCCCTCGCCGGTGGTCATCTGGTAGCTCTGGTCGAGGCGTAGCTTGCCGTTATAGTCGCGGTAGACGGCGACTGCGTCGTGAAGGTCGACCACCCAATCATCGTTCATCGATTGCAACTGGTTGAGCACTTGCGATGCACGGTACATGTCTTTTTTGAAGCCAACCACTATCAGTTTTGCCATAATTGTTCTCCTTTTAGCGTCACTGTCTAGTGTTACTATGCCCCCAGATAAAATTCCGGAGGCATATCCGTAGCGTACCTTTGGGCAATACTGGTGCATTTGAATTACCAGATCCGGCGACTCGAAACGTAAAGGACTTGTGCGCCCCGTGGAGTGTGCTGCGTGTCGTCATTGTGACGCTAAATCGTCAGCTCTTGAAAGAGTCTCTTTCCCGTCTTCCAATTGATCTGCAGTTTTCCCCTGGTGCTATTGGAGAAATCGAAGACGCGACTCGATGAAACGAGTTGGCTGCCCCAGTGCCTTCAGACTGTGCCAAGAGAGGAGATTAGCGAGGTCGTTAGAGTGGCCGACGGAGGAGAAGATCCAGAAATCAAGCAACGTTACTAATGCAAAAGAAGGCCCGGGTGCAAGATCAGGTAATCGCTCCAAAGCCGGAAAATGATCGGATGGTGCGCTGAGCCTCGCCAATCTTCTAGTCCGAAGCTGTACACTTACGCGGGCAATTTCCAGTGATCTCGCAACAGAGGTGGAGACTCGTCCAGCCACTCTTCGAAGCTTCGCTGCGGACGGTGGGACACCGAGCTTATTTTCGCAGTTTGGCGGGGATGGCTTTATCGGCCACGCTGCTCGTGGGTTGTGTAGTCCAAGCCCAGGAATCGTCGCCTCCTCAACCAGCCTCTTCCGCCGCAACTCAGATTTCCCAGGAGCAAACCAAGACGAATATGGCCGTGCCATGCGTGGAACCTCCGCCGCTGGTGCGCTGGGAGGATTATCACGGAAAGTTCGAGAAAGTCGCCGGGATGTTTGCTCGAAGGCTGGAGCGCAAATCTGTGCATGCAGCCCACCACCATAAGCCAGGGGCCATCTTGTGCACGCTAGAACCAAAAGACAAATTCATTCTCTTTGTCCACGACACGGTTGATCCGGTTACGTTCATCAGTGCAGCGTACAACGCGGGGGGGCCAGGCAGAAAACCACGATCCCGGTTTTGGGCAGGGCGCGGAGGGTTATGCCAAGCGCTTCGGCGCCGGGCTCGCCGATCAGGCATCATCCGAGTTCTTCAAAGACTTTGCCTACCCCACGATATTTTCGGAAGACCCCCGTTACTATCGCCTGGCCGGAGGAGGTGGGGGGAAGCGTCTGTTCCACGCGGCAGGCCACATGTTCATCGCGCACCGGGAGGATGGCACCCATATGTTTAATTTCTCCGAATGGCTCGGAACGTCAAGCGCCGTCGCGCTGAGCAACGTCTACCATCCAGACAACAAGCGTGGCTTCTCTCCAGCAGCCCAGCGGGTTGGGTACTCGGTGCTCGCTGACTCTGGTTTCGACGTACTCCGCGAATTTTGGCCTGAGATCGCCCGGAAACTCAAATTACCTTTTCGTGGTCAACAGAAACCTTCAAGCCAAGGCTCGAATTCTCCGCCCAATTAAACATTCACTCACGATGGCATAGAGAGTTTTCCGCCAAAGAGCTCTGGCAACTACTCCTTCAATCCTTCCTCCCCTCCGTTGTGCTCGGGTTTGGTACGCACCGTGAGTACGGGACAGCTTGCGCAAGAAATAATTTCGGAGACTTTGTCGTGCAAGTGAGTGGCCCACAGCTCCCCGGGACGTATGTCCATAACGATAAGGTCTGCCCCAATTTCGTCAGCCACCTGAAGAATACGTGCCGCGGAGTGCTTCGCAACCTCGACTCTTAATACCGGCTCCTCAGGAAGGTTGCCGGCGGATTCTGGCAAGAGGTTTCGTAGCATCCGGCGGTACTCTCTGAGCCATTCATGATCTGATCGCTTGGGGTCGTCCTGTTCGATAACGTGCAACAGCAAAAGTCGAGACTTGTTCTGAATCGCCAGCTGGATCGCATACTGCAGCCCATAATGTGACTCCTCCCAGAAGTGAGTGACATAGAGTAGTTGGGCTATCGGCTCACGACCGCTGGTAGAGGGTGCTTGCGGTCCTACTGTCAGGACAGGACACGTGGCGCTGCGGACAATCTCCTCGGCAACGGATCCGAGAAAGAATTTCTCCAGGCCCGACTTCCCGCTGGCGCCCACCGCTACCAGGTCAATGTACTGTGACCGGACAAGATCCTCGATAGCCTCTGAAACCTCCCCTTCCAGTAGCCATTTCCGGTGCGGAACCATTCCAACCTCAGTTTCCAGAAGTTCCAGCTGCCGCTGGGCATCTATGTGGGCCTGCTGGTCGATATCAGAATTCACCTCCGGCGACGCGATGCCAATCTCCTGAGGATGAACAACATGCACGATATGAACCATGGAATTGAACTGTCTCGCGATCGGTACGATGCACGTCAGTGCTGCGAGCGCAGCCGCGGAAAAGTCAGTAGCGACCAAAATGTTCTTCAGGGAGACTTCTGTGGAAGTAGTGAGTTGCGCCATATGCTCTCCTTTTTCCAGGCATCGCGTGCTTTGACCTGCCTCGCAGTCGTGCTCCGAGCCCGTCTCGCCAGGAAACGGCCCTAAATCCTCGACCCTTGCAGGTGCACGTGCCCTTCCCTCTGCCTATCGACTCTCCCTAATGGATTTCCATTCGAATCAGCAGGTTACGCAGATCCCGAGTCCCGCAGCATGGATTTGGCTGCTTAGTGGTTTCGCCACAGTGACGGAATAGTGCCGGAGGAGGCTTTTTCACCCGTCGTGACGCCGCCTAGGGCCTCGAATCTAACCCATCGATTTCACGGCAGTTCTTCGCCTGCGACGGCCTTTCTCCTGATTCGGAAAGCCAGATGCATAGCCAATCGTGCGGTAAACCCAATGCCACACGCAAGGAGAAGCGTCGCAACCACAGGTGTTCTCATCATGGCGCAATGGCCAGTCTCGGGGCTTTGGGTGATCGGCCTTTTCGTTGGAATTGATCTCATTCTCTACGATTCGGCATGGATCGCAATGGCCTGAAGCTACACCAGATGTGAACCAAATCGTCGAGAACTTTGGCGGGTTATTCCGGACGGGAGTTCGCAAGCCTCGGCCCTCGAAATGGGTCCTCTTGCAATCGCGGCGAGACAATCAGGTTCAGAAATTGATCTAGAGCCTGCCGTGCGTAGCGAGAAAAAGATGTCCGCGGTGCCAGTTACGTTGCCACAGTGTGCACAACGACTATAGAAGGAGGAGAAATATGAATCGCATGTTGGTGGTGGTCTTTAAGGAAGCGAGCCAGGCCTTTGAAGGGCGCGATGCACTGAAGAATCTTGACCGCGATGACAGCCTCGCCCTCCATGCCTACGCAATAGTCACAAGAAAAGCCGACGGCTCCATCGTCAATGAGGAGGACCGGCACGCTGGGTTTAGCCTGCCGCCTGGAACTTCCTTGCGGAGCCTTATCGATCATTTCGGCAGGACTACCGAGGTCGCCATCAGCACTGCTGCCGACCACCTGGCTTCCGGCGCAAAACAGGATGAGGCCCGCGTCGTCGCTGACTTTGCGAACGAGGTTTCGAAGCATCTGACTCCGGGCACATATGCCCTGGTGGCAGAGATTGATGAGGAGTGGACACCCTGGGTCAACCTGCGCATGACGGAACTGGGGGGAGTCGTTTATCGCTGTCCTCTTTCCGACGTGAAGCAGGTGGCGGAATCGGCCGACATCGCTGCCATGAAGGCCGAGCTTGCCCAGATGAAAGCCGAGCTTGTGCGGGCAAGGGCAGGCCACAAAGCCAAGCTGCTCGAAAAGATCAATCAACTTGATACCAGGATTCAGCAACACCTGCAGAAGGCAAAGGAACGGCGTGAAGCCACCCAGGTTAACGACCAGGCGAAAGTCGGTGTGCTTGAAGCGAAGGCAGCACGCGCCCGCGGACAGTTAAGTATCCAGGGGAAAAAATGACGAACGCTCAGGGTCAAGGCAAATGGAAGTACTCCGAATGCAAATGCATCGTTGAGGCTACGAACAATACGGCAGTGATGACTGCTCAGACGCAAGGAGCATTGTTGCACGAAAGATGAGCTGGCAAAATCCAGTGCGAGTGCAATAGGTACCAGACCCGTGCAAGCATTTAGCTGAAGCCTGTATCGTGAGAAACGGAGCAAGACAGCATGGGCGGCATGATTCCATTATCGGACGCGTCTCGGCAGCCCAGAAGCTTTCCTGTCGTCACAACCGCGATCATCGTCGCGAACGTGCTCGTCTTCATATTGGAACTGATGGGTGGTGACGCATTTGTAAAAGAGTGGTGTCTGATCCCTGCCGATATTGTCGCAGGCCGACATTGGGTCACCATCCTTACCTCAATGTTCATGCACGCCGGCTGGATGCACATTATTGGGAACATGGTGTTCCTATGGGCATTTAGCCCGCAAATCGAAGATGCAATGGGAGGCCTGCGCTACTTTGTTTTTTATCTCCTCAGCGGCCTGGCGGCTTCGCTGCTGCAAATCGCAGCCATACCCAATTCCACGGTCCCCAACTTGGGCGCCAGTGGCGCCATTGCGGGTGTGATGGGCGCCTTCTTGATCACCTATCCTAGAGATGAGATACGTGCGCTGCTTGTCATTGGCTGGTTCGTCCGCATTACCTTCATTCCCGCTGCGCTCTTGATCGGAGTGTGGTTCATCATTCAATTCTTCAGTCAGGTCGGAGCCGTGGCAGATGTACAGGGCAGAGGCGTCGCTTATACAGCTCATGTTGGCGGCTTTGTCTTCGGGGTGATCACGGCACGAATCTTTGAGAGGGGCCGCACCACAGCATCAGGAACTTAAGTTATGTCCAATGCAGACAGCACCCAGGTCCTGATTTCACGGGATGTTCCCTACTGGAGTCGTGATGTTGCTGAGCTGAGCGCAGCCCTGGGCTCGGGCTCCGAGGGCCTCTCGTCCGAAAAATCGGCCGAGCAGCTTCGCCTAGTTGGCCGCAACAGCGTCGAGGTCGCGAGCCACCTGAGTGCTCTGCGCCTACTATTGCGGCAATTCGAAAGCCCGCTCGTACTCATTCTCATCTTCGCCGCCCTGATTTCGCTGGCGCTGCGGGACCGGGTGGACGCAATCATCATTCTGGCGATCGTGCTCGGCAGCTCGCTCCTCGGCTTTTATCAGGAGTACCGGGCATCGGCCGCGGTCGAAGAGCTCAAGCGCCGTCTGGAGCTGACCTGTCGCGCAGTACGCAATGGCACTGAGCAAACTGTGCCTGTAAGCG
>Ga0335082_10002142_pt1 | contig 21234 bp, 20 predicted proteins | sample Lox_Sample_41_FD_206718 | JGI IMG/M metagenome (GOLD analysis project Ga0335082, IMG submission 206718) | Soil microbial communities from Loxahatchee National Wildlife Refuge, Florida, United States - Lox_Sample_4.1 | ecosystem: Environmental > Terrestrial > Soil > Wetlands | place: USA...
CCTTTCTCCGCGGGCAAGCACGAGATCACCCGCGAGCAGTTCGCCCAGTTCGTGGGCGAGAGCGGGTACGATGCAGGTCGCGATTGGCGTGACAACAAGTACACCCCGAGCGATCCAAACGCGGTGGTGGCCGTAAGCTGGAGCCATGCCCTGGCCTGCGCCAAGTGGCTGGCGAAGAAAACCGGCAAGCCCGACCGCTTGGTCAGCGAGGCCGAGTGGGAATACGCGGCACGGGTGGGCTCGACAACGGCGTATTCGTGGGGCCGTGAGGTGAACCGAGGCGGTAAGCGGTGGGCGAACGATTATGACAACCAAATTGCTCCGGTGGGCTCCTTGCTGCTGAAAGCCTTCGGGCTATATGACACCGCGGGAAATGTCTGGGAGTGGGTCGAGGATTGCTGGAACAAGAATTACGCTGGAGCGTCCACAGACGGGTCGGCTTGGCTCAGCGCCGATTGCTCATCCCGCGTGTTCCGTGGCGGCGCCTACGACAGCGGTTGGCGCCGCATGCGCTCCGCCGTCCGCCAGGAGGGCGACCCTTACGGCATCTACGAGGTCGTGGGGTTTCGCGTTGCCAGGACGCTGCCCTGAAGGGGCAGCTTGCTCCTTCGCACCTTCACGCCTTGATGCCTTGCTCGAGGAGGCGATCTGAGCGAGTCGCGAGACGATGCCGGACGTGGCTGCCGCGTTCCATGAAGGATCCCCCCGCTGGGAGCGAAAAACCTCCCGACGGTGGAACCCGGACCTCGAGAACCTCCCACTTTGTTAGGTTTTCGCGCCGACGCGGCCGCGGAATGCCCTCCGGGCCGCCGAGCGGAGATCGGGAACGGCCGCTTCTGCGTGACGGATCGCCCCACCCCAACTTAAGTCATATACCGGCGACGGCCGGCATTGCGCTATGCTAGCGTCACAGGGGTCGGGAACGCAGAGCGGGTGTCGCTGCGAGGAAGAGGGGGCATGGCGCGGATCTACATCTCGTCCACGTACGAGGACCTCAAAGAATACCGTGAGGCCGCCTGGCGGGCGCTCGAGCAGGCTGGACACAGCGCTGTCGCGATGGAGCAGTATGTGGCCGCCGACCAGAGACCGCTCGCTCGCTGCCTCGACGACGTCACCCGATGCGACATCTATATCGGAATCTTTGCCTACCGCTACGGGTATGTGGACCCGGATCGGAACGTCAACCCCGACGGCCTGTCCATCACCGAACTCGAGTACCGAAAGGCGAGACAGTCGAACAAGCGGTGCCTTGCGTTCCTGCACGATCCCACCGGGACGTGGAGCACCAAGCTGATGGACTCCCAAACCGGGGACAACGACCGCGGCCAGCGCATCGATGCGTTGAAGCTCGAGCTGCAGACCGAACTGCTGTGCTCGATGTTCACCAGCACCGGCGACTTCACGACCAAGCTGTTGGCTGCGTTGGCGAAGCTGAACGAACGAGAACCCGGCGACCAGCAGGGGCCCGGCGGTGGGCCCGGTACTGGTGAACAGACCGGCCCGCAAGCGGACTTCGCGAAGCTGTGCCAGACGATCGACCAGCTGCACACGTACAAGCATTTCCACGATCTTGTGCACGGTCTGTACGAGCCCCACTACAAGAACCTGCTCGTGGAGGTGAGGGGCAATCAGGTCAGCCCTCGCACCATAGGCGAGTGCATGGCGGCGATCGAGAACGCGAAAGCGGAATTCAATGGGTTGCTGAAAGATAAGCCGAGCTCATTTTTTTCTGCAACGGACCGAGAGCGGGTGGCGAGGCTCCTCGCTTGTCTCGACGAGTGCGAGGGCAGGCTGGGCAGTGTCCCGGCGGGGGAAAGCGTGCCACCGGAGACCGTCAACGAGTTGAAGACCAAACTCGTGAAGTTCGGATCCTCGCTCGGGCTGGCGCTGAACTACTTCAACGAGCGGATGGTGCGCAGCGCCAAGGAGTTCGATCCGAAGCGGTTCATCGAGTCTCTCGACGCGGTGCTGGCGGCGCAGGAGCAGCGAAAGGACGAGTGGGACCGGCTCGCGCTCAGCATCGGCGATGCGCAGGGGCGCTTGCTGGCCGAGCACAATGTCCTCCAGACGATCGAGGGCGAGGTGCAGAAGTTCGAGCCGGAGAGCTTCGATTCGCCCAGCCGGCGGGAAGAGTTCCTGGACAAGTGGCTGGACATCGCCGATGACATGCGGCCGCTGCTCCAGGCGTGGACCAGGCCGGAGAACGCGTCGTCTCTGGACAGCGGGGCGCTGCGCCGCCAACAACAGCTTGCCCGGTGCTTCAAGGCGATGGACGACATGGTGGCGCAAACCGCGGAAGCCCCGGTCGACGCAGAGTACCTCACCGCCCTCAAGCGAGCGTACGGGGACTTCGCGGACGCGTTCGACAAGTACTTCTTGCGCTTGGACAAGGTGTTGAAGGAGCGCTACAGGCGCATCAGCGACGAGTTGCAGGGCTGGGCCGGAGATCTGACTGCGAAAAAAGCGGCATAGCGCGGATCCGCTGTCATTCCACACGACGGCCCTTGGTTCGTTCGTGAGGAGGAGGTCCGTGTGAACGAGGGGGACGGGAGCGCGATGGATGCTGGGGGCGAGGTATACCTCATCTATGACGACTTCATGGAAGAGGTCCGCCCGCTGCTCAAGGAGTTCGACGCGCTGAGCGGGGCTTCGCCCGCGGACAAGAAGGCCGGGGCGGAGAGTCTGGCATCGCGGGCTCGGGCAATCATTGCGCGCGCCGTCCGGACCGGAGCGATCCTGGACGGGTTCGAGGAGCGCCGGGACTTCCAGAAGGAAACGGACTACCTCGCCACTCTGCTGGAGCGGATGGAATTCGACCCGGGCGAGGTGACGCTCGCGCCATTCGACGCGAAGGCGTGCTCACTGATCCCGCTGCCGCCGTTCCCCTTCGACGATCTCCTGAAGCGTCAGTCGTCGCAGCCGCCAGGTGGCGACGAGGTCAAGCACTACCTGCTGGACAAATGTCGCACGGCCAAGCTCAGGTTCGAGTCCGGTCTGGTGGACGAGTTCGGGGCGCAGCTCACCGGAGATCGCGAGGCGTGGCCATTGCTGTGGAGCTGCCTGCGTAACCTCTACGCGGAGCAAGCCGGCCAAGGGCTCGGCAACAAGCTGCACCGTCCGAAAACGGCTACCGGTTTCGATTCCCGGTCATTCTTGGTTGACCGCGGCAAGCGCGCCTACGAAGAATTCCCGGAAGACAGCAAAGCCGCGCTGCGTCGGACGTTGGTGGAGCTGGCGCTGAAGAGCGGCGTGAGGGGCGACGCGCCGACTGGCCTTTCCAGACAACGCCTGGATTCGTTGGCACGCACCAAGGCGTCGGCCGTGCGCGAGCAGCTCGATCGGCACTATCTGGTCTGGGCGATGGACAGCGAAGCGGGTGGTGAGCGCCTTCGGCTCGTCCACCGCGCGCTGTTCGAACGCTGGGGCGACCTGCACGGCTGGGTGGAGGCGGATCTGTCGCGCCGGCGGCAGCGCTGGGCGCTGATCGGTGTCGTTGGGGCTGCTGTGGTGGTGCTACTGGTCATCTCCAGCATCGTCTACAGTTACTTTGCCGGGCAAAGCAAGCTGGACGCGGAGTCCCGCGCGATTGCCCTGCGCAGCTTGGATTTGCTGGCATACGATGGCGACCTTGCGCTGGTGACCGCATTGGAAGCCGAATGCGTGGGGGGAACGGATCTGGCGTGGGAGAGCGTAGCCCGGGCCCTCGACCGTCCGCGCGAACCATTGCGATTCAGTCCGTCAGAAACCGATCGAGCATTGGTCGTGCCGGCATACGTCGGCGGCAAACCACGGGTGCTCACCGTGGGGGACAACGGCGCCGTGAAAGTGTGGGATGTCGCGGGCAACACATCGGTATCCTCGAACGAGAACCCGTTCCCGAACCCGACTCTATTCGCGGTTAGCGCGAGGGCACCGGTGGCTGCAGTTGCGCGGCAAGCGCCTCCCTCTAGCTGGGAGGTCCAACTTTGGGATGTGGAGACCGGCAGGCGCAATGGCGAGCCGATCACCGCGCAGTCCGGCGTATCCGCTTTGGCATTGAGTGCCGATGGCAAGCAACTCGCCATCGCGGGGCAGGACGGGGCGGTGCACGTCTACGCCAACGGCATGGAACGCTCTCCTGCGCACAAGACATCGGGGTATGCGCCAAGCCAACTGGCGTTCAGTCCCGATGGCGAGCTACTCGCTGCCGGCGGCGCGACGAAAGCTGGAGGGACAAAAGTCACGGTATGGTGGCTCGACGACAGCAGAAAGCCCCTAGCCCTGCCTCTACCTCGGGGCGGCTACGGGCTCCTGGCCATCGGCTTTCCGGGCCCGGGCTCGAATCCAGGCCAGGCCGACAAATTGGTAACTGTAGGCGAGGAGTTCGAACACGGGGTGCAAGTCGAGACTTGGAACTTGCACAGCGGCACCGGTGTCCCGAAGAAGCTGCCGTTCGCCGGGATGGTGTCGAGCGTGCTCGACGCGGAGGGGAGGCAGGTGCTGCTCGTTGGCGCAGAAGGTACGGTGCGGGTCTACGATACAGTGCTGGGGCGCGAGACGTTGACGGTGCCGGTCTCGGCCAACACCTGGGGACTGCGCGGGATCTTCAGCCCTGACGGACAGGAGGTCGCGATCAAGAATATCGATTCGACCGTCCGGATCAACCCTGTCAACAAGGCCGCAGAATCCTACGAAGAAGATCTCGTCTTCAGCGCAGCGTTCACTGCAGACGGGAAGCGGTTGGCGATCGGGACCGACAACGGGTCCGTCAAGATCATCGATGTCGAACCAGACGGGACGACGGGCGGAGTATCGGCACGGTTCCAGGCGCCGCCCGTCACGGGCCACAGCAAGAACGCGGTGCAGAGCGTCGAGTTCGATCCGTCGGGCTCGCACGTGCTCGCCGTGTTGAGCGACAACACCGCGGCCATCTGGAGCATTCCGCATGACTCTCAAGGTGCAAACACCCATCAGAGTCCGGTGACCCTCAACGTTGGCGAAGGCGCGGCTTGCGCGCACTTCAGCCCGAATGGGAGTCGCGTGGTGACGACCAGCATCAATGGCTTGGTGCAGGCTTGGAACGCCGACGGGTCGACCACGCAAGGGCTGCCCATAGACTCCGGAGCACCCTCCGGGCGTCAGAGCGTATGCGCGGTGTTCACCGGCGACAAGGATCACGTCATGGCGCTCGACAAGAGCGGCCAAGTGCGGAAGTGGACCGTTGGTTCGCCTGGCTCGCAGCCGTCGGCCCAGGGATCTGAGCCAAAGACGAAGTTCGGCCGCATCGCAGTGAGTCCGGACGGTCAAGAGATCGCTGCCGAGCCGGTCCAGTTTGGCGGTTCGGTCGTGCTCTTCGACAATAAGAAGAGGACGTCCGCGGAGCTGTCGGGTGCCATCAAGGTCGGGAACTTCACTAGCGACGGGCGGCGCATCGCGACCGTGGACTGGGACGGTGGGGTCAGCGTATGGGAGATCAAGACCTATCGGCGAGTCGTTCCGTTCGCTCGCGAGGAGCCGCGGTCACTGGTGGTGCTCCGAGGGGATGGAACGGAGGTGTTCATCGCCAGTGGAAATGTGTGGGTTATCCAGCATTGCGCCGCGTGTGGAAGCCTCGAAGGCGGTGACGTCCAGAAAAAGCTTAGGACCCAAGGCTACGGCATCCTGGCGCGGATGTCTCCGGCGAGACTCAGCGCCGATCAATTCAGTTGTCTCGCCAAGCAGGGCCGTTTGCCGAAGCCGTGATGATCGTGAAGAGCGATCCCAGACGCAATGAATCGAAGCGGTTCAATGGTCGGAGATGCGAACCATAAAGGAGGGGCGACGATGAGACGACTATTGGCAAGCATTTTCGTTTTCGCGGCCTGTTGCAGCATTGCTTGGGCCGACTGCCAGTACAACGGCAGATACTATCCCACCGGGACCCAGATCGCGGGCAAGACCTGTCAGGCCGACGGCAGTTGGCGGTGAGTCGGTCGCAACTCAGTTCTTGAATGAGCCCGGCGGCGCCGCGCGCCCGCACCGGAGAACATCCGCGTGATAGGCGTCAATGAACCCGCTTCACCGTCTCAGCCGGCGAGCGCGCAAATTGCCTGGGTTGCCGGCGCGGGAGGAAGCGTTCCGCCCGGAGCGCTGTCGGGAGGAGCCGAGCCGGGGCGACCGCATCTGTATATTGGTCGTGGCCAGTACCAGGGAGGCGTTCACCCTGGCAAGGTCGTCGGGCAGAACTGCAATATCGGTTGGGGAGGCCGCGAGATCTTGCTGTCGCACTACGAGGTGCTGGTCGCACCCGGCGCGCATGCGCAATGGATAGCCGCCCGCGGTGGGCAGGTTCCACCGGGCGCCGTCTCCGGCGGAGGCGAGCCGGGCCGGCCGCAACTCTACGTTTGTCGGGGGCAACATCAAGGTGGCGTACATCCGGGCAAGCTCGTCGGCGCCAACTGCAACATCGGTTGGGGAGGCAAAGAGATCCTTCTTCCGACGTATCAAGTGCTGGTGCTGCGGTAGTCGAGGCTAGACGAGCTGAGCCGGGATGCTGGTGCACACTCGACCGGCATCGTCCCATGTTGGCCTCTGCGGGAGCACGCTGCACGCTGCCCCGGAGCCCCCGGCTCTGCTCGCTGCCGTCCTCGCGTCCGTTGCTCGCTCGGCATGGGCATGGCCTGGCTGCGTCGCATCGTGGATCGCCGAAGCAGATTAGCGGAGCTCCGGCGCGGTGATCGCGCGGCGCGTGGACGCGAGCGGCGCAGAGTCGTCGAAGCCCACCGAAGCGCTGCTCATCGCGACGCCCAGCTCGCGCCATAGACCGGCCAGGTCCACGTTCACCGGCGCGTAGACGCGTGCCAAAATCTGGGTGCCGTTCCCCTCGTCTCCGACGGCGGGCACCTCGTCGACCGGCCAATAGTGCGCGACATCTCCTTCCGAGGCGACGATGGCGCGGAGCACCTGACGCTCTTTCGGACTCAGCACCTCGTGCCGGGCCATCGGGTCAATTCCGGCCCGTGCCCCTCCGTCATGCAGCGCGCGGAACCCGCCATTGACACTCCGTGCGCCCGAGAGTACGGTCACAAAGCGCCGCCCCGTATCCAGCCGGGTAGAGAGGGCCTGGGACGGGGAGCCGGGCAGATGGCGTCAGCGAGCGCTGATGCTGCATCGGCCGAATCGAAATCAAACTTGGGGGGAGATCAGATGGAGTTCAACATTCTTCAGCACTTCAAGGGGCTGGAGCATCAGCCCATGGATCCTTTCAACGGAGACGAAGTCGGCACCTCGATGTTCTTGGCGGGGAATATGGGCGACAAGATCTCCGCGAAGATGGACGGGTATGCCAAGAAAGCCGGCATGTCGCGCCGCAACTTCCTCAAATCCTCTCTCGGCTTCTCGGCCGTGATGCTCGCGGCCAACGAAGTCACAGGGATGAAGTTCTTCGAGGTGGGTGAAGCCGAGGCCGCGGACGTCGACGCCAAGAACGAAGCGATCCAACTCGCTCGCGCCAGCAGCGATTTCATCGTCGACGTTCACAGCCACGTCTGCACCCGGCCGGGCCACTATATCGAGGGGGTCAACACCACCACGCGCGGCATGTGGTTCGTGCAGCTGCTCGACGACTTGGGCAAGGCGATGGGGTTGCCGAACGGCACCAAGGACATGACCGTCGAGAACTACGGCAAGATGATCCTCAAGGAGAGCGACACGACGGTAGGCATCTTCAACCCGTTCGGATTCCGCGAGGACTACGGCGGTCAGGACATGATCCCGATCGACTATCAGGTCCAGGTCCGCAACAACTGGCCCGACAACACCCTCATGCTGGCCGGGGGGCTCACGCCCAACCAGGGGATGGAAGCGACGATCCAGCGCCTGCACGAGTATGTGGACATCTATAGAGTCTCGGGCCTGAAGCTCTACACGTTCGACTCTACCAAGCAGAAGGGCTGGTGGTTCGACGACGAGAAGCGCGCGTATCCGATCTGGGAAGAGTGCCGCAAGCTCGGCATCAAGAACATCGGCTGCCACAAGGGCATTCCGTTCGGGCAGTTCTATGCCCGGTATGCTCACGTGGAGGACTTCGACGCGACCGCCGATGACTTCCTGGACCTCAACTTCATCGCCTACCATTCCGCGTGGCCGTATCACCAGGAGCTCGCGGCGCTGAAGGGGTTCAAGCCGCAGCGCAAGAACCTGTACTGCGAGATGGGGTCCACGTTCGCGGCCACGGTCTCGAGCCGGCCCGTGGAGTGCGCGCATGTGCTCGGCACGCTGCTGCGCGATATCGGACCCGACTACGTGATGTGGGGCACCGACTCGCTGCTGTGGGGCAACCCGCAATGGCAGATCGACGCGTTCCGCAAGTTCCAGATCCCCGATCAGCTCGTCGAGGGCTACGGCTATCCGAAGCTCACGCCGGAGATCAAGCGCAAGGTGTTCGGCCAGAACGCCGCGCGAATCTGGAACATCGACCAGCAGAAGGCGATGCGCGCGAAGGCCGATATCGTCAAGACCAGGTTCGCGTAAGAGGCTGTTGGCGTCACCGTTGCCGGGGCCGATTCCTCGCGGGATCGGCCCCGCTGGCTTGAAGCGGGACTGCGCCGGAACCGGTCAAGCGATCGACCAAGCTGGAGCAGGATTTCTCGGGGCCGCTAGGCGTCCGCTGCGCCAGGTCCGCTAGAGATCTCCTGTGTGCGGGCGCGAACGCTCCATCGCGTCTGCTCACTCTGGAAGCAGGAGGACCGAAGTGCCGTTCTACGAATACGCGTGCGACCCATGCAGCGTGATCTACAAGACGCAGCACAGGATCAGCGAGCCGGGTCCCTCGCATTGCCCGAGATGCAACGGGGGCCTGCGCAAGGTGATCTCCGCGCCGAGCCTGAATACCCGTCGCTATACCAGCCCGACGGAGGCGAAGTACGCCAACTTGTCGGTGGAAGATGAGATCAAGAAGGAAAAGGAGCTGCAGAAGGTCTACGAGACAATCTGGCTGCCGGAGGAAGTGAAGCACAGCCCATGGGACCGGGATTGAGCGCGACGGCGTGACAGAGTCGCAGGACGCGAAGGCGTGAAGGAAGCGTAAGGGTGTTCCTGAGATGACCACCTCCGGTCTCAGCCGGAGACGGCTGCTCACGGTCGCTGTCGTGGCCTGCGGTGGGGCCATCGGACTCGTCGCTGCGGCCGGCAATGAGGCGCTGAACCCCGCTGCACTATCGGCGGATACCTTCACGACCCCCGAGTCCGGACCCGCTGCGTACTCGATTCCCATCGCGATGCTCGACGCGGAGCAGGGCGCCGCTGTCGCCAAGGGCAAGGAGCAGTTCAACGAAGCCTGGGTCGTCCCGCCCGACCCCTCCGGTGTCTGGGGGCTGGGACCCACGTTCAACGAGGATCGCTGCGCCCACTGCCACATCAGCAACGGGCGAGCAGCCGCCACCGCCGACGGACAGGCGGCGAGCCAGGGCGTGCTGGTGCGCCTGAGCATCCCCGGTCAGACCAAGGAAGGCGGTCCGCTGCCTCACCCGGCCTACGGCGATCAGTTGCAGAACCGCGGTATCCCGGGGCGCGTGCCGGCGGAAGGACAGGCTGTGTTCACCTACACCGCGCGCGACGTCAGCTTTGCCGACGGCGAGCGCGTCCGGCTGCGCGTACCGCACATCGAGTTCAAGGACCTGCAGTTCGGCGAACTCGGCGCGGGCACCATGATCTCCCCGCGCGTCGCGCCCGCGGTCGTCGGGATGGGGCTGCTCGAGGCGGTGCCGGAGGATGTCCTCCTGCGCTTGGCGAAGGACGAGGAGAAGCTCGGCATGCCCGGCAGGCCCAACTATGTCTGGGACGTGGAAAACGAGCAGGTGGTTCTGGGGCGTTTCGGCTGGAAAGCGAACCAGCCCAGCATCCGCCAGCAAACCGCTGCCGCGTTCTTGGGCGACATCGGCGCCACGTCGTTCCTGTTCCCGGAGGAGAACTGTCCGGCAGTGCAGGTTGCCTGCCGGGATCTGCCGTCTGCGAGCAAGTGCGGCGGCCAGGGCGGATGCACCGGCAACACTTACCGTCCCGAAGTGGTGCCGAGCCGGCTGACGAATATCACGCTATATCTGCAAGCGCTGGCGGTCCCGGCGCGACGCAATGTGAGCGACCCGGCGTTCGCTCGCGGCGAGTTGCTGTTCTCGCAGGCGCAGTGCAGCGTGTGCCACGTGCCGGAGCTCAAGACGGGACCGAAGCCTGCGCTCAAGGCGGCGGCAAACCTGACCATCCACGCATACACCGACTTGCTGCTGCACGACATGGGCGAGGACCTCGCCGACGGCCGCCCCGATTTCAAGGCGAGCGGGCGCGAGTGGCGCACGGCGCCGCTGTGGGGCATCGGCCTGCTCCAGACCGTCAATGGCCACAGCGATCTGCTCCACGATGGCCGCGCGCGCAACGTCACGGAGGCGATCCTCTGGCACGGCGGTCAGGCGGAGAAGTCGCGCGAAGCCTTCCTCACCATGCCGAAGGCCGATCGCGAGGCGCTGGTGCGCTTCGTCGAATCGCTCTAGATTTCTCCGCGAACGACGCCAAGCACGCGAAGGAAATCGGGCTTCGCGTTCGCCACAAGGGGAGTGGGTTCGCTTCCCCCTTCGCGGTTCATGCTGACGGTTCAGCAGCCTATTTGTGCTGGCGAACCTGCACGAACAGATGCGGTCCGGGGCGTGGGGTGACCGCATCCACGCGCCGCTCGATCTCCGCCAGGCTCGGATCGGTTTCGCGCAACCAGTCGACCACCGGCTGTAGCTCGGCCTGGGTCACGTCGGGCCGCCAGGCGAGTATCGTCGCGGCGACATGACAGCTGCGATAGCAGCTCGAGGTGCGCGGCTCCCAGCGCCAGCCGCCCGCATACACGACGGCGTACAGCAACTTCGCTTCCGCGGGGCCAAGGCCCTCCTGCAGGCTCGCGGTGTAGAGCATGCGCCGCACCTCGCGCCAGCTGTCTTGCCTGGCGCGCGTGTAGTAATCGTGGATCACGGATGCCTTGCGGAATTCGGTCTCCGGAGGCAAATCGGCGATGGCGCGCAACGCGCGTGGAAGCGAAGTGCCGTCGATGACCGCATCCTTCGGGGCCAGCCACAGCTTGCCCTGCGCGTCCCGGAATGTGAAGTCCTCCCTAAGTCGCAGCTTGTGGTCCAACTCGGCGTCGTCCAACATCTCCAGCACGAGTCTGCCGCCGAACTGTGGAGGGGTGTCCGCGTGCGCTGGCGCGCATAGACCTGCGACAAGCGCCGCCAGGAGCAGCACGCGAGGCCGCGTCAGCTGCGAACGAGCGCAGCGCCGCTCCGTGGGATTCATCGGTGTGGCGTGGCCGGACATGAGTTGTCGTGTCGAGTCTACCGCATGCGGTTGTGCTCCGCGTGCTCGCGGCCAGCCTGCGCTGGTGCATGATCGGGCGCCGCCCGAATCGCGAGGCGAGGGTTCGCCTGTACCCGACGGTGATTCAAGCGTTCCACCGGTCGCCGCGATCGAGTCATGGCCCGAGCCGACACCGTCAGTTCCGCAGTAGCACTCTGGGCAACTCGTTGGCGAGCGGGGGGAGCAATATGAACAGGATGGGCATCAGCAGGCCGAAGACCACGTAGGGGCTGGCGTCGCGGTAGGCCTGGCCGATCGGGATGTGCTCTGGGCCATGGTCTTCATCGTGAACAACAGCAGGCCGCAAGGTGGCACGAGCAACCCGAGCTGCGTCGAGATCAGAAACAGCACGCCGAAGCAGACGGGCTCGAGACCGCAGTGCTCGACCAGCGGCATGCAGAACGGGAGCGTCAGCAGCGTCATGCTGACCGGGTCGATGAAGCGTCATCGCGTCTGTCGGCGACCTCGATTTTCTCGCGCCCAACAATGTGCAGGGGAATCCGCTAGCGATCCTGTCCATCGAAGACGTCGAAACCGAAATCCTCGCCGGGATTCATCGGCAGGTTGCGGGCGAGAAACGCAGCTGAAATCGGATCGAACGTGGCGTTCTCGGACTTGAACGAGATTTCTTCGGACTTGCCTGGGCCGTTCAGCCTGCCCTTGGTGATCCTCGCATCGATCGACCCGTCCGGCGAGAAGTCGATGTCGAGATTCGTGAGAGGGATAGCAAGTTGAACCGAATCACACGCCCCGCCGAGCTCAATGCGGGGGGTTGGATCGGCCTGCGGGGTCGGGAAAAACCCGTCGCGAGCAATCGGGAAGCGCGCCTGCGGGAGGCCCACCGCGGTGGCTGGGGCCAGCGTGGGCGGTCTTGCGACCGGCGCGGGAACACGTGGCCGTGAGCCCCAGGGCGGGGGCCGGCGACGAACACGGATATGCAGGTGCGGGATGCCTACCAGCTTACGCGCTGGTCGAAGAAGTGCAAGCGGGACGAATGTTTCCCACCCCCTGCTGGCGAACTATCATGATGAGCTTCGGATTACGGTTCGACCACAAGGAGAGGGCAGAATGGCACTCAGTCAGGTTGGCGTCGCGATCCATAGGCCAAGCGCCGCGACGATCTTGCAGACGATCGCCCAGGCGGAGGCAGCGGGAGTGCCCAGGGTGTGGCTTACCACGGGCGCGGGTCCCGATGCATTGACGGTGTTCGCTGCCGCGGCGGCCAGCACCCGATCGGTGAGAATGGGTACCGCGATCGTCCCAACCTTCCCCCGGCATCCTCTCGTGGTGGCGCAGCAGGTCGCCGACATCGCGCAGTTGGCTCCAGGGCGTTTCGTGCTCGGCCTCGGCCCTAGTCACGCCGCCATCATGGAAGGCCGCTACGGCATCCCCTACCGGCAACCGCTCGGTCATCTGCGGGAGTTCGTGGCGGTGGTGAAGGCCCTCCTCGGTGGCGCCCAGGCCGACTTCGAAGGCAAGCACTTCAAGGTGCATGCGAAGCTCAACTACGGCGCGCAGGTACCCATCATCGTTTCGGCGTTGCGCGAGAGCTCCTTCGAACTCGCTGGGGAGATCTCCGAAGGGGCCGTGACCTGGCTCTGCCCCGCTTCCTACCTGCGCGCTACGGCGCTCCCAGCGCTGGAACGGGGCGGCGCGCGACAGGGTAGAGCCCGTCCCAAGCTCATCGCGCATGCGTTCCTCGCGCTTACCAGCGATCCGGCAGCGTTGCAGCAAGGTGTCGACGAATTCCTGGGGCATTACCCGCGCCTCACCAACTATCAGGAGATGTTCGCGGCCGCTGGCTACCCCGAGGCGCGGCAAGGCGCTTGGTCGACCGCCATGGTCGAGGCCGTTGTGCTGCACGGGACGGAGGAGGAATGTCGCAAGAAGCTGGAAGGCTTTATGCGCACTTCCGGTTGCGAGGAAATCATCCTATCCATCATGCTCGTCGGCCCCGATCGCGATGCGGCCTTGCGACGAGCTTTGCAATGGGTCGGTGCGTTGAGCTAGAAGTCAGGTCTTCCGACCAATCAGTTGCGACTCGCAGATGTTGGGCGCCGATCCCGAGGCGCAGTCGGGCCCTCACACGAGCGCGGGGACAGCGTGACCGGGCGCGGGCAGGCAAGCTCGGGTGCGTGCGAAGCCGGTCGATCGCCTCGGGATTAACCCTGGCGCCGGTCTGCACAAGGCAGCGCCCGGGACCTCCTCCCTCGCTGCAAGCCCGAAACGAACGCGCGACATGCGGCAACCAGCGCCCACGCGAGCGCGGCGCCGCCGATAATCAACGTACCTGTTGACATTCAATATAAAAGTTGATATTAAATGCACATGATGAGTATTGGCACACAACTGCACGTGGTCGGCGATCCGGCGGCGAGCCCCGAGGCGGCTGAAAGCCGGCTCGACGCTGTCTTCTTCGCCCTCTCGGACCCCGTCCGCCGCAGCATCCTCGAGCGGCTCGATGGCCAGGCACTGCTCGTCTCCGAGCTCGCCGCGCCGTTCGACATTTCGCTCCAGGCGGTCTCGCGGCACATCCAGGTGCTGGTGCGTGCCGGACTCATCCAGCAGGAGCGCACCGGGCGCATCAGCAGATGCAGCCTGGACGCCGGCCCGCTGTTCGATGCGGCCGTCTGGATGAACCGCTACAGCAAGTACTGGCAGCAGCAGTTCGACATGCTCGCCGCGACACTGGCGGAAATCGACGCGCGGGCGCCGCAACAGCCGGCGTCAGGATCGGCAAGCAAGCAGACGAGCAAACCCCGGCCCCGCCGGAAGTGACATAGGAGAGAAAGCCATGACCGACCATCAGATCGTGACGCACAACGAATGGATCGCCGCCCGCCGGGGCTTCCTCGCGAAGGAGAAGGAATTCACGCGGCTGCGCGATGAGCTCAGCCGGGAGCGGCGGCAGCTGCCTTGGGAGCGGGTCGAGAAGGAATACGTATTCCAGGGCGAGAACGGCAAGGAAACGCTCGCGGACCTCTTCGGCAAGCGCAGTCAGCTGATCGTCTACCACTTCATGTATGCGCCGGACTGGGACATCGGCTGCCGCAGCTGTTCCTTCTGGGCGGACAACTTCAACGGCATCATCGCGCACCTCAACCAGCGGGACGTCTCGATGGTTGCCGTCTCGCGCGCGCCGCTGGAGAAGCTTCAGGCCCAGGCCCGAAAATTGGGCTGGACGTTCAAGTGGGTCTCCTCGTCCGAAAACGACTTCAACTTCGACTACAAAGTCTCGTTCTCGCCCGAGATGCTTGCGCGGGACGAAGCGCTGTACAACTTCGGGACGGAGAAGAGAAACAGCGGCGAGCTTCCGGGAGTCAGCGTGTTCTTCAAGGATGGCGGCGAGATCTTTCACACCTATTCGGCGTACTCGCGCGGCATCGACATGCTCAACACGGCATATCACTACCTGGACATTGCGCCGAAGGGACGCGATGAAGACGGGTTATCGTACCCGATGGCCTGGGTGAGACACCGCGTCGCCTACGAAAGCTGATCGCTGGAGAACACACCTATGAAATACGCAGATGTGAACGGAAAGCTCGCGGACTATCGGCGGCAGATCGCCGCGATTCGCGAGAAGATGAGGGAGACGCTCGCCACCGTCGAGCCGCAGGAGGTGAAGGACTATGAGTTCACGAACATCGAAGGCCCGGTGTGCCTGTCCGAGCTGTTCGGCGATCACGAGGATCTCATCGTCATCCACAACATGGGCGTCTCCTGCTCCTACTGCACCCTGTGGGCCGACGGTTACAACGGCATCCATCAACACGTGGTCACTCGCGCAGGCTTCGTCGTGTCGAGCCCTGACAGGCCCACTGTGCAGAAGAAATTCGCCGAAAGCCGCGGGTGGCGGTTCCCGATGGTGAGTCACGCGGACTCAACCTTTGCGGCGGATATGGGCTACGTTTCCGCGAAAGGCGGATGGATGCCGGGCGTTTCCGTCTTCAAGCGCGAGGGCGACACCATCGTGCGGGTTTCGGACACCGGCTTTAACCCCGGCGACGACTACTGCACGCTATGGCACTTCTTCGATCTTTTGCCGGGCGGCGTCGGCGAGTGGCCGGTCACGCCGAAGAAGCCATCCTGCTGCGCCTGACTGGGAGAATACGCCATGTGTCCCGCTTGCATCGGATCCACCCTGCTCCTGCTAAGTGGTGCGGGCTCAGCAGGAGGACTTGCGCTGATCGCCACGCGAGCCCTGCGCCCCAGGCCCCCAGCGGCGCACGCGGAGTACTCGGAACATCGGAGCCTGCAGGCCGATGAGGAACCGCGGCCAGGCGAAACCGGCGCCCGCGATAGTACGGATCGGCTGCCCGTGGACGACCCCGCCTGACCGGGCGCCGCCCGGCCCGGCGACGTTGCTTGTTTTCTCGCTGCCGTGAGCTGCGTTCGCGAGCGAGGCTGCGGCCCGCCTACAACAGCTGCGCCGCGCCTTTGCCCTGCTGAATCGCCGGAACGTAGCGCTCCAGCGCGGCGTTCACCGCAGGGTCGGTGAGGTCGATGGTCTGGCGCCGCTCGGCAGAGAGATAGCTCGCCATCACGAGCCGCGCGATCTCGAGCCCGTACTCCCAGGACAGCATCGCGTCTCTCCCGGTGGAAAACGAGCGCAGCATGTCCGCGTTCTCGTCCGTATAGCCGTACAGGTCGGCCTCGTTGTACTGCACGGCGAGCAACCCGCGGCTGGCGGTGGCCTTCTCCAGCGCGCTCTCCTGGTCCGCAATGGCTTGCGCGGCGACGTCGCCGATGAAGACGTTGAGCGGCGAGACCAGCGTGTTGACCTCGAACGCGTAGCCGGGTCCCATGCCGTCCATGAACAGGCGCAGCCCCTGCTTCTCGAACATCCAGGAATCGGTGAACTGCGACTTCACGCGCTGCCCGGTCTCCGGGTTGCGATAGGTGATCATGCCGGTGGCAAAGTCCTCGGCAGGGGTCCTGCCATAGTCGACGCCGCGCTCCGCCAGCAGCTTCGCGCGCCATTTCGGCTGACCCCACTTGAGCAAACCCAAGTCGGCGGTGACCGACAGCGGTTGCAGGAAGAGCGGATCCTTTTCCGGAGGAGTCAACACGTGACGGCCCACGGCGATGCTGTGGCAGCCCATGTCCAGCAGCACACCGCCACCCTGCCGCGTCGGATCCCAGAACCAGCCTTCGTGCGGCCCGCCGTGCTCTTCGGCCGAGCGCGTGAGCGCAAGCGGCCCCATCGAGCGGGCGACCGGCTGGAGCTGCTTGCGTTGGCTTTGGATCGCCTTCATGAAGATCTGGTTCTCGTAGTAGGCGGTGAGCAGCCTCGCTCCGCGCGCCAGCTCTACCAGGCGCCTCGCCTCCTGCATGTTGCGTGCGAGCGGCTTCTCCACGATCACACCGCGCAGCTTCGCGCCCGCATCGACCGCGGCAGCGATCTGTTCCATCACCTCCACGCGCGCATAGTTGGGCGCATAGATGGCGATGGCATCGACGTGCTGCGCCAGCTCGGCGACCGAATCGTAGATCCGTGCCTCGCCCAGATCGTGATCGCGGCAGAACCCCGCCAGCGACTCCGCCCCGCGCCGCCTGAGGATGCCGGCGATCTCAAGCCCACGCACTTGGTCGATGGCGACTGCTTGGAAGCGCGCGACGAAGCCGGCGCCGATGAACCCGAGTTTCATGGTGTTCTCCTCCGATCATGAGTTCCTGGTCGCTGCGGTGCTCGCTGATCCGCTGTCGCGCGACGCGGGTGCCGCCGCCTCCCGCGGGTGGGCCAGCTCATCGCGGCGCCGGCACCGGAGGCAGGACGGACTCCAGCGTCAGCCCGATTGCGAGCAGCCGGCGGTCGCTCCCGGCCGGTCCGTCCAGCTCCACGCCGAGGGGGAGCCCGCCGGCCGTCATTCCCATCGGCAGGCTGAGTCCCGGAATCCCCGCGTTGCTTCCCGGGTCGGTGTTGGCGATGAACGTGAAGAAGGTCGGCACCTTCTTGCCGTTGAGCAGCAGTTCGTAGGAGTCCTCCAGGGGCATGGCCGGCAGCGGCGTGGTGGGGAACACCAGTGCGTCGATGCGGTATTTCGCGAACGCGTCCGCGTACAGGCGCTGCAGCTTGGGCCGGCCTTCCTCGATCGCCTGGCGGTACACCGGCTCGGGGATCGCCTTGTCGCCCAAGATGAACGTATCGAACACGCCTTTGACATCGGGGCTCGCGATCTGAGCGGCGACTTCGCGCACCGTCAGGCCAGTGTTGTACCTGGTCAGATACGCGGCCAGATCGACATTGCCTTCGTATAGCGCGATGGGGAAGCTCACGGCGCCGTTCGCTTCCGCCAACCCGGGGATCTCGACGTCGACGAGCTGCACGCCGGCTGCGCGCAGCGCCGCGAGCGTGGCTTCCATCGCCTGAGCGACCTCCGGGCTGAGGTTCTGATAGAACGGCACCCGCGCCACGCCGAGGCGGATCGCGCCCAGCCGCGCCGGCGCCAGCGAGGAGCTGTCTCCGATGATGACCTGGTCGAGCAGCAACAGGTCGGCCACTGTGCGCGCCATCGGGCCGGCGGTATCCCGCGTATGCGAAATGGGCGTGATGCCCGCGCCGGGGTAGCGCCCGACCGTGGGCCGCAGTCCGGCGATGCCGTTGAGTGCCGCCGGGATGCGTACCGATCCGCCGGTGTCGCTGCCGAGCCCCGCCGGCGCCATGCGCGCGGCAATGGCCGCCGCCGTGCCCCCGCTCGAACCGCCGACGAAGCGGTGCTTGTCGTAGGGCGTGACCACCGCGCCGAATGCGGCGTTGTTGCTGGTGATGCCGAAAGCGAGCTCGTGCATGTTGGTTTTTCCGAGCACGATGGCACCCGCATCGATCAACGCCTGCGCGACCGGCGCACTCTCGCCGGGAACGAAGTTGCGCAGCGCCGGCGTGCCCGCGGTGTTGGGCAGACCCGCGACGTGGATGTTGTCCTTGATGACGATCGGCACGCCATGCAGCGGCGGCAGCGAAATGCCTTGCGAGCGCGCCTGATCCGCCGCGGCTGCGGCCTTCAACGCGCCTTCCCGGTTCACGGTGATGAACGCGTGCAGATCCTGTCCGGCGTCGATCCTTGCGAGCAGCGCCGCCACCAGGTCTGCGCTGTTGATCTTGCCCTCCCGGATCAACCGGGCTGCCTCGCTCGCAGAGAGCGTGGCGTACTCGGTGCCTTGTGCAGCGACGTGCAACGGCAAGAGTGGGAGCGCAGCGACCGACGCAAACCGGGCCACGCGTGAAAGACGAAGACACATGGGGTTTCCTCCCCTCGGGTTATTCTTGTCGGGCCACCCGCATCGGGTCCGCCGCCGTCGCGGTCGCTAAGTGGCCTTGCACGGCATACTCTACACCCGGGCCGCGCTTGCCGAGGGCAGCGGGACCGGCCGCGTGCCTCAGCGCAGCTACTGGGGCGCGTCGCTCGCGTCGGGGTTGAGGACGCCGAACCGCGCGGGAACATGCGCATAGAACAAGCGCACCCCCGCCCGCCGCACCAGATCGAGCAGCTGCTTGGCCTCGTCGTCGGTCACGATGAATTCGACCTCGACGGTAAGGGTGCCGGCAAGCTCGAAGAAATGCTCCTCGTGCAGCATGTGGTGGCGGCCAAACCCCGCCATCGCACGGAAGGCCGAACCGCCGCGGATTCCCATCTTGTTCGCTTGCTCGAGCAGCCACTCCCAAAGCAGGATGTGGTGATAGCGTTTGTTCTCGTGCACGTAGAATCTCAGGAACGAGCCTTCCATCTCGAGCGGCCTCCTCTTAGTAGTTCTGGCGGGAAGGGATCACCCCCCGGACGCCACCGCGCGGATTGAGGACGTCGCCGGTGTAGCGGGGGATGACATGCAGGTGCACGTGGAAGATGGTCTGTCCCGCGGCTTCGCCCACGTTGACCCCGAGGTTGTAGCCGTCCGGCCTGTGCTCGCGCTCGATCAGCATCCTGGCCGGATCGATCAGGGCGACGATCGCGTTGCGCTCGTCGATCGTGGTGGAAAAGAAGTCCGCTACGTGGCGCAGGGGGATGATGAGCAGGTGCCCGGCGGCGACCGGAAACCGGTCATAGCGTGCATAAGCCAACTGGTTGCGCAGCACCGCGCCTTCCAGCGAACAGAAGGGGCAAGTCGAGGCGGCCGCGCTCATGCCTCAGATCCTCCAGGTTGCGTCAGGAGCCGACACGTGCAGCATCAGCGAGCCCAACGTGCCAACGCCCAGCGCCGCCCTGCGGAGCATTCTAGGACCGGATCCCGGCGCCGTCCACGCGCGCGACGCCGCGCGGCTCTTTCCGTGAGCTAAGCTGGAGCGGCTATGGCGTCGGATCTGCTTCCAATTGGCGCAGTTGCCCTTGCGCACCTCGCGGCCGCGATGTCGCCGGGGCCCAGCTTCTTGATCGTGGCCAAGACGGCGGCGAGCGTATCGCGCCGCGCGGGTGTCGCGGCGGCGCTGGCGATGGGGGTGGGTGCCGCAGTCTGGGCGAGCGCTGCGCTAACGGGGCTCGCCGTGCTGTTCGCGCGCTTCGCGGGGCTGTATCTCGTCGCTCGGTTCGCCGGGGGATTGTTCCTGATCTGGGTCGGTGTGCAGATCTGGCGCCATGCGCGCTTACCCCTGCCCGAGGCGCGAGCGGCCGGAACTGTGTCGGGCGTGCATGCATTCCGCGCGGCGCTCTGGATCCAGCTCTCCAATCCCAAGGTCGCGGTGTTCTTCGGGTCGATCTTCGTCGCGATCTTGCCGCGCGACCTGCCATTGTGGTTGCGGGGCGTGGTACTCGCCGTCATATTCGTCGACGAGTTCCTCTGGTACGCGACCGTCGCGCTCGCGCTCTCCTCGCCGCGCGCCCGCCGCGTCTACGCGCGCTTCAAGCCCGCGATCGAGCGGACGACCGCTTGCCTGCTGTGCCTGCTGGGTCTGCGGTTCGTCCTGGATTTGAGAGGCTGAGGCCGGCCAACTGCAGACTGCCGCTCCGTCGCAGCCGGTCGGGGGTACCCATCACGCCCCCTGCTTCCCCCACGAATCCCTCAGCGTCACGGCGCGGTTGAAGACCGGCTTGCCGGGACGGTGATCCTTCTGGTCGGCAACAAAATAGGCGTGCCGCTCGAACTGAAATCGCTCTTCGGGCTTGGCCTGCGCTAAGGCCGGCTCGACGTAGGCGGTGATCACTTTCTTCGAATCCGGGTTGAGGTCCTCAAGGAAATCGCGTCGCGTGCCGGGGTTGGCGACGCGGAACAGCCGGTCGTATAGGCGCACCTCCCCGGCCACGCTATGCGCGACGGATAACCAGTGGATGTTCCCCTTGACTTTGCGCTTCTCGGAACCCTCGCCGCCGCTGCGGCTTTCCGGATCGTAGGTGCAGTGTATGACGCTCGGTCTGCCGCTCGCATCCTTCTCCGCGCCCGTGCACTTGACTACGTAGGCGTAGCGCAGGCGCACTTCGTTGCCGGGATACAGGCGATAGAAGCCTTTCGGCGGGGTCTCCTCGAAGTCCGCGCGGTCGATCCACAGCTCGCGGGAGAACGCCACAGCGCGCTTACCGAGCTCCGGCTTCTGCGGATGATTGGGAGCTTCGCAGAACTCCTCCTGGCCCGCGGGGTAGTTGTCGACGACGAGCTTCACCGGATCGAGCACGGCCAGACGCCGCTGCGCCCGCTCGTTCAGGTCCTCGCGCATGCAATCCTCGAGGATCGTGTAGTCGATCCAAGAGTCGGCCTTGGACACGCCGATCCGGTCGGCGAACAGGCGGAAGCCCTCGGGCGTGTAGCCGCGCCGGCGGGCGCCTACGAGCGTGGGCATGCGCGGGTCGTCCCAGCCGTCCACATGCTTCTCGTCCACCAGCTGGATCAGCTTGCGCTTGGACAGGACGACATAGGTGAGGTTCAAGCGCGCGAACTCGTATTGCTGCGGCAACGGCT
>Ga0335082_10002144_pt1 | contig 21225 bp, 23 predicted proteins | sample Lox_Sample_41_FD_206718 | JGI IMG/M metagenome (GOLD analysis project Ga0335082, IMG submission 206718) | Soil microbial communities from Loxahatchee National Wildlife Refuge, Florida, United States - Lox_Sample_4.1 | ecosystem: Environmental > Terrestrial > Soil > Wetlands | place: USA...
CCCGCCCCCGCCACCACCACCGATGCTACTCCCCCCACATCCCGCCAAAGAGAAAAGCAAAACAAGGAGCCATCCTTTTATGCGGTTTTTATGATCTGTTCCCATGAATAAATGCATCGGAAATAATCTTTCAGCCTTCCGAGCGCCCCGCACGAGCCTTCGCCAGTCGCTCTTCCACCAGACGGTTGGAGGCTTCCAGAGGCGTAATTTTTTCTTCCTTCGCACGAGCGAACACCCGGGACAGGGTTTCCGAGATCCCGGCCACACGCTCCTCCGCCTTTTCTTTGTGATAACCTTCCATTTCACAGGCGATGTTGATCAAACCTCCGGCATTGATGACATAGTCCGGGGCATAAAGAATGCGCCGGCGTTGAAGAAGGTTCGCATCCGCCCAGCTGGCCAGCGGATTGTTCGCCGCGCCGGCGACAATCCGGCAACGGAGTTTTGAAATCGCGGCCGAATTCAGCACCCCTCCCATCGCGCAGGGTGCGAAGATATCGCAAACCGCGGTATGAATTCTTGCGGGCGGTAAGGTCTCGGCTTTCAATTCGGCCACCGCAGCCTTCACCCTTGACGCATCCAGATCCGAAACGATCAGCCGGGCTCCTTCTCCATGAAGCAGTCCGGCCAAATGCCGCCCGACTTTCCCAAGACCCTGCACCGCAACGGTTCGATCCCGGAACGAATCGGATCCGAACACCTCCTTTAGACAGCACCGCATCCCGCCCAAAACGCCACGGGCCGTCATGGAAGACGGATCGCCGCTTCCCCCCTTTTCTTCGGGGATTCCCGCGGCGTAGCGGGTCAGTTCGCGGATCGTCTCCATATCGGAGAGGGTCATTCCCACGTCCTGCGCCGTAACATAGAGACCGGCCAGAGAATCGACCGATCGACCGAACGCGCGGAGCAATCGCGGGGTTTTCTCCTGCGGCCGCGCGCAGATTACCGCCTTTCCGCCGCCCAAGTTCAACCCGCTGATGGCGGCCTTATAGGTCATCGCTTTCGAAAGCCGGAGCGCGTCGGTGGCCGCCTCCTCGAAGGTCTTGTAGGACCAGAAACGGCAGCCGCCCAGGGCGGGTCCGAGCAGGGTGCTGTGAATGGCGATGATCGCGTTCAGACCGGTCTCCGAATCGGTCGTGACAATCAATTGCTCGTGCCCCTCTTTGGCCATCACCTTGAACAGTTCCATCGCGCGATCCCCTGCGATCAGATGCTTTTTTTCTTGGTCCCGGCCTTCGCTTTGTTTTGATTCGCCGCCTTATCGATCCGGACTTGATAAATGAAACCGGCCCCCTTGCGAAGATCTAATATAGAGTCGGCATCTTCCCACCGCGTATGTTGGATGGGCAGACCGAAAAAATCTTCCTGATAAACCTCATTGGGCTCACCGAAGTTTTTCTTCATTTCCCCGACGAGGTCTTCGTAAAACCGCGTGTGGAAATAAATCCGGTCATAGATGATAAACACCTTATAGAGACGGGCCTGATAGAAATAATATTCAACCCGCTCGTGGTTCGGTGTCATTCGAAAATAGACATCCGGATCCGCTTCCAGGTGCTCCGCATATCCGAACCCATCCGTCATCTCGGCCCGCTCGATATCGACCTGCTTCTGAAGCTCGGCCACGGTGATGCCCCAACCGGCCCGGTCATAACCGCCGGGTAAGGCCGCTCCGGCCGCGGCATACGATGGCAGGATCAGGCTGAGTAGGATGATGAGGATCCGCATCGGCATTTTCCGCCTCCAAGGTATCATGTTTATGATCCAGTGGCAAGAGGCGGGAAAAAAGGGCTTTATACTTCATGGAAATAAAAAAACGCCGCCCTTGGCGATGGGAGAAGTCGGCGAGAGAATAAACACCGACAATGTTGCACATCGCGGCGGGACCGGGGTAAGATAAGGTCACCATGGCGGCGCGCGATCAAAAACAAATGAGCCTGGTCGTCAGTGAGATTCGACAAGAGACGCCGGAGATCAAATCGATTCGCTTGGATCTGGGGGCGAACAAGCCTTTCTCTTTCCGACCCGGCCAGTTTGTCATCCTCACGTCCGAGGTCTGGAATCCGAAACGCAACCGGATGGGAACGGCAAACCGCGCCTTCTCCTTGTCGTCCTCCCCCACCGAGGAAGATTACATCGAGATCGCGGCCAAACGGTATCCGGAAGGCCGCCTTACACCGTGGCTTCACGATACCGTCAAGGTGGGCGATACCCTGAACGTCAAAGGGCCGGAGGGGAACTTTGTGTTCACGGAGGGTGAGAGTGAGGAAATTGTTCTGATCGCCGGCGGGATCGGAATCGCACCCTACCGCAGTATGATCCGCTACATCCTCGCTAAAAAACTGCCGGTCCGCGTCACCCTTCTCTACAGTGCCCGGACAAGCGAGGACTTTGCCTTCAAAGCGGAATTCGACGCGGCGATGAAAATGCACCCCAATCTTAACTGTACCTATACGGTTACACGTCCGGACAAAACATCTTGGACAGGCCGCATAGGACGATTTGACGAGGCCTTTCTTAAAAACCATATCGGGCCTATCGGGACATTATACTGTCTCTGTGGACCGGACCGGATGATCAAGGAATGCGGCCAAATCCTCACAAACCTGGGCGTCCCTTTCCCCTTGATCAGGTCGGAACGTTGGTAGCATTTTTTCCTTTTGCTATCGATAAGCTCCAGCCCTCCGGTATCAAATCCTTTTTCCGTTTTTTTTTATTCAAACGAAATTAAAATTAGCTTGACAATAATCATAATTTGGGAATATTATCCCAAATAATGAGTGAAATTAAAAAAGCACTGTATACAGCCGCGTTGAATATTCTTCGTCCGCTGATCAGAATTCTTCTACGCAATCATATCCCCTTCGGGGCCTTTGCCGATCTCGCCAAGCGCGTCTATGTCGATGTGGCGCTCGAAGAGTTTGGCATTCCAGGGCGAAAGCCGTCCATCTCCCGCGTCTCGATCATCACAGGACTGACACGTAAAGAGGTGAGTCTCATCAAAAAACCTCCCTCGCTGGAAAATGGCGAAGAGCTTGAGCGGTATAATCGCGGCGCACGGGTCATCAGCGGCTGGATTAGGGACAGGGCCTTTTGGAATAAGGAGGGTCAACCGAGCGAGCTTCCCATTGAAGGCAAAGAGACATCCTTCAACGAATTGGTGAGACGCTACGGAGGGGATGTCCCTTCACGCGCCGTGCTGGATGAGCTCTTGAGAGTGGGGGCCGTCGAGCGATTGCCGGACGGCCGGGTCCGGCTGATCGCGCGAGCCTTCATTCCGCACGCCCAAGAAGCGGACAAAATAAGAATACTTGGTACCGATGTCAGGGATCTGATCTCCACCATCGATCACAACCTGCAGAGCCACCCGTCCGACAGCTTTCTTCAGCGGAAAGTATCCTACGATAACTTGCCGGCCGAAGCCCTGTCAGAGATCCGTATTCAGGCCGTCCAAAAGGGACAGTCACTGCTGGAGGAGTTGGACCGCCTGATGTCTCAAAAAGACCGGGACATCAATCCGTCATCGAAAGGAACCGGTCGAAAACGAGCGACGATTGGAATTTTCTATTTTGAGGATGACGCGCAGCCACCCGATAAGGAGAAGAAGAATGAAGGGGTTTAGAGTTGTGCCCGCAATCTATAGTTTATTCATTCTAACGGCCCTAACCTCCTGCGGAAGCAGCGGCGGGCCCACCGCCGGCGGGGGGGTGGGTGGAACGGGGATCAGCGTGGGTCCGATCACGGGATTCGGAAGTGTATTCGTCAACGGTGTGGAGTTCTCAACAACAACCGAAACCTCCATCACAAAGAACGGAAGCGCGTCCGACGAGAACGACCTTCGGGTCGGGATGGTCGTCGCCGTCCAGGGCACGTTCGACGCCAACGGAACAAGCGGGACGGCCGAAAAGATCGACTTCAACGATATTCTCGAGGGCCCCATCCAAACCGGAAGCATCCAGACGGTGGATCAATCCTTTATGGTGATGGGCCAGCCGGTGAAGACCGATTCAAAAACACAGTATGCAGTCGTCACAGGATTCGACGATTTAAAGGATGGATATGTCATCGAGGTGAGCGGCCTGCCGCAGTCCAATGGAACTCTCCTGGCCACCTATATCGAACTAAAATCCACGTCCTGCTCTCCCGGAGACGAATCCGAGGTCAAGGGCACGATCCGAAACTTGGATGCCACGGCGAAGACCTTCCAGATTGGCAACCTGATGGTAGACTACAGCGCAGTTCATCCCGAGGATCTTCCCTCCGGGGGCCTCAGCGACGGGATGTTCGTCGAGGTGAAAACCACGGCCTGCTACAGCAGCGGGGTCCTGACCGCCAGCCAGGTGGAAGTCCAGACGCAGGAGATCCCGAGCACCGAAGGAACCCGAGTGGAACTGGAAGGCTTTATCACCCAGTTTCTCTCCCCCGCCAACTTCAATGTCAACGGCCAGCCTGTTTCGACAACGGGAGCGACCGTGTACGAACCCCTCGGAAAAACTTCGAATGATCTGGCTCTAAACGTGCAGGTGGAAGTGGAAGGACATTTGAACGCGCTCGGAGTCTTGATCGCCGATAAAATCTCTTTTGACGACTAAGATGGGCGGAGTGAAAGGATGAAAATATGACGCTAAGGGATACATGGATCGTGGCCGTTTATCTGGTCACCCTGGTGTTGTGGATCTCCGCGACCGAAATGCTCGGCGGCTGGTTCAGCGTCGACTAGCGCTGCTTTGACGGTTGACAATGCGGGTCGTCTTCGGCAACAATCCGGGTCACCATGCCCTCGGACCTGATCTGGCTTCTTCCTCTATTTCTGCTGGCCGCGATGCTCTATTCCTCGGTCGGACACGGCGGCGCTTCGGCCTATCTCGCCATTCTGGTCCTCGCCGGCTACGCCCGGCCGGAGATCGCGCCGACGGTTTTGATCCTGAACATCCTGGTCACCGTGACCGGGTTAACCAACTATTATCGCGCCGGCTATTTCACCTCTCGGATCCTATGGCCCTTCATCCTCGCGTCCATCCCGGCCGCCTACCTGGGGGGGATGATCCCCCTTTCACAGCCGGTCTTCTCCGGCATCCTCGGAGGGACGCTCTTCATCGCCGGCCTCCGGTTCATCCTGTTTACAAATCCGATTCTTCCCCGCCCTCCCGTAAATGCGGTTTGGATCTACGCCATCGGGCTCCCCGTCGGACTGGTTCTCGGATTTCTGGCCGGATTGATCGGCATCGGGGGAGGGATCTTTTTGAGCCCCCTTCTGTTGTTGATGGGCTGGGCGAACGCCAAACAAACGGCCGCGGTTTCGGCCGCCTTTATTATCTTAAACTCGTTAAGCGGGCTTGCCGCCCATGCCCTCAACGGAACAATGCATCCGGGCCTGGCCCTTCCGCTGGGGCTCACGGTATTGATCGGAGGGCAGATCGGCTCCTGGTGGGGGGCCCGAAAAATTCCGCCCAAAGTCCTGCAACAAGTCCTAGGCACGGTTCTGTTGACCGCATCGCTCAGGATGATCTACGACCTTCTCTGAGATTCCGCCGGTTTGATTCGCGGAGGACGATGACGTATAATTTGCATATGGACAAACTACCCGTCCGATCCGGCATTTTATCGATCCTATTTTATCTCCTCATCATCGTGCCCTGGTTGATTCGTTATCTGGAAGAAGGACGCTTCGCTCAATATCCCCGTGAGCTTATCGCCCAGTTCGGCCTTTCGGTCTTGATCGGGACGGGCGTTTATGTCTCGCTCCATTATCGGCGTCGATGTCTTCGGCAGCAGAGCGAAATTGAACGGTTGGCTCAGACCGATCCCGTGACGATGCTGGGCCATCCACGGGCCTTGGAAGAAGCCCTCGTCAAAGAGATCGCACGGGCGCGCCGGATGGACCGACCGCTGTCCTGCATTTTCGCCGATCTGGACGATTTCAAGATGATCAACGACCGCTTCGGCCATGCCGCCGGAAACGCCGTCCTCCAGACCGTCGGCAAAACCATCCAGGGCATCATCCGGCAGGGAATGGATCTGGCCTTCCGCTACGGCGGGGACCAGTTCGTCGTTATCCTTCCCGAAGCGGCCAAGGCCCAGGCCTACGTCATCGCCCAGCGCCTGCACCAGGCCCTGTCGAAACTCCGCCCGCCGGTGATTCCGCTAAAAACAGTTCGGGCCGTTCTGGCGGTGGCCCAGCTCCGGCCTTACCAGAAAGCGACCGACCTTCTCGGCTTGGTCGACAAAGCGACCCGCCTGGCCAAGACCCGAACTAAAGATTTCATCATCGATGCGGAAGAGCTTGAAAAGGAATTAGGGGCTTGATCGAATAGTCAGGGCCTGTTCCTCGGCGTGGTAGGAACTCCGTACCAACGGACCGGATTCGATGTGTCGGAATCCAAGACGCAGTCCTTCTTCCTTCAGGGAAGAAAATTCATCCGGGGCGTAATACCGGATGACGGGAAGATGGGCGGACGTGGGCTGCAGGTACTGGCCCAGCGTCAGAATATCGCAGCCGGCTTCAACCAAATCACCCATCACCGACCGAATTTCATCGTCCGTTTCTCCCAATCCCAGCATCAGGCCGCTTTTGGTGACGAGGCCCGCTTGCTTGGCCCGGGAAATAACCTCAAGACTCCAGGAATATTTTCCCTGCGGACGCACGGTGCGGTAGAGGCGCGGGGCGGTCTCGGTGTTGTGATTGAGGATCTCCGGTCGGGCTTCGAATACCCGGTCCTGCGCCGCCCGGGAGCCTTTAAAGTCCGGGATCAGAACCTCGATCGTGCAGTCGTGCCGCCTTCGGATCGCATCAATCGTCTCGGAAAAGATTCCCGCGCCGCCGTCGGCCAATTCATCCCGGTTCACGGAGGTGATCACGGCATGACGGAGGTTTAACGCCCGGACGGCATCCGCCACACGGCGGGGCTCATCGGTGTCCAGGCCGGGCGGGCGGCCGGTGGCGACGGCGCAGAAACCGCAGCTGCGTGTACAGACATCGCCCAGGATCATGAAGGTCGCCGTCCCCCGGTTCCAACAGTCCCAGACATTCGGACAACGGGCCTCTTCGCAAACCGTGTGAAGCCGGAGCTCCGAAAGGAGGCCCTTCATATCCCGATAACGCGGACCCGGAAAGGCTCGCACTCGAAACCACGGCGGCAACCGCGTCCGGCCTTCCCTTGAACCGTCTTGAAGAACCGGAAGGGGATTCATGGATCAGTCTTTCTCAATAATCGACTCGATCATATCTTTGTTGATCGAAATGTAGGGAACCTTCTCGTTTGAACCGTCGACTTGAACATCCGTTAGATTGATGAAGGTTCGATCTTCCTCGTTTAATACGTCGGAGACCCGCTTGCGCATGGGCGGAATGAGCAGAAACCCCTCGTAGCTCGCATACGGGGTTCGAACCTTGACATGCACTTTTTTTCCGGCGGCCATGGTGGACCTTTCCCTCCTGGTGTGTGAATAATAACCCGCTTCCCGGTTTCGGCCGTAGAGCGAGACCGGACGGACTTTCTTCGCAAAGCCTCGAGCGCTCGACGCTTACCGTTTCTTGCGCTGATGGCGCATCTTCTTTCGAAGCTTTCGGTATTTGTGCTTCCGCATCTTTTTGCGCCGTTTCTTGACCACTCTCGACATGGATATCCTCCTCTGGAACGATCATTCTATCGATATCGGCCGCAAAAGGCAAATCCCCAAGGCACCGACCTTTGAAGAACCCCGGGCTTCCATCCGGGGATTCTTCGATCCGGGTGGAAACGCCCCTATTTTAATTCGCTCGCTAACCCCGCCTCCACAGGCGGGAGTTGCGCTCGCTAAACGGATTCAACCGGCCCTTCGGCCCGTGCTGCGCCGTTTGGTTTCGGGCTTCTCCCGAACCAAAAGGACCGGACATGCGCCGTATTCGATCACCTTGAGCGGAACACTGCCCAGAAAAAACCGCCGGACCGCCGAGCTCCCGCTGGCCCCCATGACCACGATGTCGTGATCCTTGGCCTCGTCGATAATCACCTCCGAGGGACGGCCGGAGCGCACCTTGACATCGGCCTGGACCCCCAATTGGGCCAGGATCATCTCCGCCCGCCGCACCTGCTCCTGGGAGGCCTTCTGCCCCTCCGGCTCCGCGGCGACGGACAGAATGGTCACCCGCGCATTCAGGGCCTGCGCGATCTGGGCGCCGAACAATTCGGCCTTCTCCGCCAGCTTTGAACCATCCGTGCACATGAGAAAGTCGTGGCTCTCTCGGATGTTTTTTGCAATTAAAACCGAACAAGGGGCAAATTCGGCGATCCGCAACGCCGTGCTGCCCACAAAGTAACTGGCGATGCCTTCATGGCCCCGGGATCCGGTCAGGACCAAGTCGTAGCGTCCCTGACCGGCCTCCGTCAGGATTTCCTCCGCCGATTCGCCCTCACGAAGTTTCAGCCGCACGCGTTCGGAATTGCGGCCGATCAGATGCAGTTCAACCCCTCCCTCGGCCGACCCCCGGAAGGTCTGACGGACCCCGGAATCCTTTTCGGCTGAGAAGGCCACCAAACCGGCCCCGGCCAGGATGTCCCTCGCACGCTTCAGGTATTGAACCCCAGGAATGTCCAGATCCCACTCCCCCATCTTCTTCCGTGCCGTCGTCAGATAGATCGAGTCCCCCCCGGGAGCCACGGGACGGACGTATAGAACCGTCACGTCCGCATCCAGCTCGTGGGCAAATTTCCCGCCGAATCGAATCGCCTCCTCCGCGTACGTCTGGCCGTCGGTGCACATTAATATCTTCATTCGCCACCCCCCGGAAACGCCAACAGCCTCCAGTAGCCAAAGGCCACCAGCAAGAGCAGCCCCAATGATGCGATATTCATTTTCCAACCGGCCCTGATAAAATCAGCTCGTTTCAGATATCCGCTGCTGTACACCATTCCGCAGGCCGGAGACCCGATGGTGGTCATAAACGTGAAAGCCGACGCCACGGCCGTGACCAGACCGGTGGCCACGATCGATGTGCCGGAAAGATCCGCCATGTGCAGGGTGATCGGGGCCAATAATCCGACCGTGGCGCCGCTGCTCATCACGGAAGCCAGGGCCATCGTCAATAAGGCCACAAATAACAGCATCGGGATTCCGCCGTGCAGTCCCAAAGGCTCGACCCCTCGGAGCACCCACTGGGCCGTCCAGTTCGCCGCGCCGGTATCCCGCATCGCGATTCCGATTGAAATGGCCCCCGCATAGATGAAGATCACTCCCCAATTGATTCCCCGGCTGAAATCCTCCCAATGGGCAATTCCGGTCATCAGATATAAGGCCACGCCGATCATGGCCGTGGTTCCCAGTCCGATTTGATCGCTCACGGTGATCCATAAGAACACGGTGAAAAAAAATATGATAACCGTCCACCCATCCCGTGCGGTGACGGTTCCTTCTTCCGCAACCCGGCCTCGAAGTTCCTCGATGGACCGGCTGAGGTCCACCACCTCGGGTCGAAAAGTTTTGAGAAGGACCCAGGCGACCAGCGGAATTTGAATAAGGACCATGGGATAGAGATACTCCATCCACTGGAGATAACTCACGTGCAGATGAAAAAGCTGCTTCCAGTAGGTCAGCATGATGGCATTGCGGGCTCCCCCGGACGGACTTCCGATTCCGGCCAAAACCGCACCATAGGCGATCGCCAGCATGATCAGAGGCGGAAGATTTTTCAGTTCCCGGCGGTCCGGCCCGGCGTAGGAAATCAAGGTCATCCCCACCGGCATCATCATGGCCACGACCGTATGCTCCCCGATAAACGATGCGATCAGGGCCGAAACGACAATGAGCCCGACCACCACGCGCTCCACGCGGGGCCCCGTGACCCGTACGATGGCCAGCGCGAGTCGTTTATCCAGTTTCTGCTTTACGATCGTCTCGGCGATCATCAGCGAGCCCATGATAAAAAGAAGGGAATCGCTGACAAAGGACCGCGATACCTCCATCGGACCGGCAATGCCCAGGAGTACCTCGAATATGCCGATCAGAATGGCGACCGTGGGAAGCGGCATGGGCTCCGTGACAAAAAACACGATCGCCGCGATGGCGATGGCCAACGATTTCTGGCCCGACGCCGTTAGGCCGGCAGGGGGCGGAAAAAGCAGAATGACGCCGCCCAAAATAAAACCCGCCGCGATCCACCTCCGCCGGACCAAGAAATTGAAAAGGCCACCCATCGGGTTGTTTCCTAACATACCGATCAAGGCATGTCAAGAGCAATCCCTTGCAACCTTGACCTGGCGATGGAGTCCACCGTATAATCCCCCCATGCCGTATAAATACCGCGTCGTGATCGTCGTCTTAATCGGAGGGCTTCTATGGATTTCCGGATGCGAACACGCCCCGGTCAAACCCACAGAGGATTCGAAGCGTCTCCAACAAATCGATGCCTTCGTCGAAAACCTGCGCGTGACGTACGAGAGCCGAAATGGACAGGCCTTCTCGACCCAGTACCTCGACACGCGCCCGGATGATCTGCGGGCGATCGTTTCGTTTCTCGTCGCCGTAAACTCCCTGCGCCTGAATTTTATGATCGATCAGATCGTGCTTCAGGATGACAAGGTCCAGGTTGCCCTTCATTGGGAGAATCGTTGGAAATCCGAAAAGACCGATTGGGTTAAACAACGGGGCGATGCCCTTTTTCATCTCGCCGGCAAGTCCGACCTGCATCTGCAAAGCATTGATGGGGAAAATCCCTTCACCGCTCCCATCAATTCCCCGGTATCGCCCCCATGAGCCCGGGGCCGAAAGTCGATCGGACCATTCATGTGACCGATTTCCTCGTCATCGGGAGCGGCATTGCCGGAGTTCGGGCCGCCATCGAGTTAGGACGCCGCGGTCGGGTGCTCATTGTCAACAAAGGAAATCCCGCCGAGAGCGCTTCGGAATTTGCCCAGGGCGGGATTGCGGTTGCGCTGGACCCGCAGGACAGCGTCAAGGCCCACAGGGCCGACACGCTCCGGGCGGGCAAGGGCCTCTGCCGCCTGGAAGCCGTCGAAATCCTGGTCAAAGAAGGGCCGGCCCGGGTCCGGGAACTGATCCGGTGGGGCGCCCGGTTTGACCGGCGGGGAAAGCGTTATGTCCTCGCCCGGGAGGCCGCCCATCGTTGCGCCCGAATTCTGCGGCGGGGGGACGCCACCGGAACCGAGATCATGAGGACCTTGCTGGCCAAGGCGAAACCGTTTCGAACCATCCGCTGGCTCCCGCGGCATTTTACGTCCGATCTGCTGACCGACCAGGGGCGGTGCGTTGGAGCCATCCTGTTATCCGAATCCGGCGATGTTCGTGTGATCGGGGCCAAGGCCGTGATGCTCGCTTCCGGCGGGGCCGGTCAGATTTATTCCCGAACCACCAATCCCCCTGTCGCGACGGGGGACGGAATGGCGATGGCTTACCGGGCCGGTTGTACCCTCGAAGATATGGAGTTCGTCCAGTTCCACCCGACCGCGCTCGCGCTCCCGAACGCCCCGGCCTTCTTGCTTACCGAAGCCCTGAGGGGGGAGGGGGCGATCCTTCGCAACGCCCGCGGCGAGGCCTTTATGAAGCGATACGATCCGGCCGGCGAACTGGCGACGCGAGACGTCGTCAGTCAGGCGATTTGGCAAGAGATGCACGCCAGCCAGGTCGATCATGTTTATCTGGATGTCACCCACTTGAAAGCCGGGTATATTCATGAGCGGTTTCCGACCGTTTCCCAGACTTGCCTCCGGTACGGTCTGGACATCACACAGACACCTATCCCCGTCGCACCGAGCGCTCATTTTATGATCGGGGGGGCCAAGACGACCTTGTCGGGGGCGACTTCCTTGGACGGTCTGTACGCCGCAGGCGAAGTGTCCTGCAGCGGGGTTCACGGGGCCAATCGTCTGGCGAGCAATTCCTTGTTGGAAGGGTTGGTATTCGGCGCCCGGGCCGGCGAGGCGATGGCTGGCTCCGCGCGGAAAGGGGCGGTGAAGTCCTCCGAGATTCAGTCCGTCTTTGAGAAAAACCGACCGGGTTGCATCGGCCTTCAATCGGTCTTCCCGACCTCCCTGGAGACGGCCACGGCCCGGCTTAAGGAAACGATGTGGAATCGGGTCGGCATTGTCCGGGATCATTCATCGCTGACGGATGCGTTGACGGTTTTGGAAAAATGGAAATCCCTGACGACCGCCCCCGTCGTTTCCCAGCAGGAAGGGGAATTCAAGAATAGGGTGACGGTGGCCTCAATGATCGTGCGGGCCGCGTTGTTGAGAAAGCACAGCATCGGCGCACATCACCGTTCGGATGATCCCAAACCGGGGACACGGTCCGAACCGCGGCATATCGCGTTCCGTCTTTCGGATCGTCCTCAGGGGGACTGGGTATAGGCCACTCGAAAACGCCGGGTGTCCTGATACTGCTCCGGGACATTGGTATAGATCACCTGGCCATTGGGAGAGAAAATTTTGTAAATGGATTTCCGGGAGGACTCTTTTCCACGGTAGGTTTTATAAGCGGCCAGCACCTTCTGTATATAACGATGCGTTTTCTCGATGGGCGGAACCTGGCGGTAGCGGTTGACGGTCTTTTCTCCGGCATGGTAGGCCGCCAGCGCCAACGTAAGATCTCCGTTGAACCGGCCCAGAAGATAGCTCAGGAGTTTCACGCCGCCGGAAATATTTTCGGACGGATTGAATGGATTCTGGACATCCAGGGTTGAGGCCGTCGCTGGCATCAGCTGCATCAGGCCCATCGCACCGGCATTTGAAACCGCACGCGGGTCAAAATCCGACTCCACTTTGATCACCGCCTTGACCAAGTCCGGATCCACGCGGTACTGGCGGGAGGCGCTTAGAATCGTCTCGTGGATGTCCTCAATTCGGACCGGGATGATCGGGGCCGGCACCCGAATCTGCCGGAAACGCGGATCAGTCGGCACGTTCGAAAAATGAACCACTCCGGCGGAGTCGATGAATTGATATACCTCGCCCGCGGCCGAGGCGGCCCAACCGATCAGGCCCCCCAATGTCAGGATAACGGCGAACGAGATTCCCCGACCCGTTCCGATTCGTGCAAAGAATTTCATCGACCTTTTTGAACGGTTGACCGACATTGGATGCACCGCTATCTGTTGATTATTCATAATTTTTTAAAGCATACCATTCATATCGAACGGTGTCAATACATTTGGAGCATCACCCCCGGGGATTAACAGACTATCTTGACTGCAAAACACGATGATTTTATAATGACAATCGATCCATTGAATGCGGGCCGTCGTGTTTTGAACGATTCCGTTATAAATTAAGGAGGGCGCAATGCCACCTATCCGATGGGACCCTTTCCGAGACCTCTTGTCCCTCCAGGAACGAATGAACAAGCTGTTCGAGGACAGCCTCGTTCGATCGAGCAGTCAACTGGGGGACTCCTCCGAAGGCACCTGGACGCCCGTGGTCGATATTCTGGAAAAAGACGACGCGATCATTCTGAAGGCGGAGCTTCCCGGCGTGCGCCTGGACGACGTCGATTTGCAGATCAAAGACGACGTCCTGATCTTAAAGGGCGAACGCCATTTTGAGAAAGAAACGAAGAAAGAAAACTATCATCGCATCGAACGCTCCTACGGTACATTTTCAAGATCCTTCACGCTGCCCGGCATTGTGGATCAATCCGGGATCAGCGCCAAACTCAAAGACGGCATTCTGGAGGTCAAGCTGCCCAAGGCGCGGTCGACGGAGTCGAAGCCCATCCCGATCGAGATCAAAAAATAGACACCCCGCGAGCAACGCGAACGGGAGGACGGCCCGGGACCGACAAGAATTTAGCTTAGCGGACGGAGAAAGCCGATGATCCAGTTTGACCGACTCACCATCAAGGCGCAAGAGGCCGTGATCGATGCCCAAAAATCGGCCGAACAGCATCAACATCAACAGGTGGATGTCGAACATCTCCTCCTCGCCCTCCTGAACCAGACGGACGGGATCACCCCCCCGCTTCTCAAGAAACTGGGCGTCGACCCGGAAGTCCTGCGCAAGGAACTCCAGCAAAACCTCAATGAGCGTCCCCGGGTCACCGGGAGCGGCCTCGGTCAATTGTACGCCACGCCGCGGCTCAATCAGGCCTTCGATCAAGCTCAGACCGAGGCGGCCCAGCTTCGGGATGAATACATCAGCGTGGAGCACATCCTTCTGGGCTTCCTCGCCGGCGACGGTTTCACGGCACAACTCCTGCAGCGATACGGCGTAACCAAAGAGCGGGTGCTGAGCGCGCTGGTCACCATCCGGGGATCCCAGCGGATCACGGATCAAAATCCGGAGGATAAATACCAGGCCCTGACCCGCTACAGCCGGAACCTGACCGATCTGGCCCGGCGGGGAAAGTTGGACCCCGTCATCGGACGCGATGATGAGATTCGCCGCGTCATCCAAGTCCTTTCCCGACGAACCAAGAACAATCCGGTCTTGATCGGCGAGCCGGGCGTCGGGAAAACCGCCATCGCGGAGGGGCTGGCCCAACGCATCGTCAACGGGGACGTCCCGGAAGGCCTGAAAAACAAACAGGTCGTCGCGTTGGATTTGGGCGCCTTGATCGCGGGGGCGAAATTCCGGGGAGAGTTTGAGGATCGACTGAAGGCCGTCCTCCGGGAAGTGACGGAGGCTCAAGGCAGCATAATCCTTTTTATCGACGAACTGCACACGCTGATCGGGGCCGGGGCCGCCGAAGGGGCGATGGATGCCTCCAACATGCTGAAACCCGCGTTGGCGCGCGGCGAATTGCGTTGCGTCGGCGCCACCACGCTCGATGAGTATCGTAAACACATCGAGAAAGATGCGGCGCTGGAGCGCCGATTCCAGCCCGTCCTGGTGACCGAGCCCTCCGTCGAAGACACCATTTCCATTCTTCGAGGCCTCAAAGAGCGGTACGAGGTGCATCACGGCGTCCGAATCAAGGATTCCGCCTTGGTGGCCGCGGCCATGCTTTCGCATCGGTATATCTCGGACCGGTTTCTTCCCGACAAAGCCATCGACTTGATCGACGAAGCGGCCTCCCGGCTTCGGATGGAAATCGACAGCATGCCCACCGAGCTGGATGAGATCGAGCGCCGCATTCGACAGCTCGAAATTGAAAAGGAGGCGATAAAAAAGGAAAAGGACCCCGGCTCCAAAGATCGGCTGGCCAAAATCGATCGCGAAATATCTCACCTGAAGGAGGACAGGGACCGGCTTCGTCTTCAGTGGGACGCCGAAAAAGAATCCATACGCAAGATCCGCAATGCGAAAGAAGAAATCGAGCGGGCCCGAATCGAGGCGGAAAAGGCCGAGCGGGACGGGAACCTCGGCCGCGCGGCCGAGCTCCGTTACGGCCGGCTGATCGACCTCTCCAAGCAGCTTGAGGCCGAGAATCGTCGGCTCCAGGAACTCCAGTCCCGCCAGAAGATGTTGAAGGAAGAGGTGGATGAAGAGGATGTGGCCGAGATCGTCTCCAAATGGACGGGCATCCCGCTCAACCGAATGCTGGAAGGCGAAATTCAGAAACTGGTCAAGATGGAGCAGCGACTCAAAGAACGTGTGGTCGGCCAGGACGAGGCGATCACGGTCGTCTCCAACGCGGTGCGACGGAGTCGGGCCGGCATCCAGGAACCCAATCGTCCGATGGGCTCGTTTATATTCCTGGGACCCACCGGCGTCGGCAAGACCGAATTGGCCCGGGCCCTCGCCCAATTTCTTTTTGATGATGAACAGGCCCTGGTCCGCATCGACATGTCCGAATATATGGAAAAACACGCCGTGTCGAGATTGATCGGGGCTCCGCCGGGTTATGTGGGATATGAAGAGGGCGGACAACTCACCGAGGCCGTCCGTCGCAAACCCTATTCCATCATCCTCTTTGATGAAATTGAGAAGGCCCACCCCGACGTTTTCAACATCCTCCTTCAACTCCTCGATGACGGTCGCCTGACGGACGGACAGGGCCGCACCGTGGATTTTAAAAACACCGTGGTCATCATGACATCTAATATCGGTAGCCAGCAAATTCAGGAACTGGGAACCAAAAATGAGGACGAAATGCGCAAAAACGTCCTGACGGCGCTTCGTTCGCAATTTCGTCCGGAGTTCCTGAATCGAATCGATGATATTGTAATTTTCCATCCCCTGGGACTGCCGGAGTTGACATCCATCATCGAAATCCAGATGAAGAATCTGCAGCACCGATTGGCCGAGAAGAAACTCACGCTCGCGCTGACGGATCGTGCGAAAAAATACCTGGCCCAGGAGGGATACGACCCGGTCTACGGAGCCCGCCCCCTGAAACGCATAATCCAACGAGATATCTTGAATCCCCTGGCATTGCAATTGCTCCAGGGAGATTTCAAAGAGGGGGACACCATCGAAGCGGATGTTTCACCCAACCGGAGTTTGATCCTCAAACGCGCCCGGACGGACGGCAAGATCGCCTCGTAATTATGTATTGACAGATTTTACCGGATTGTGATAAACAGGGCCTGCATCGTTGTTCGGAGCGCTTCGTCTTCGCGTTCCCTGAAACCCATTCACCCAAGACTTTTCCCTTGTCCAGGTGTCATCGTGTCCGCAAAAAACATCCTCCTGGTCAACGATGATCCTTCCCTCCTTGAATGCTTTCAGAAAGCCACCCCTTCAGCGGTACTTTCGATACGGGATACCTCCCGCCTCCGTCAAAAATTGGAACACCAGGTCTTCCCCCTCATCATCCTGGAAACAAAAAAAGATTGGATGAGGGATCTCAGGCGCCTGATCCGCAACGGCAAACACCCCGAGGACCGATACGTGATCATCGGCTCCTCCGGAATGCTTAAACTGACCGCGGATCGCATCAACGACATCACGACGCAGCTGATCGGAAAACCATCCCCCGGCTCGACGTCCCAGACCAAGCCGGTCCAGCCGAAGACGACCCCGAATCTGGCCCTGGAAGAATTCATGGAACACCGGCTCAAAGATTTCGTCAGGCAAATGAAAGCCTCCGGAGGCCGTAATCTTCACCCCATGTTGCTGCGGGAAATCGAACGGCCGCTGATCACCGTCACGCTGAGAGAGACGAACGGCAATCAGATTCAAGCGGCTCATCTGCTCGGAATGAACCGGAACACGCTTCGAAAAAAGATTAAGGATCTCAAGATTCGGGTTTCCAAAAACCGCCAGAATACCTCTCAAAAATCCGCTTGACAATGGCCGAACGAGTTGATATTTTACACACGCTCTTTATACGGATTACCCGATCTTGCGGTTTTAGGCCACCCGCCACTCATCGTGTGATCGCTTGTACTGAGAGACAACGTTAATTTTTCGGCGGATTATCCAAACGCCGGCGATCCATTCCCAAGCCCGGAATGTGGGGAGGACTTTTTCCATGACCAAGCAGCAACTGATTGAAAAAATTTCAGGGACGGCCGGTATCAGCAAGGTGGCTGCCGTGGATGCCCTGAACGCCGCCATCGAAGGAATTACGACCGCCCTCCGGAGAGGTCAGAAGGTCAGTCTGGTCGGTTTTGGAACTTTTTCAGTCACAAAAAGGAAGCCTCGCGTCGGACGAAACCCCAAGACCGGCGACGTCATTAAGATCCCAGCCTGTCGTGTCCCGAAATTCTCTGCCGGCAAAGAACTCAAGGCCGCCGTAAAATAGGTTGCACACCGCACTTGACCGGTCGAAGTTTACACGGGCCTGTTTCGCCCCCGTTACCCGATCGGCCAGGCATTCTCTTCTTGTTGTGTCGGGCCGTGGCCAAGCCTATTCACTTGACAAATCAAGCGGTTTATATTAGGATTCAACCCACGATAGGCGCGTAGCTCAGGGGTAGAGCGCTACCTTGACACGGTAGAGGTCGGCGGTTCAAGACCGCCCGTGCCTACCATATTTCTAATACATCGGGTTCTATAGCGACGGATGAAAAGGCATCGTGACGAACGGGTTGTGTGACGTTGTTCTGCGATGAGTCATGATCCTGCGTAGACTCTGACACGTACACCACCGGGTTCGGAGGGGTGCCTTTGCCGTTTCTAATGGCCATAAGGCCCCGTGTCCCGATGCCTCTTTGAAGATGAAATGAAAATGACGCGTTCACCATTACAAGAAGTCAGGGTGCGATTTCCCGACCGGACGGAGCGCCGTTTCAGCCATGACACGCTTTTGTCGGATGTGCTGGCTCAAGCCAAAGCGTCCTGGAAGGAAGCGCCCGTGGCCCTCAAGGTCAACGGAACCGTGATGGGTCTCGGCCAGCGTCTGTCCGACGCCTCTCCGGGAACGGATCCTTTTATCATCGAGCCGGTGTTTTTCTCCTCTCCCGAAGGGCAGGAAATCTACCGCCACAGCAGCGCCCATATCATGGCTCAGGCCGTAAAAGAACTCTTCCCGAATGCCAAACTGGCCATCGGCCCCCCGATTGAAGACGGGTTTTATTATGATTTCGACCTCGGACGGCCCTTTACACCCGAGGACCTTGACAAGATCGAGCGTCGGATGAAGGAGATCGCGGCCTCCCACTACGCTTTCGAGCGGAAGGTGCTTTCGAAACAGGATGCGATCCGTTTCTTTGAGGAGAAGGGCGAATCGTATAAGGTGGAACTGATCCGGGAGCTGCCGGAAACCGAACCCATCACGATTTACGAACAAGGCCCGTTCGCCGATTTGTGCCGTGGGCCCCATGTCCTCTCCACCCAACACGTCTCGGCCTTCAAACTGCTCACCACCGCCGGGGCGTATTGGCGGGGGGATGAACGAAACCCGATGCTGCAAAGAATTTACGGAACCTCCTTTCCGAGTCAGGAGGCCCTGGATCAACATCTGAAACGGCTTGAGGAGATCAAGCGGCGCGATCACCGCCGGCTGGGAAGGGATCTGGATCTTTACAATGTCATGGATGAAATCGGCCCGGGGCTTGTGATCTGGCACCCCAAAGGGGCGCTGATCCGCAAACTGATCGAGGATTTCTGGAGGGAACAGCACCAGCGTCATGGTTATGACTTTGTTTACTCTCCGCACATCGCGCGCCTGGATCTTTGGAGGCAAAGCGGTCATCTGGACTTCTACCGAGAGAATATGTACGCCCCGATGTCCATTGAAGGGATCGAGTATGAACTCAAACCGATGAACTGCCCTTTTCACATCATGATCTATAAATCCCACCTCCGGAGTTACCGGGACCTTCCGATCCGCTTCGCGGAACTGGGCACCGTTTATCGCTACGAACGCTCCGGCGTCCTTCACGGCTTGATGAGAGTCCGGGGCTTTACACAGGACGACGCCCATCTTTTCTGCCGACCGGACCAGATCGAGGAGGAGATCCTCAAGGTTTTGGACCTTACGGTCTTTACCTTGAAGACGTTCGGATTCACCGAATACGATATCTATGTCTCCACCCGACCCGAAAAAGCGGTGGGCTCCCCAGAAAACTGGGAGCGGGCCACCTCGGCCCTGGAGTCGGCGCTCAAGACCAAGGGCATGGCTTACCGAATCGATCCCGGCGAGGGTGTTTTTTACGGTCCCAAGATCGACCTGAAAATCAAGGACGTGCTCGGACGGGCCTGGCAATGCACCACCGTTCAGGTCGACTTCAATCTGCCGCAGCGGTTCAAGCTGTCCTATATCGGGGAAGACGGCAAGGAGCATCAGCCCATCATGATCCATCGCGCGCTCATGGGTTCGATCGAGCGGTTCTTCGGTGTGCTGATCGAGCACTATGCCGGCGCCTTTCCGCTCTGGCTCGCCCCGGTTCAGGTCAAAATCATGCCGATTACGGACCCGCAGCACGCTTACGCCGTCGACGTCGCCCGCCTGTTGACCGAAGCCGGTTTTCGGGTGGAAACGGATCCGCGAAACGAAAAGATCGGATTAAAAATCCGCGAAGCGGAAATGGCCAAGGTCCCCTACATGGTCATCCTCGGCGCGCGTGAAGCCCAGAGCCGGAAACTGTCTGTGCGCAAACGCAGCGGAGACAATCTCGGCGAGATGGACATCACCGCTTTTGTTGATCGGCTGAACGGTGAAGTCGGTCAACGAGTATCATCCTAACTTAAACCCGATTTCGGAATCGAAGTCGGACCACCGTAAAGAAAGGAGGCGTCCACTATCGCGGTCAAACAGCGTGTCAATAACGAAATCCGGGTTCGGGAAGTCCGGGTCATCGGGGTCGAGGGAGAACAGCTCGGCGTCCTGCCGACGCGGGAGGCCATCGCCAAGGCCGCCGAACAGGGCTTCGATCTGGTGGAGGTGGCGCCGACGTCTCAGCCGCCCGTCTGTCGTATTATGGATTACGGAAAATTCAAATACGAACAGAACAAGAAACTCCATGCGATGAAACAGCATCAGAAGACGACGCATGTGAAAGAGATCAAATTGAGGCCCCACACGGACAAACACGATCTGGATTTCAAGATTCGTCATATTCGCGAATTTTTGCAGGCCAGTGATAAAGTCAAAGTGACGATGATGTTCCGGGGCCGGGAAATGGTGTACCTCGACGCCGGCAAGATGACCCTGGCCAAGGTCATCGAGTCCGTGAACGATATCGGAATCATTGAACAACAACCCCGACTGGAAGGGCGCAACATGATCTTGATCCTGTCGCCCAAACCCCAAACCGCCTAAAGGGGCGGTCCTCTGGCTGGCGCCATTCGTGAGAATCCATCTAGTGAGGTCGGCGAGCGATAGGAAATTCAGAATCTTTGGAAGCTTAAAGAGAGGGGGCGACGCAAGCCCCTAAAATTAACGGAAAGGACTTGAAACAAAAATGCCAAAGCTAAAATCGCACAAAGGGGTGGCCAAACGGTTCAAGCGAACCGGAACCGGCAAGATCAAACACAAGCAAACCGGTAAGAGCCATCTGTTGACTCACAAAACCCGGTCCCGGAAGCGGCACCTCAGGGCCTCCGGGCTGGTTTCGAAGGCCGATCAACAGACGGTCAAACGCCTGTTGCCGTATTCCTAAAATGAATCACCCCAGCGAACAAAGCGAGTGAGAAGGGAAGGCTGAAAAGTCCCCGCCCGGGGGGATTTTCCCTTATTTTCCATTTTCAATTTACGACTACCGGCGGGTAATTTTGGAAAATGGAGAATGGTAATTCGTAAATAGGGAATCCACAAATCTCGGGAAATGAATCGGAGGGGGCGACCTGAGCCCCTTCAAATAGAAAAGGAGTGAAGGTATGCCACGCGCAAAAGGAGGTCCAAAAACAAGAGCACGCCGCAAAGGCCGGCTGAAACTGGCCAAAGGGTTTTACGGCGGGAAACACC
>Ga0335082_10002145_pt1 | contig 21219 bp, 15 predicted proteins | sample Lox_Sample_41_FD_206718 | JGI IMG/M metagenome (GOLD analysis project Ga0335082, IMG submission 206718) | Soil microbial communities from Loxahatchee National Wildlife Refuge, Florida, United States - Lox_Sample_4.1 | ecosystem: Environmental > Terrestrial > Soil > Wetlands | place: USA...
GTGCGTGGCTTTTGGGTTCCTTTTTAGAGCCTGATGACACGAGCGGGATAATAGCGAGGCGCATTGCAGTTGACCAACAATTCTTCTTCGACTGTTGCATTTATGCAACATCGACTCAATTTGGACTTGGAAGGCAGGGCAGTCTTCTGCTAGGGGTCGGGAAGGCCCCGCTTGCCGGCCCGATCCGGAATGCGTGAATTGGGCCTGGTGTCGATTCGTGATAGAATTTCGGAGTTTCGAAATTCGATGGGCGTCAGCGCCCATTTTTTGTTTGTGAAACCGGTTCTGGAGCGCGAAGCGTGGATCCGCCGGGCCCTTGAAGGCCTCGGCTATGAGCTCGTCGACCTCGAGTCGTCGCGTTCCGGGCTGCTGCGGATCTTCATCGATTCGCCGCGGGGAATCACCGTCGAGGACTGTGTGCGCGTGAGCAATCACCTGACGAGGGCATTCGTGGTCGAGGGCATCGACTACGAGCGCCTCGAGGTGTCGTCGCCGGGCCTGGACCGGCCGCTCAAGCGCATCGAGGACTACCAGCGCTTCGCCGGGCGCGACGCGAGCGTGAAGCTGAAGCTTCCGCGCGGCGGGCGGCGGCGTTTCGAGGGGAAGTTGGCGGGCGTGGAGGACGGCAAGATCGTCCTCGACGTCGAAGGCGAGCGGCAGCGGCTCGCGATCGAGGACATCGATCGCGCGCGCCTGGTGCCGGATGTGTGATGGGTCTGGAGGCCAGTACATGAGCAGGGATCTTCTTCTTCTGGTGGACGCACTGTCGCGCGAAAAGAACGTCGCGAAGGACACGGTGTTCCTCGCGCTGGAAATGGCGCTCGCGTCCGCGACGAAGAAGCGCTTCAAGGACGAGGTGGACGTGCGCGTGGAGATCGACCGCGAGACGGGCGAATACCATGCGTTCCGCCGTTGGACTGTCGTTCCCGACGAGGAACACGAGGAGCCCGCGCACCAGATCGCCATCACCGACGCGGTGGCGGAGAATTCCGAGGCCGCGCTTGGCGACGTGATCGAGGAGCCGCTCGAGCCCGAGACCTTCGGCCGCATCGGCGCGCAGGCGGCCAAGCAGGTGATCCTGCAGAAGATCCGCGACGCCGAGCGCGAGCAGATCCTCAACGACTTCCTCGAGCGCGGCGAGTCGCTGGTCACGGGCACGGTGAAGCGCGCCGAGCGCGGCAACCTCATCGTCGAATCGGGCCGCGTCGAGGCGCTGCTGCCCCGCGACCAGCTGGTCCCGAAGGAGAACCTGCGGGTGGGCGACCGCGTGCGCGCCTACATCGCGAAGATCGACCGCCAGGCGCGCGGTCCGCAGCTGATTCTTTCGCGCGTGGCGCCGGAGTTCCTCGTGAAGCTCTTCGAGCTCGAGGTGCCCGAGATCGAGGAAGGCCTGCTCGAGATCAAGGCCGCGGCCCGCGATCCGGGACTGCGCGCGAAGATCGCGGTGAAGTCCAACGACGCGCGCATCGATCCGGTCGGAACGTGCGTCGGCATGCGCGGGTCGCGCGTGCAGGCGGTCACGCAGGAGCTCGCCGGCGAGCGCGTGGACATCATCCTCTGGTCGCCCGAGCCCGCCCAGTTCGTGATCAACGCGCTCGCCCCCGCGGAGGTGAGCTCGATCGTCGTGGACGAGGAGCGCCACTCGATGGACGTCGTGGTCGAGGAGGACCAGCTCGCGCTCGCCATCGGCAAGGGCGGGCAGAACGTGCGCCTCGCCTCGGAGCTGTCGGGCTGGCAGCTCAACATCATGACCACCGAGGAGCGCGAGCAGAAGGCCGAGCAGGAGACGAGCGTGGTGCGCTCGCTCTTCATGGAGAAGCTCGACGTCGACGAGGAAGTGGCCGAGATCCTGGTCAAGGAAGGCTTCACGTCGCTCGACGAGGTGGCCTACGTCCCGATCAACGAGATGCTGGAGATCGAGGACTTCGACGAGGAGACCGTGAACGAGTTGCGCCGGCGGGCTCGCAACGCGCTGCTGACGGAGGCGATCAAGAGCGAGGAGACCGTCGAGCACGCCGCCGAGGACCTGCAGAGCATGGAAGGGATGGACAATCCGACCGCGCGGCTGCTCGCCTCGAAGGGCATCACGACGATGGACGCGCTTGCCGACCTCGCCACCGACGAGCTCACCGAGATGACCGGCATGGATGCCGATCGCGCCAACAAGCTCATCATGAAGGCCCGCGAGCCCTGGTTCAGGGGCGAGGCGCAGGCCCGGTAGCGAAGAGCCCCAGGAGAAACCGTAGCCAATGGCCAAGCTGAACGTCACCCAGTTCGCCGAGGAGCTCAAGCTCCCGGTGTCTTTGCTGCTCGAGCAGCTGCAGGCTGCCGGCGTGAAGAAGAAGGCGGGTGAGGACTCGATCACCGAGCAGGACAAGACGCGCCTGCTCGACTACCTGCGCGAAGTCCACGGCAACAAGGACGAGAAGAAGAAGATCACGCTCACGCGCAAGCAGACGACCGAGATCAAGAAGGCGGACGCCACCGGCAAGGCGCGCACCATCCAGGTGGAGGTGCGCAAGAAGCGCACGTTCGTGAAGGTGGACAAGCCCGAGGCCGTCCCGGAGCCGGCGAAGCCCACGGCGGCGCCCGCGCCGATCATCAACGAAGAGGAAGCGCGCAAGCGCGAGGCCGAGGCCAAGCGCCAGGCCGAGCTCGCGGCGCGCCAGGCGGCCGACGCCGAGACCAAGACCAAGCGCGCTGCCGCGGTGAAGAAGAAGGAAGAGGCCGCGGCGCCCGAGGCCCCCGCGCCCAAGGAAGCGCCGGCCGAGGGCGAGGCGCCGAAGAAGAAACGCGTCGTCCGCAAGAAGGGCGAAGAGCCCGCCACGGAAGCCGAGGCTCCCGTGCTGGTCGAGGTGAAGGCCGAGGCCAAGCCCGAGGGCGCCAAGGCCGACGGGAAGGCCGCTCCGGGCGATGCCGCGGCTCCCGAGGGCACGCTGCACCGCCCCGTGCTCAAGCCCGGCGAGAAGGATGCCAAGGGCGACAAGAAAGGCGCGAAGCGCGCCGCGAAGCCCGCGTCCGCGTGGGTCGACGACGTGGCGCGGCGCCGCGCGATCAAGACTCGCGGCGATGCGAGCGGCGGCCGCGACGGCTGGCGCTCCCGCGGCGGCGGACGCCACCGTGACGACGAGGCCGGCGCCTCGTTCGCCGCGCCGGCGGAACCGAAGGTGATCGAGGTGCTGGTCCCCGAAACCATCACCGTGGGCGACCTCGCCCACAAGATGTCGGTGAAGGCCGCCGAGGTCATCAAGACCATGATGAAGATGGGCTCCATGGTCACAATCAACCAGGTGCTCGACCAGGACACCGCGATGATCGTGGTCTCCGAGATGGGGCACCAGGCCAAGCCCGCGAAGCTCGACGACCCGGAGGCCTTCCTCGTGGAAAGCGCCGGCGCCGAGGAGGCGAAGCTCGAGTCGCGTCCCCCCGTCGTGACGGTGATGGGCCACGTGGACCACGGCAAGACCTCGCTCCTGGATGCGATCCGCAAGGCGCGCGTCGCGGTGGGCGAGGCGGGCGGCATCACGCAGCACATCGGCGCGTACCACGTGGAGACGCCCAAGGGCGTGATCACGTTCCTCGACACGCCGGGCCACGAGGCCTTCACGGCGATGCGCGCGCGCGGCAGCCAGATCACCGACATCGTGGTGCTCGTGGTGGCCGCCGACGACGGCGTCATGCCGCAGACAATCGAAGCCGTGAACCACGCGAAGGCCGCCAAGGTGCCCATCGTCGTCGCGGTGAACAAGATCGACAAGCCCGAGGCCAACCCGCAGCGCGTGAAGCAGGAGCTGCTCACGCAGGAAGTGGTGGCCGAGGAATTCGGCGGCGAGGTCCAGTTCGTCGAGGTGTCGGCCAAGACCGGCCAGGGCCTGGACAAGCTGCTCGAGGCGATCCACCTGCAAAGCGAGGTGCTCGAGCTGAAGGCGCCCGTGAACGCGCCGGCCAAGGGCGTGGTGATCGAGTCGCGCCTGGACAAGGGCCGCGGACCCGTGGCCACGCTCCTCGTGAAATCCGGCACGCTCAGGAAAGGCGACGTCGTGCTCGCGGGCGCCGTGTTCGGCCGCGTGCGCGCGATGAACGACGAGAACGGCAAGGCCGTGAACGATGCGGGCCCCTCGATTCCCGTCGAGATCCAGGGCCTGCAGGACGTGGCGCGCGCCGGCGACGACGTGATCGTGCTCAACGACGAAAGGAAGGCGCGCGAGATCGCGCTCTTCCGCCAGGGCAAATTCCGCGACGTGAAGCTCGCCAAGCAGCAGGCGGCCAAGCTCGAGAACGTGTTCGACCAGCTCGCCGAGGGCGCCAAGACACTCGCGCTCATCATCAAGGCGGACGTGCAGGGCTCCTACGAGGGCCTCGCGCACGCGCTCACCAAGCTGTCCACCGACGAGGTGAAGGTGAACATCGTGCACACGGGCGTGGGCGGCATCACCGAGAGCGACATCAACCTCGCTCTCGCCTCCAAGGCGGTGGTGATCGGGTTCAACACGCGCGCCGACGCGGCCGCGCGCAAGCTCGCCGAGAATTCCGGCGTCGACATCCGCTACTACAACATCATCTACGACGCGGTCGACGACGTGAAGGCGGCCATCAGCGGGATGCTCGCTCCGGAGCGCCGGGAGAGCATCCTCGGCACCGTGGAAGTGCGCAACGTCTTCAAGATCTCCAAGGTCGGCACGGTCGCCGGCTGCATGGTGACCGACGGGCTCGTGCGCCGCGGCGCTTCCGTGCGCCTGATCCGCGGCGGCGTGGTCATCCACACGGGCGAGCTCGATTCGCTCAAGCGCTTCAAGGAGGACGTGCGCGAGGTGAAGCAGGGCTTCGAGTGCGGCCTGTCGCTCAAGAACTTCAACGACGTGCAGGTGGGCGACCAGCTCGAGGTCTTCGAGGTGGTCGAGGTCGCTCGCACGATCGCCTGAGGACGCGCCGTGCCGGCCGCGCGCCACGCACGCATCGCCGACCAGATCCAGCGCGAGCTCGCGGAGCTGGTGCGCACGCAGCTGCGCGATCCGCGCATCGGCATGGTGACGCTCACCGGGGTGGAGGTGTCCCGCGACCAATCGCACGCCAAGGTCTTCTTCACGGTGCTGGGCCCCGAGGGCGCGGCGCGCGAAGCGACCGAGGGCCTGAAGCGGGCGGCGGGGTTCCTGCGCACCGAGCTCGCCCACCGGCTCACGACGCGCTCGGTGCCGGAGCTGCACTTCGAGCACGACGAATCCGTGGAGCGAGGCGTGCGGCTTTCGAAGCTGATCGACGAAGCCGTCAAGCCCGTTCCCACCAGAAGGCGCTCCACGCGTTGAGGGCGAGCCGCTCGGCAGGCCCCGACGGTGTCCTGCTGCTCGACAAGCCCGCGGGAATCACCTCCACGCGCGCGCTCGCGAAGGCGAAGCGCCTGGTGGGCTCGCTCAAGGGCGGCCACACCGGCACGCTCGATCCCTTCGCCACGGGCCTTCTGCCGCTCGTGTTCGGCGAGGCCACCAAGTTCTCGCGCTTCCTCATCGATTCGGAGAAGGCGTACGACGCGACGCTGCGCCTGGGCGAGGTCACGCCCACGGGCGATACCGAGAGCGCCGTCGACAGGCGCAGCGACGTTCACGCCGACGATGCCGCGATCGACTCGGTGCTGGGCTCGCTCCTCGGGGCACAGACGCAGGTGCCGCCGATGCATTCGGCCGTGCGCGTGGCAGGGCGGCGCCTCTACGACTACGCGCGCTCGGGCGAGGAAGTGGACCGGCCCGCCCGCGACGTGGAGCTCTTCGAGCTCGCGCGCCTCGCAAGGCGCGGCGACGATCTGGACATTCGAGTGCGTTGCTCGAAAGGCACTTACGTGCGCACGCTTGCCAAGGACATCGGCGAGCGCCTCGGTTGCGGGGCGCACCTGGTCGCGCTTCGCCGCACGGGCGTGGGCCGATTCCGCCTGTCCGAGGCCGTCGGCTTCGATACGTTGGAGCGCGAAGGCCTCGATGCGGCCCGAGGCCGCCTGCTGCCGACCGACGTCCTCGTGGCGGGCCTCGAGCGCCTGGATGCCGATGCGGATGCCGCGGAGCGCTTCTGCCACGGAAGGCAGATCGACGCGGCCGGCGGGACGGCGAAGGAAGTCGCCGTTTTCGGACCCCTGGGACGGTTCCTGGGCGTGGCCTCGCGCATGGCCGCGGGGCGCCTTGCGCCGCTTCGTCTCATGTCCACGGGCGAGGCCAAGCTCCCTGATTTTGCTTGAGTTTGTGGATGCTTCCGCGCTAAAATACAGGGCTCAACCGAATAGACAGATTCCAAAGAGAAGTCACGGAGACATTTGCCAATGGCCGTCACCACCGCAGACAAGGCGCGCATCCTCTCGCAGTACCAGCGCGCCCAGGGCGACACGGGCTCGCCCGAAGTCCAGATCGCGCTCCTCACCGAGCGCATCAACATGCTCACCGAGCACTTCAAGTCGCACGTCAAGGATTTCCATTCGCGCCGCGGGCTGCTCAAGCTCGTGAGCCAGCGCCGCAGCCTCCTCGATTACCTCAAGCGCAGCAACGTCGAGGGCTACCGCTCGCTGATCGAGCGCCTCGGGCTGCGCAAGTAAGGGCGCCCCGCAGAGACCGAACCCCGCGAAGCCTCGTTCACGAGCGCGCGGGGTTTTTCGTTTCGGCGGCCTTCCAACACCAAAGCGGCCGCGCGCCATCGAAGGCGCACCGCTTCCCAACAGGATGACATCGTGAAATCGATCAAGAAGACATTCACACTCGGGCGCCACCAGGTCACGCTCGAGACCGGCGAGATCGCGCGCCAGGCCGACGGCGCAGTGCTGGTCACCATGGACGACACCGTCGTGCTCGTGACGTGCGTCACGCGCAAGGACGTGAAGGCGGGGCAGGATTTCTTTCCGCTCACCGTCGACTACCAGGAGAAGACCTACGCCGCGGGCCGCATTCCGGGCGGCTTCTTCAAGCGCGAGGGCCGGCCTTCCGAGAAGGAGATCCTCACCTCGCGCCTCATCGACCGGCCGCTGCGGCCGCTCTTCCCCGACGGCTTCTTCAACGAAGTGCAGGTGATCGCGACGGTGCTGTCGATAAATCCCGAGGTCGACTCGGACATTCCCGCGATGATCGGCGCTTCGGCGGCTGTCACGCTCGCCGGCGTGCCGTTCGACGGGCCGATCGGCGCCGCCCGCGTGGGATATATCAACGGCGAATACGTCCTCAACCCGACCAAGACCGAGCTCGAGACCTCGCAGTTGAATCTCGTCGTGGCGGGCACCGAGCAGGCCGTGCTGATGGTCGAATCCGAAGCGCAGCAATTGTCCGAGGAGGTGATGCTCGGCGCGGTCGTGTACGGCCACGAGCAGATGCAGGCCGCGATCACCGCGATCAACGAGCTCGCCGACGAGGGCGGCAAGGACGACTGGGACTGGGCGCCGCCCGCGAAGGACACGGCGCTCGTGGAGAAGATCCGCGGCCTCGCCGAGAACGACCTCAATGAGGCCTATCGCGTGAAGTCGAAGGCGGTGCGCTCGCAGAAGCTCGACGACATCCAAGCCAAGGTGATGGACGCCTGCGTGAAGGTCGAGGAGAACCCGGCCGACGCCAACACCGTGCGCTCGATCCTGCACGACATGGAGTCGAAGATCGTGCGCGGCCAGATCCTGAACGGCGAGCCGCGCATCGACGGGCGCAACACGCGCACCGTGCGCCCCATCTCGATCCGGCCCACCCTGCTTCCCCGCGTGCACGGGTCCGTGCTCTTCACGCGCGGCGAGACCCAGGCGATCGTCACCACGACGCTGGGCACCGGCCAGGACGAGCAGATCATCGACGCGCTCCAGGGCGAATACACCGAGCGCTTCATGCTGCACTACAACTTCCCGCCGTTCTCCACCGGCGAGACGGGCCGCGTGGGCTCGCCCAAGCGCCGCGAGATCGGCCACGGGCGCCTCGCCAAGCGCGCGCTCCTCGCCGTGCTTCCCACGAAAGAGGAGTTCGGCTACACGCTGCGCGTGGTTTCCGAGATCACGGAATCCAACGGCTCGTCGTCGATGGCGACGGTGTGCGGCGGCTGCCTCTCGCTGATGGACGCGGGCGTGCCGGTGAAGGCGCACGTGGCGGGCATCGCCATGGGCCTCATCAAGGACGGCGGCCGTTTCGCGGTCCTCACCGACATCCTCGGCGACGAGGACCACCTGGGCGACATGGACTTCAAGGTCGCGGGCACCGAGCGTGGCGTGACGGCGCTGCAGATGGACATCAAGATCAACGGCATCACCAAGGAGATCATGAAGGTCGCGCTCGACCAGGCCAGGGAAGGCCGCCTTCACATCCTCGGGATCATGAAGACCGCGGTTCCCGGCCCGCGCCAGGAGCTGTCGGACTTCGCGCCGCGCGTGATCAAGATGAAGATCAACCCCGACAAGATCCGCGAGGTGATCGGCAAGGGCGGCAGCGTGATCCAGGCGCTCACGCGCGAGACCGGCACGACGATCGACATCGAGGACGACGGCACGATCTCCATCGCCTGCCTTTCCCAGGAAGCCGGCGATGCGGCCGTCGCGCGCATCAAGGCGATCACGGCGGAAGTGGAAGTGGGCAAGGTGTACGAGGGCCCGGTCCTGCGCCTGCTGGACTTCGGCGCCATCGTGCAGCTGCTGCCCGGCAAGGACGGCCTGCTGCACATCTCGCAGATCGCGCACGAGCGCGTGAACGCGGTCTCGGACTACCTCAAGGAAGGCCAGATCGTGAAGGTGAAGGTGCTCGAGGCCGACGACAAGGGCCGCGTGCGCCTTTCGAGAAAGGCGCTGCTCGATCCGCCGCCCAAGCGCGAGGAAGCTCCGCCGCCGTCTCCCGCTCCCGCGGAGACCACGCCCCAGTAAAGGGTGCCCGCGCTATACTTTCCGCCGCGAACTCGGTTCGCGGCGGGGTGTAGCGCAGTCTGGTAGCGCACTTGCTTTGGGAGCAAGATGTCGGGGGTTCGAATCCCTCCACCCCGACCAGACTTTCTCGGATTCGGATCGTGCGCCCGTAGCTCATCCGGATAGAGCACCGGCCTTCTAAGCCGGGGGTAACAGGTTCGAATCCTGTCGGGCGCGCCAGCCTCTTGCGGGGCGCTACTGCGTGTAGAGTCGCGCCATGGGCGCCACCGACAAGAAGGCGCGCAGGAGGAGTGTTTCCGCCAGCCAGCCCTCGGCCGCGCCGGATGGCGTTCCTGCGCTGCGACTCTTCCAGGCCAAGCTGCGTCCCCCGGTGGTGCGCGAGGACGCGCTCTCGCGCGCCACGCTGCGGGCGACCGAACGCCTGCGCGGCGCGCGCCTCGTGTTGATGAGCGCGCCGGCCGGGTTCGGCAAGACCACGGTGCTGTGCCAGTACGAGAAATCGCTGCGCGAGGCCGGCGTGGCCACCACGTGGCTCACGCTCGATGCGCAGGACAACGACCCCGCGCGCTTTTCCGCGTATCTTCGCGCCGCGCTCGAGGCCGTGCTCGATGCCGGATCGAGGGGAACGCGCACGTTCGAGACTCCCGGCGACCGGGGCGCCGTGATCGGCGACGCGCTCGACCTCATCGACTCGCTCGCTTCCCCGGATCGGCCGCTCGCGATCTTCCTCGACGACTTCGAGCACGTCGCGGCCAACCCGGACGTTCGCGCGCTGGTCGCGCGGCTGCTCCACACGTTGGGCCCCAGGCAGCAGCTCGTCCTGGGCACGCGCGTGGTCCCGGACCTCGGCCTCGCGCGCCTTCGGGCGGGCGGGCAGGTCGTCGACATCGGCCTGGAGAAGCTGCGCTTCAGCCTCGATGAGTCGCGCCGTTTCCTTCGCTCCGCGATCCCGGGCCTCGCCGAGGAGGAGGTCGTCTTCCTGCACGAGCGCAGCGAGGGCTGGCCCGCGGCGCTCCAGCTCGCGGTGCTCGCGCTGCGCGACTCGCCCCAGGCGGCCACGCGCCTTCGCGAGTTCGGCGGCTCGCGCGCGGAAGTGGCCGAGTACCTTGCGGCGGAAGTCCTCGCGGGCCTCGTGCCGGACCTTCGCGAGTTCGCGATCCGCACGAGCGTGCTCGACAGCTTCTGCGCGGAGCTGTGCGAGGAAGTCACCGGGATGGCCGGAGGGGCGGCCTACATCGAGCGCGTGGCGCGCGCGAACCTGTTCCTCGTCGCGATCGACGCCGAGCGGCGCTGGTTCCGGTATCACGCGCTCTGCCGCGAATTCCTGCGCGCGGAGCTAGAGCGCACGGAAGCGTCCGTCGTGCCCGAGCTCTCGCGAAGGGCCGCGCGCTGGCTAGGGGCCAACGGGCGGCAGGCCGAGGCGGTCGAGCACGCGCTGCGCTCCGGCGACGAGGACCTCGCCGCCCGCGTCATGGACGAATGCGCGACCAGCGTCCTGCATGAAGGGCAGATCGCCACGGCGCTGCGATGGACGAATTCCCTCGGGCCGGAGCGCCTCGCGCGCTATCCCAACCTGTACTTCACCGCCGCGCTGGCGAACGTGGTGACCCACCGCTACGCGCAGGCGCAGCGCCTCATCGACGCGGCCGGCGCCGGCGGCGCCAAGCCCGATCTCAAGCGCCGCGATTTGCTCATGGTGCGCTTCAACCTCGTGATCTGGGCCGACCAGCTCGACCAGCTTCGCGACGTCCTCGCGCAGGCCGCGGCCGTGTTCTCGCCGGCGGACGGCTGGGTCTACTCGTCGATGCTCAACTGCGTGGGCTACCTCGGATTCATGGAGGGCAGCGCCGAGGCCGCGCGCGCTGGGCTTGCCGCGTCCAAGGCCTCGCCGCACCACCGCGAGAACGCCGTGGTCCGCGCATACACGGAAGGCATCTACGCGATGGTGCACCTCTCGCGCGGCGAGCTGCGCGATGCGATGCAGGTCTCTGCTGCCGAATTCGAGCGCCTGGGCGCCGCCGGCAGCAGCTACGGAACCGCGGCCGCCATCGTCGCGACAACGCTTGCCAGCGGGCACTTCGAACGCAACGAGCTCGCATCGGCGCGGGTGCTGCTCGACGAGCACATCGACCTCGTCGGCGACAGCTGCGTTCCCGACCTCATCGAGGCCGCGTTCGTGGAGCGCTCGCGCATCGCGCGCCTCGAGGGGCAGGCCACGGTGGCCGACGATTTTCTCGGGCGCATGCAGCGCCTTGGCGAGGAGCGCGGCCTTTCGCGCCTGGTCGCGACGGCGCTGTTCGAGAAGGCGCGGGTCGCGCTCGCCGAAGGGCGCGTGGAGACCGCCGTGGCGCAGGTGCGCGAGGGCGCCGGCTATCCGTTCTGGGAGCGGCCGATCTATCGCGGCACTTTCGGAAACGACCTCGAGAATCCGGACGTCGCGCTCGCCCGCCTCGACCTGTTTCGCGGCGGCACCGGGGCCGTGGCGCCGCTCGAGGCGCACATCGCGGCGGCGCAATCCGCGGGGCGGGCGCGGCGCGCGATCAAGCTGCGCGGCCTGCGGGCGCAGGCGCTCTGGGTAAGCGGGCAGCGCCGCCCGGCGTTGCGCGAGCTGCGCCGCGTGCTGATCGACGCCGCCCCGGAAGGCATGGTGCGCGTGCTGGCCGACGAGCCGTGGGTGTTGCGCGACATGCTGGAGAACCTCGCCGGCGACGCGGCGGTCGCATCGTTCAGCAAGCGCGTGGCAGACGCATGCGGCCCCCTGCGTGATGCGGCGGGCGCGCGCGAGGGAGGCACGGAATCGGCCCAGGTGCTGAGCGATCGCGAGATCGAGGTGCTGGCGCGCCTCGCGCAGGGCCTTTCAAACAAGCAGATCGCCGCCCAGCTCTCGCGATCGGAAGCCACGATCGCGACGCACCTGCGACGCATCTACGGCAAGTTGGGCGCGCACACCCGTACGCAGGCCATCGCCATCGCGAGGCGCGGCGGTCTCATCGCCTAGGGCGCGGCCCTTCAGGGCTTGCGCGTCTTGCGGGCTTCCCGCTTGCGCCAGGCCGCGGGCGACACGCCGTACTCGGCCACGAACCAGCGCGTGAAGGAGCTCGGGTAGTTGTATCCCAGGAGCTCGGCGATGTGGGTGATCGAATACGCGGGGTTGCCCAGGTAGCGCATGACCAGCCCGCGCCGCGCATCGTCGAGCAGCGCCGAGAAGCTGTCGCCGGAGTCCTCGAGCCTTCGTTGCAGCGCGCGCGGATTGGATCCGACGGCCTGCGACACGCCTTCCACGGAGGCGCGCCCGTGCGGCAGCAGCATGTAGATCGAGCGGCGCACGTCGTGGACGAACCCTTCGTGCCGGGCGCCGGGAAGCGACTCCACCAGCCGGCGCGCGTGCTCGGCCATCGCGGGGTCGGCCGCGGGATTCGGTCGATCGACGTCGGAAGCGTCGCAGACGATCCCGTTGAAGTCCCCGCCGAATTCCACGTTGGGGCCGAAGATGCGCCGGTGCACGCGAAGGTCCGCGGGCGCCGCGTGGGTGAATTGCACGCGCCTCGGATTCCATGCGGGCCCGAGCAGCGCGCGCACCATGCGGAAGACCACGCCGATGGCGAGCTCGATCGCCTGTCGCGAGCGCGCCGCCTGCGCGCCCACGAGCTCCTCGCGGACGATGACGAGCGCTCCCGCGTCTTCGATCGCGAGCGAGAGCGCGTCGTTCAGCAGGTGGCGGTAGCGGATCGTCGCCGCGATCGCGTCGCGGAGGGTGCGCTGGTGCGTGAGCAGCAGGCTGATCGCGCCGAAGTCCGAGAGGCGCCAGGACTCCGCCATCTCGAGCCCGAACGTGGGGCAGTGCGACTTGCGGGCCGACTCCTCCAGAAGGTGCACCACCGAGGTGGTCGAGATGCGCAAGTCGGGATTGGTGAGGAACGCGGGATCGAGCTTCGCCGCGCGAAGCATCGCCTGCGGATCGAGCCCGTGGCGGCGCGCGACCTCGGTGTAGTTCCCGAGTGACGCGGAGCGCACGAAGGTTGTCATTCCCCCTATATACGCCCTTGTCGTGAAATGACAAGTACGTGATCGCGAATGAAAAGCGTCACCGCGGCCGCTCGCCAAGAATGCATGCCATCGGATTCAAGGAGCGACTCATGCAGAACGCAATCCGGTTCTACCAGACAGGCGGCCCCGACGTGCTCAGGTGGGAAGAGATTCCCGTGGGCGAGCCGGGCCCGGGCGAGGTGCGCCTGCGCCACGTGGCGGTGGGCCTCAATTTCGCCGACACCTATTTCCGCACCGGCCTTTATCCCGCGAAGCTGCCCTCGGGCATCGGCATGGAAGGCTCGGGCCTGGTCGAGGCCGTGGGTCCCGGTGTCACGCACGTGAAGGCAGGCGACCGGGTGGCCTACACGGGAAGCCCGCTGGGCGCGTACAGCACGGGGCGCGTGATGCCCGCGGGTCCGCTCGTGAAGCTTCCGGAGGAGATCTCCTTCGAGACCGCGGCGGCGATGATGATGCGCGGCCTCACCTCGTCGTACCTCATGCGGCGCATCTATCCGTGGAAGAAGGGCGACACGTTCCTCATCCACGCGGCCGCCGGCGGCGTGGGCCTCATCGTCTGCCAGTGGGCCAAGATCCTCGGGCTCAACGTGATCGGCACCGTCTCGAGCGACGAGAAGGCCGAGATCGCGAAGGCGCACGGCTGCGACCACGTGATCAACTACAAGCGCGAGGATTTCGCCAGGCGCGTGCGCGAGATCACCAATGGCGAAGGCGTGCCGGTCGTGATCGACAGCGTCGGCAAGGACACCTTCGCCGGATCGCTCGACTCGCTCAGGCGCCGCGGGTTGCTGGTGGGCGTGGGCACGGCGTCGGGGCCGTTCCCGCCCATCGACGCGATGCAGCTTGCCGTCAAGGGCTCGCTCTTCTTCACGCGCCCGGCGCTTGCCGACTACATCGCCGATCCCGCCGAGCGCGCCGAGCTCGCTGCCGAGCTCTTCGGCCACGTGGCCTCGGGCCGCATCCGGATCGAGATCAACCAGCACTACGCGCTGCACGACGCGGTCCAGGCGCATCGCGACCTGGAATCGCGAAAGACGACGGGCTCTTCGATTTTCGTCGTCTAGGAAAAAACGGGAACGAAGGAGGAGACGACAATGACGCAAGCGACTACCGAAGCCAAGGCGCCAGCCATCGTGCGGCCCGGGGCCATCCGCGACTCGATCAAGGTCGAGCCGCTCACCTGCGCGATCGGCGCCGAGGTCTCCAACGTGAGCCTCGCCGACGCGGCGGTCGACGAGACGCTGCTAGCGGAGATCCGCGGCCTGTGGCTCAGGCACCGCGTGCTCTTCTTCCGCGACCAGGACATCACGCGTGCCGAGCACGTGGCCTTCGCGCGCCGCTTCGGCAACCTCGAGGACCATCCGGTGGCGGGCAGCGATCCGCAGCATCCGGGCCTCGTGCAGATCTACAAGACGCCGGACAAGCCCAACGACCGCTACGAGAACGCCTGGCACACCGATGCCACCTGGCGCGAAAAGCCGCCGCTTGGATGCGTGCTGCGCTGCGTGGAATGCCCGCCCGTGGGCGGCGACACGATGTGGGCGAACATGGCTCTCGCCTACGAGAAGCTGCCCGAGGCGGTGAAGGCGCAGCTCGTGGGCCTTCGCGCGCGCCACAGCATCGAGGCGTCCTTCGGCGCCGCGATGCCGGCGGAAAAGCGCCTCGCGCTCCATGCGCAGTTCCCCGATGCCGAGCACCCGGTGGTGCGCACGCATCCGGAGACGGGCGAGAAGATCCTCTTCGTGAACAGCTTCGCCACCCACTTCACCAACTTCCACACCGCCGAGCGCGTGCGCTGCGGCCAGGACTACGCGCCGGGCGCGAGCCAGCTGCTGCAGTACCTCATCTCCCAGGCCGCCATTCCCGAGTACCAGGTGCGCTTCCGCTGGAAGAAGAACAGCGTCGCGTTCTGGGACAACCGCTCGACGCAGCACTACGCCGTCATGGACTACCCGCCGTGCCATCGCAAGATGGAACGCGCCGGGATCATGGGCGACGCCACTTTCTGATCGCGACTTCCACCAGGAGACGAAACTCATGAACTTCCTCGACGGCTCGCTCTTTCCCGAGAACATGGAAAAGCTCGTCATCACCGCGGCGCCCTATGGGCCCGAGTGGATGCCCTCCGATTTCCCCGAGGACATCCCGGTGAGCATCGAAGAGCACGTGCAGAAGGCGGTGGATTGCCACAACGCCGGCGCCACCGTGCTGCACATCCACGTGCGCGAATCCGACGGCAAGGGCTCCAAGCGCCTGTCGAAATTCAACGAGCTGCTGGCGGGCCTGCGCGCCGCGGTGCCCGACATGGTGCTGCAGGTCGGCGGCTCGATCTCGTTCGCGCCGGAGAACGACGGCGCCGCCGCCAAGTGGCTCTCGGACGACACGCGCCACGCGTTGGCCGAGCTCACGCCGAAGCCCGACCAGGTCACCGTCACGGTCAACACCTCGCAGATGAACATCTTCGAGCACATGGACCCGCGCGACTACGCCGGCACCTCGCTCGCCGATCCCGCGACCCACGCCGCGTATCGCGACATGATCGTGCCCTCCAACCCCAGCTGGTACGAGGAGCACATCAAGCGCCTCACGGCCGCCGGGATCCAGAGCGAGTTCCAGTGCTACAACATCAACAGCTACGAGACCATCGAGCGCCTGATCCGCCGCGGCGTCTACAAGGGGCCGCTCGTGCTCAACTGGGTGGCGATCAGCGGCGGCATGGACGCGCCCAACATCTACAACCTCGCCAACTTCCTGCGTGCCGTTCCCGATCGCGCGGTGGTGACGGTTGAAAGCTCGATGCTCAACACGCTGCCGGTCAACATGATGGGCATCGCCATGGGCCTGCACGTGCGCTGCGGCATCGAGGACAACCTCTGGAGCCAGGACCGCAAGAGCAAGATGACCACGGTGAAGCAGGTCGAGCAGCTCGTGCGGATCTCGCGCGAGCTGGGCCGCGAGATCGCCACCGGCAAGGATGCGAAACGCATCTGCCGCATCGGCGAGTTCTACGACACCGTGGACGCGACGCTGGAGGCCAACGGCTTTTCGCCCAATCGCAAGGCCGCCGCCCGTCCGCTGCAGCGCGCCGCGTGACCGCATGGCCTCTCCGACGGTCGTCTTCGTCCCGGGCCTGCGCGAGCACGTGCCCGATCACTGGCAGACGCTGCTCCAGGCGCGCGTGGCGAAGTCCGCCTGCGTGCCGCGCCTGGGCAAGGGCGTGCTTTCCTGCACGGCGTGGGTCGAGGCGATCGACAGGACCATCGCATCGGTGGAAGGCCCCGTGGTGCTCGCCGGCCACAGCGCCGGCGTGATCATGATCGCGCACTGGGCACGCCTTTACCGGCGCCCCGTGCGCGGCGCGATCCTCGCCACGCCGCCCGACCTGGAGCGCGAGCTGCCGGCCGGATATCCGTCGAAGCAAGCGCTGGAGCAGAATGGCTGGATGCCCATTCCGAGCGACGCGCTGCCGTTCGAGTCCATCCTCGTGGCGAGCGCGAACGATCCGCTCTGCACGTTCGAGCGTGCGGCCGAGTTCGCGATGGGCTGGAACGCGCGCTTCGAGTCGGCCGGCGCCGTGGGCCACCTCAACCCGGCCTCGGGATTCGGCGAATGGCCTCGCGCCTCGGGACTGCTCGCCGAGTTCGGCGTCGAGGTCGACAATCGCGCGGCGGTCGCATGGCAATGGTGAGCGCGGCGTCCCCCGCGGGCGGGGCGGCGGAACCCCTTTCGGTGTCGCGCACGTTCGCCTGGATCGTCTTCGCGCTGATCTTCGGGCTGCTGCTGTCCGACTACATGTCGCGCCAGGTCCTCAATGCGGTGTTCCCGCTGCTCAAGGCCGAGTGGTCTCTATCGGACACCCGGCTGGGCTCGCTCTCGAGCGTGGTGTCGCTGATGGTGGGGCTGCTCACGGTCCCGCTCTCGCTCGTCGCCGACCGCTGGGGCCGCGTCGCGAGCCTCAAGGCGATGGCGCTGCTCTGGAGCCTCGCCACGCTCGCCTGCGGCTTCGCACGCTCGTACGAGGAGATGTTCGCGGCGCGGTTCCTCATCGGCGTTGGGGAAGCCGCCTACGGGAGCGTGGGCATCGCGGTGATCCTGAGCGTCTTCCCGGCGCACCTTCGCTCGACGCTGTCGGGCTCGTTCCTCGCGGGCGGTGTGTTCGGCTCGGTGCTCGGCATGGCCCTGGGCGGCGCGGTGGCGGCGCACGTGGGATGGCGCTGGTCGTTCTTCGCCATGGCCTGCTTCGGCCTCGCGCTGCTGGGCTCCTTCGCGCTCGTGGTCACCGAGAAGCGCCTCGACCCCGAACGGCGCAACGCCCGGCGCGACGCCGCATCGCGGCACATGCTGCAGTTCAGGAGCCTGTTGCCGGGACTGTTCTCGGCGCGCTCGGTGATCTTCGCCTACCTGGGCAACGGGCTGCAGCTGTTCATCGTGGGATCGGTGATCGCGTGGATGCCGAGCTTCCTCAATCGTGAATACCAATTGCCGCTCGCCAAGGCGAGCGCGCTGGGCGCGGCCTTCGTGCTGCTCTCGGGCGTCGGGATGATCGCGTGCGGCTCGATCACCGACCGCCTTTGCCGCGAGCAGCCGGTGCGCAAGTTCGCCATCGCGGTGGGCCTTTCCGTGGCGACGTTCGCGCTGCTGGCTGCCGGATTCAGCCTTCCGCACGGAGCGCTGCAGCTCGCGGTGCTCGGCCTGGGCATCTTCATCGCCGCGGGAACCACGGGCCCCTCGACCGCGATGGTGGCGAACGTGACCCACGTGTCGATCCATTCCACCGCGTTCGCGACCCTCTCGCTCGCCAACAACCTCCTGGGGATGGCGCCCGGGCCCGTCGTGACGGGGGCGCTCGCCGATCGATTCGGCCTCGCCACCGCGTTCCAGATCGTGCCCTGCGTGTGCCTGCTCGCCGCGGCCTCGTTCGCGCTCGGCAGCCGTCACTACGCCAGGGACCTCGAGCGCCTCGGGCGAAAGTAGCCGGGGCCCAAGGCCGGAATCCGCACGCGATTCATCCGTTTTGGCGATTGTCGCGGCGGGGCGTCCCGGAAAGAATGGCCGGAATCAAGCTCCGGGGAGGAGTCGGCCATGCTTCGTGTCGCAGCGTCGAAAGCGCAGTCCCTGTTGGAGATCGTGTTCGCCATGCGGCGCCTGCGGATCGCGGCGCGCCTCACGGTGGGCTTTTCCGTGGTCGCCGGATTGCTCCTCGCGATGCTCGTGTTCGTGGCCATCTTCGGCCAGCTCCAGCGCGAAGCGCTCTCCGCAGGCATCGCGGCCACTGCGGCCAAGGACGCGGCCATCGGCAACCTCAAGACAATCGCGCAGGATCGCGGCGACTACATTCGCGAGATCGGCTCGGGCGTGGACCTGCGTGGCGCGTTGCGCGAGGGCGGCGAGCTGCAGCGCCTGTCCGGCGAGCATTCCCAGGCGATGGAGCAGCTCAAGCGCGCGCCTCTCGACGCGCGAGATCGCGATGCCGTGGCGAAGATGGAAGCGCTCGAACGCGACTACGTGGGCGCCGTGCGCGCTGCCGCCGGCCAGGGCGACGATGCCGGCGCCGCGAGCGCGTTCCAGAGCGCCGCCGCCAACACGGTGAGGAAGGAAGCGGCCGAGATCGATCGCCTTGCCGACCGCGTCGTCGAGGGCTACAAGGCGCCCGTGGAAGCGTTCATCGAGCGCGGCCGGGCCGCCACCGTCGTTGTGCTTTTCGCGATCGCCGCCATCGTGGTCGTGGTGGCGTTCGTGGCGTGGGGCATCACGCGCGGGATCACCCGGCCCCTTCGCGAGGCCGTCGAGGCGGTGCGCCGCGTAGCTTCGGGCGACCTGTCCGGGCGCATCGAGGCGCGCGGGCGCGACGAAGCCGCCGACCTGCTGCGCGCCGTGGCCGAAATGAACGAGCGCCTCGGAGGGATGGTCCAGCGCATTCGCCACAGCGCCGACTCGGTCGCGCTCAATGCCGACCAGGTCGCCGAGGGCAACGAGCAGCTGGCCGCCCGCACCGAGGAGCAGGCGAGCTCGCTGGAAGAATCCGCGTCGACAATCGAGGAATTCACCTCCACCGTGAGGGTGAACGCGGAGAACGCGGGCCAGGCAAGCACGCTCGCGGGCGACGCCGCACGCATCGCGCGCGAGGGCGGCTCGGCGATGCGCGTGGTCGTCCAGAGGATGGCGGCGCTCACCGATGCCTCGAAGAAGATCCGCGACATCGTGGGCGTCATCGACGGCATCGCCTTCCAGACGAACATCCTCGCCCTCAACGCCGCGGTGGAAGCGGCCCGGGCCGGGGAGCAGGGACGGGGATTCGCGGTCGTCGCATCGGAGGTGCGCGCGCTCGCGCAGCGCGCCGCGGGCTCGGCCAGGGAGATCGGAGCGCTCATCGGGGCATCGGTGGCCGACATCGGCAAGAGCGCGGAGCTCGTGGGCAACGCGGGCAATACAGTCGAAGGACTCGTGGACGCCGTCGATCGCGTCTCGACGCTGATGGACTCGATCGCCGCCGCGGGACGCGAGCAGAGCTCCGGCATCGACCAGATCAGCAAGGCCATCACGCAGATGGACACCGTGGTGCAGAAGAACGCAGCCCTCGTCTCCCAGGCGAGTGCCGCCGCGCGCGGGTTGAACGACCAGGCGCTCGAGCTCGTGGAGAGCGTCTCGAGCTTCCGCCTCGAGGAGGCCCGGCCGGCGCGCCGCGAGGCGCTAGGCGTTGGCGGGCAACCGGTAGTCGGCCAGCTGCTTGCGAAGCTCGAGTTTCGATAGCTTGCCCGTCGCCGTGTGAGGCAGCGCCTCGACGAAGACCACGTCGTCGGGCATCCACCACTTGGCGATCTTGCCCTCGAGGGACTTGAGCAGCGCCTCGCGGGTGAGCGCCGTGCCGGGCTTGCGCACGACCACCAGCACGGGCCGCTCGTCCCACTTCGGATGCTTCACGCCGATCACCGCCGCCTCGGCGACCTCCGGATGCGCCATCGCGAAGCACTCGATGTCGATGGAGCTGATCCACTCGCCTCCGGACTTGATCACGTCCTTGGAGCGGTCGGTGATCTTCATGTAGCCGTCGGGATCGATTGTGGAGACGTCGCCGGTGGGGAACCAACCGTCGTGCAGGATTTCCTTGTCGGGGGCGTTGAAGTAGCTCCGGATGACCCAGTGGCCGCGGACTTCGAGGTCGCCGAAGGCCACGCCGTCGTGCGCAAGCTCCTTTCCGTCGCCGCCGACGATCCGCAGGTCGACACCGAAAAGCGGTCGGCCCTGCTTCTCCCGCAACGCGTCGCGCCGGGCGTCATCCCAACCGGCGTGCTTCGACTTGAACGTGTTCAGCGTGCCGAGCGGGCTCATCTCCGTCATGCCCCAGGCGTGGACGACGTCGACGCCGTAGCGCTCGCGGAAGGTGCGGATCATGGATGGCGGCGCCGCGGCCCCGCCGATGATCACGCGCTTCAGGGTCGACGGCTTGAGGTTGTTCTTCTCCATATGCTGGAGGAGGGCGAGCCAGACCGTGGGCACGCCGGCCGATAGCGTAACGCCCTCCGTTTCGAACAGCTCGAAGAGGCTCGCGCCGTCGAGGTTCGGGCCCGGCATGACGAGCTTCACGCCCGCCATCGCGGCGGCATAGGGAATGCCCCAGGCGTTGACGTGGAACATCGGCACCACCGGCAGCACGACCTCGCGCGAAGCGAGGCCGAAGGAGTCCGGCATGCACACGGCGAAGCTGTGCAGGACCGTCGAGCGGTGCGAGTAGAGCGCGCCCTTGGGATTGCCCGTGGTTCCCGAGGTGTAGCAGAGGCTCGAGGCGAGGTCCTCGTCGATGGGCGGCCACTCGAAGGTGTCATCGCCCTTTGCGATCACTTCCTCGTAGCAGAGCAGGGGAAGGGCGCCTTGCGGCATGTGGGCGCGATCCGTGAGCGCGACCCAGCCGCGCACCTTCGGGCACTTGGGCGCGATGGCCTCGACCAGCTTGAGGAAGGTGAGGTCGAAGAAGACGTACTGGTCCTCGGCGTCGTTCACGATCCAGGCGACCTGGTCGGGGAACAGGCGCGGATTGATCGTGTGGCAGATCGAGGCGGAGCCGGAGACCGCGTAGTAGATCTCGAGGTGCCGGTGGTTGTTCCACGCGAGCGTGCCCACGCGCTGGCCGGCTTGCACGCCGAGCGTCGCGAGGGCCGAGGCGAGGCGCCTGGCACGCCGGTGCGTCTCGTGCCAGACCTGGCGGTGGATGCCGCCTTCCGTAAGGCGCGTGACGATCGCCGTGTCGCCGTGCCAGCGGTCGGCATGGCGGATGAGCGACGGGATCGAGAGCGGCAGCTTCATCATCTGACCCAGCATGGGCA
>Ga0335082_10002146_pt1 | contig 21206 bp, 14 predicted proteins | sample Lox_Sample_41_FD_206718 | JGI IMG/M metagenome (GOLD analysis project Ga0335082, IMG submission 206718) | Soil microbial communities from Loxahatchee National Wildlife Refuge, Florida, United States - Lox_Sample_4.1 | ecosystem: Environmental > Terrestrial > Soil > Wetlands | place: USA...
GTTAACATCGAACCCGACAAGTCTTAATTTCGGCAGCGTCACGACCGGCACCCAGCAATCTCAAACGGTCACACTGACGAATACTGGCGGAACGAGTGTTGTTATTTCGCAAGCTTCCATTAGCGGGACAGGATTCCAACTGAGTGGCATCACGACACCGCTCACCCTGAACGCGTCACAGACTAAAACATTCACCGTGACCTTCGCGCCCCAGACGACCGGAAGCGCGAGTGGCACTGTGACCATCTCGTCAAACGCTTCCAATCCGACTTTGACGGTGGCTTCGTCCGGGACCGGGGTTTCGCCGGGCGCGTTGACATCAAATCCAACCAGTTTGAACTTCGGCAGCGTGACTGTGGGGACCAGCCAGTCATTGTCAGAGACCATCACTAATACCGGAGGAACGAGCGTAACCGTTTCTCAGGCGAGTGTGAGTGGCACAGGATTCACCATTACCGGTATCACCACGCCCTTAACCTTGGCCGCAGGGAATAGCACTACCTTCACTGTGAAGTTCACACCATCCGCGTCGGGAGGCGCCAGCGGCAATGTGACGATCACTTCGACGGCGTCGAATCCAACTCTGACGATTCCACTGTCCGGTACGGGATCTGTTGCAGCTGGTCAGCTGAGCGTTAGTCCCGCTACCCTCAACCTTGGTAGCGTGGTCGTTGGGAACAGTGGTACTGCCTCCGGAACATTGACCGCCAGCGGGGCGGCCGTGACCGTCACAGCGGCAAGTTCTAACAATTCGGTATTCAGTGTCGGCGGGTTATCACTGCCCGTAACGATCAATTCGGGTCAAAGTATTCCATTTAGCGTTACCTTCAGTCCAACGGTCGCCGGAGCGGCCAGCGCTACACTCACATTCACCAGCAACGCGCAGCCATCTACGACTACAGAATCTCTGACAGGAACCGGCACAGCAGCCTCCAGTCACAGCGTGGACTTGTCCTGGAACGCAAGTACGTCGTCTGATGTCTCGGGCTACAACGTTTATCGGTCGGTCTACACGAGTGCGTGTGGCTCGTTCTCCAAGATTAATGCTCTGCTAAACGCAAGTACGGTCTACACCGATACACTCGTTGTCAACGGAACTTCATATTGCTATGCCACCACCGCTGTGGATTCCAGCAATCAGGAAAGCGGTTACTCAAACATCGTTTCAAACGTTCAGATTCCGATCCAGTAATGACGGGAATCATTTGGAGCTTTCCGGCGCATTTCTATTGATGGAATATGGGCGTCCGGCGATGCGCCGCCGCGGAATCGCAAAGACGAAGCTGCGTAACTAACCTCGTTTTCTCTTCGCCCACTACGGTCACACTCGTGCCCATATCAGTGGATTGCCGTATTGGTCGCCTGCGCTGGGCGTTTCACAATTTCTTGAACATCGATCGCGCTCCAGGAGTGGCGAACTGGCCGCGTCCATTCCAGAAGCCTCGGAATCGACACAAAGTTCATCTGGAGGTTCGACATGCGACAGCTTTTCTTGCTTCTTTCGGTTCTGCTTCTAGGTCTGACCTGGGCTGTAGCCCAGGACGCAACCAGCCAGCCCAGCTCCGCAGGACAATCTGACACAGCGGGGGCGCAAACGCCACGTTCCGGCGCTGGCGGGCAAGTGACCGTCGAAGGTTGTCTGAGCGGTTCAAACGGAAATTTCACACTTACGGATAAGAACGGAATGTCGTATCAGCTGACCGGAGACGCGGCAAAACTGACCGAGCACGTTGGTCATGAAGTGAAAGTCACCGGCATGACAGGATCGTCCGGAGCTGGTGCAGAGACTGCTGGCGGTAGTGCAGGTGCAGGGCAATCGTTGCAGGTTAGTTCTCTGAAGCATATCTCGAAGACCTGCAAATCCGGCGGCATGTCCAAATAGTTGATGCACGCCGGGTCTTGGTTCATTGCGAGTAAAGCCCAGCTCATCACTGGGCTTTTTCGTTTACTGGAAGAACTGGCTAGTTGTTAAGCGGCATCACGAGAGGCCGGATGGGCATGGATTATCTCGGGCTTTCCGTGCGCTGCCCGGTGGATCTCCTGATGTGGCCCCGGTCTCTTCTGGTTGGTTGTGATCGTTTGGATCGGCACTGTCCGCCGCGTCCGAATGGAATGATAGATGGCTTCGATGATGCGCACATCAGCTAATCCCTCCAAGCCCGACGGTTCGGGCTGCCGGTCTCGAAGGATGCAATCCGAGAAATAAGTGAGCTCCGCAGCAAACTGATCGCGCTTTGGAAAGTTCCTGGTCCTGGATTTGCCGCCCATGGATAGTTCGAGTTTGATTCCCTCCGCATATTCGAATGCCGGATCTGCTCGCAAGCTGCCCTTTGTCCCGACGAGGGTGTATCGGCTTGTATCCGCTGCTCCGAAGCTGCAGGTGAAAGTTGCCAGCCTCTCTTCTGGAAAGCGCATGATCACCGACACCATTTCCTCGACCCTCTGAAAACGCTGTTCCGGCTTGCATTCTGCAACGGCGGAGACTTCGATTGGTTCGGCCCGAAATAGATATCGTGCGGCGTTGATGCAGTAGACACCCATGTCGTACAACGGTCCGCCTCCGCGCATCGCAGGCTCCGTGACTCGAACGTTGCCGTCATCAACCTGCTGCGAGAATTCTGAAGTGAAGATGCGCAGTTCTCCAAGTTTGCCACTCTCCGCCAGTTTGATCACTTCGAGGTTGCCTGCTTCAAAATGGAGGCGATATGCAATCATCAACTTCACTCGATTCTGATCGGCGGCGGCGATCATGGCCTGGCAATCCCGGGCAGTGGGAGCCATCGGTTTTTCGCAAAGCACATGGACGCCTGCCGCGGCCGCTCTTTCTGTATATTCCCGATGCAGATGATTGGGCATGGCGATAAAAACTGCATCTACATTTGAAAGCACGCGGCTGTACTCCTCGTATGGATAGAGGTGCTCGATCCCGTACTTTTTTCCTAGCTTGTTCCGTTTGACCGGGTCGCCGGAAACCAGAGCAAAGAGTTCGGAGTTGCGCGCTGTCTTGAAAGCTGGCAGAACAGCCACTTGTGCGATGTGGCCCACGCCTACTACCGCATAGCGGATCTTGTGCCTTGAAGATGGCTTCATTGGTTTCCTCCTAAGCGGCTCGATCCTGAACCGTATTCTTCAATCCAACTGCGTCCGCGCAATGCGCACAGCAAAACATCCGGTCACCAACTTCCACGCCATGACCGATGATCCTGCACAAGCAATGGGAACAGCGGGGCGCGACGGCTTCAATCGCGCACTCGAAGCTGTCGAATGTGTGTACTTGTCCACCAATAGTGATCTCAAAGCTCTTGTCGTATTCATTGCCGCACAGTTCGCATACAGCCATAAGACGCTCCTTGGGTGTGAGTGATAGTGACAGTGATAGTTGGATGCAGGGAATTAAGTGGTCGTACGCTCGAATCTAAAGCCTCGAGTCACACCTCGGTTGCATGCCATCTGAGGTTCGACTCGCGTGAGACTAACGAGACTGCTGTATGGCGGCGCAAGTCTTCCTCTTCGAAGATTTCGGGGGGGCGACCTGCATGAAGGCGAATCTGATCAATGGGGCTGTGTCAGACAGTAAAACGAGGTCGGCGACCGCAAACGAGACGGTTATCCCAGCGGAGGTTGCTGAGCAGGCAGCTGAGGAAGTCGAGATTCTCCACGCATCGGTTAAAGCTGGGACGGTAGCCCAAATCGTCGTGGCCGTGATCGCGATCATAGGTCTGATCTACTTATTGAAATTGGTGCTTGTAACAGTTCTGGTTTCGATGCTCATCGCGTATGTGCTGGAATCACCAGTCGCACTTCTGGCGCGATGGCACGTTCCACGCTGGGTAGGTTCTTTTTCGGTGGTGTTGCTTACTCTGCTTCTGGTTCTCGGCCTCACGTACTTTTCCTACAATCGCGCGCTCGATTTTGCCGACGCTCTGCCGCAGTACTCCGCTACACTACGGAATACCCTGGCGGAAGTTCGTTCGCGCGCCGATAAAGTGGCCGAGCAAGCGCGCTCTGTGGTCGAAGCCCCTAAAGAACGACAAAAGCCGTTGCCCGTGCGTATCGAGCAGACTCATGGAGTGACGCAACTCATTACAGAAAATAGCGGCACGCTGCTCGAATCGTTCATGGCCATCAGTTTCGTGCCCTTCCTCGTGTACTTCATGCTTGCTTCCAAGGATCATGTTCACGTCAGCACTGTCCGATTGTTTCCGAAGGAACACCGCTTATTGGCTCACCGTACCGTCGGCAATATCTCAGTAATGATTCGCAGCTACATCCTTGCGAATGTAACGGTGGGTTTGGGAAACGCAATAATTTGCGGCGCGGTGTTCTGGTACCTGGGAATTCAATATTTCTACTTTGTCGGCATCATCAGCGGTTTCGCCACGCTAATTCCGTACCTGGGCGTATTTCTCGCTTTGCTTCCGCCTCTCGCAGGCGGTCTCGGAAGCTTACACAAGTCGGGACTTCTCGCAATCATTCTCACCGTCATAGGGATGCATGTCGTGACCATGAATCTTGTGTACCCTCGGGTGATTGGTGCGCGACTGCAATTGAACCCTCTGGCCGTAAGTTTGTCCCTTCTGTTTTGGGCTTGGATATGGGGCGCGCCGGGATTGATTCTAGCGATTCCCTTGTTGGGGGCGTTCAAGATCGTCTGCGACCATATCGATCCTCTTCAGGGACTCGGGTGTTGGCTGGGAGACTCGATCAAGACCCGTTAGACGACAATTCTGGCAACGTTTTGTGCAGCGAATTCATCTTCACCTCGGCAATCTCCTGACTTGGCAAGATGCGGGTGCGCCGCTCCAGTGTTCAAGTCATTGATCAATTAGCGACGATCAACCAAGCGACGAAAACCGCAAAAACGCCAAGGAAGACATGGTCCTTCAAAATCAACCGATTGTGTGGCCAGGCAAACCTTATCCTCTAGGTGCCACCTGGGACGGCGAGGGAGTGAACTTCGCTCTCTTCTCAGAGCATGCCGAAGCCGTAGAACTTTGTTTGTTCGATCAGGCAGGCCGCCGGGAGTTGCATCGAGTCCGTCTGAAAGAACACACCGATCAGGTATGGCACTGCTACCTGCCTGAGGCTCGGCCCGGACTGATTTATGGCTACCGTGTTCATGGCCCGTACGATCCCGCGAAGGGACATCGTTTCAATCCGCACAAGTTGTTGCTTGATACTTACGCCAAACAGATTGTTGGCGATCTCAAGTGGAGCGACTCGCACTTTGGATATCGAATCGGTCACCGCAACGCCGATCTTTCCCTCGATCGGCGCGACAGCGCTCCTGGCATGCTCAAAGCGATGGTCGTTGATCCAGCGTTTACATGGGGAATGGATCGTCCACCCTGCACACCTTGGCATAAGAGCGTCATCTACGAAATGCATGTCCGCGGGTACACCATCCATCATCCGCATGTTCCTGCGGCTCTTCGCGGCACCTACGCTGGACTGGCAACCGCTCCGGTCGTCGACCACTTACTGAAATTAGGCGTCACTGCCATCGAACTCATGCCAGTCCACTACTTCATCGACGATCGGCAGTTGATTGAGAAGGGCCTGCGCAATTATTGGGGATACAACACCATTGGCTTCTTCGCTCCGATGTCGCGCTACCTTGCCACTGGTTCCATCAGTGAATTCAAAACGATGGTCAAGACGATGCACTCGGCAGGTATCGAAGTAATTCTTGACGTCGTGTACAACCACACGGCAGAAGGGAATCAACTGGGCCCGACGCTGTGTTTCCGAGGCATCGACAATTCTGTTTATTACCGTGCGGTTCCAGACAATCCTCGCTACTACATGGATTACACCGGGACTGGCAACACTCTCAACGTCCGCCACCCTCGCGTACTTCAATTGATCATGGATAGCCTGCGTTATTGGGTGCTGGACATGCACGTGGATGGCTTTCGTTTCGATCTCGCAGCCACGCTTGCGCGAGAACTGCATGAGGTCGACAAACTCGGCGCGTTCCTCGACATCATCCACCAGGACCCAGTCTTGTCACAGGTGAAGCTCATCGCGGAACCTTGGGATCTTGGAGAAGGCGGTTACCAGGTCGGGAAATTTCCAGTAGGCTGGGCGGAATGGAATGACCGATACCGTGACGCTGTGCGTTCCTACTGGAAAGGAGATGGCGGGCAGATGGGCGAGTTGGCGTATCGGATTACCGGGTCCAGTGATCTTTATGCTCGTAGTGGCCGGCGCCCCTATGCCAGCATTAATTTCGTAACGGCGCACGATGGTTTCACCCTACAGGACCTGGTCAGTTATGACCACAAGCACAACGAGGCAAACGGAGAAGAAAACCGCGACGGCACCGACAATAACCGCAGTTGGAACTGTGGGGCCGAGGGGCCGACAGAAGATCCCGAAATCAATAAGCTGCGAGCGCGGCAGAAGCGCAACTTCCTCGTGACTCTGTTGCTGTCACAGGGAGTTCCCATGCTTTTGGCCGGAGATCCAATGGGTCGGACGCAGCAAGGTAATAACAATGCGTATTGCCAGGACAACGAGATCAGTTGGATCAATTGGGACCATTTCCAGGCTGAACAGGATTTGCTCGCGCTCGTTCGAAAAGTAATTGCTCTGCGCCTGAATCATCCAGTATTTCGGAGGCGAAATTTCTTTCTCGGCCGCTCGATCAAGGGAGCGGGGGTGAAAGACATATTGTGGCTGAAGCCTGATGGCCGCGAAATGAGCGATGAAGAGTGGAATCAGGATCATGCCCGAACTGTGGGCGTCTTTCTGTCAGGATCCGCCGTCGATGAGGTTGATGAGCGCGGCCGATTGACTACCGATGAAAATTTTCTTCTGCTGATGAATGCACACCACGAGGAGGTTCCATTCACTCTCCCGACAGTCGCTTCAGGCATGATGTGGATGTCCTTGATCGACACCTTCATGGAATGTCCACGTAGTCCGGGAGCCGCTTTCGAAGCGATGTCAATCTATTCCGTTCAGGCGCGTTCGCTTGCACTTCTGGTCGAGCGCCAGCGTGACCGAATTCGGCAGGATCGTCGTGAAGCGTAGGCATGATATGCCGTTCGGCGCAGAGGTATTGCCCAACGGGAGCATTCGTTTCCGCCTCTGGGCGCCTGCAGCGAGGGCAGTCACACTCTGCCTCGCAGATGGAACGAACAGGCAGATCGCACTCGCCAAGTTGGAACAAGGCTGGTTTGAACTCATCACTAACGAAGCTACAGCGGGTGCTTGTTATCGCTTTCTGATCAATGGCGAAACGAAAGTGCCCGACCCTGCATCGCGATTTCAGCCGCAGGATGTTCACGGCCCGAGCGAAGTTCTGGATCCTGCAGCATTCGAGTGGATGGACGATCAATGGCGCGGGCGTCCCTGGGAGGAAACCGTCATTTACGAGTTGCACGTGGGAACCTTCACGCCCGAGGGATCGTTTCGCGGAGTGGAAAGCAAACTCGACTATCTCCGGGCACTGGGTATCACTGCCATTGAGTTAATGCCGGTAGCCGATTTTCCCGGAGCAAGAAACTGGGGATATGACGGGGTTCTGCCGTATGCCCCAGATAGCACTTACGGCCGTCCTGAAGACCTGAAGCAACTCGTGCAATCCGCTCATGACAGGGGCCTGATGGTCTTTCTTGATGTCGTATATAACCACTTCGGACCTGACGGAAATTATCTGCATATGTACGCACCGCAGTTTTTTACAGGCCGGCACACAACGCCTTGGGGCGACGCGATCAACTTCGATGGATACGACAGCAGGGCCATACGCGATTATGTTATTCACAACGCGTTGTACTGGCTGGAGGAATATCACTTCGACGGACTTCGCCTTGATGCGGCTCATGCGATTCTGGACGATTCTGAACCCGACATTCTCACCGAGCTGGCGCAAACGGTGCGCGAGCGATTTGGCGATGAACGCTACGTTCATCTTGTCCTGGAAAACGCCGACAACCAATCACGCTATCTACGACGGGATCCAGTAGGTGCCGTGCAGTTATATAACGCCCAGTGGAACGATGACATTCACCATGTTATCCATGTTCTGCTGACTGGGGAGAGCGACGGCTACTATGCGGATTATTCATCCGAGCCGATGCGGCATCTGTGTCGTTGTTTGCGAGAGGGGTTTGACTTCCAGGGCGATTACTCGCCCTATCACGGAGCTAAACGCGGAGAACCCAGCGGCAAATTGCCTCTGTCTGCATTCGTATCGTTTTTGCAGAACCACGACCAAATTGGAAATCGCGCGCTGGGAGACCGCATCTCGCAATTGGCACCTTCAGAAGCCATTCGCGCTGCCATGGAAATCCTGCTGCTGGCGCCAGCCCCGCCGCTGCTTTTTATGGGAGAGGAATTCGGAGCTTCGACTCCGTTTCTTTTCTTCTGCAATTTCGAGGGCGCCCTGGCCGCGGCCGTGACCAAAGGCAGAAGAGAAGAGTTCACACGTTTTGACAAATTCAATTCCGGAGCGGCAAGAGACTCGATTCCGGATCCCAATGATGAACAAACTTTTCTCCACTCGAAGTTGGATTGGGAATGCCTGAACGATGGGTTGCACGCCAACTGGCTACACTTTTATCGTGAATTGCTGGCCCTCCGGCAGCGCATGATCGTGCCTCATTTGGGAGGAACATCCGAAAAGAGCTGCGAAGTAGTATCAAGCGAGGGGCTGTTCGCAAGCTGGAAATTCTGCGATGGTGCGCTCCTCGATCTTCGTGCTAACCTCGGGGGAAAGTCGATTGGAGTCGTCAATCCCCGACGAGGCACTCCTTTCTATTCCAGTCAGCGTGCCGATGAGACCGAAAAGGACCAACTTGCTCCGTGGTCGGTCATTTGGTCAATTCAGACTGGTCGCTGACCAATATCGCCTAAGGATTTCTTCTGAGATGACTGCACAGAATCCTGTATGTGCGATCCCCATTTTATTCACGTAACGTTGTACCTGGACGTTCACGCCTACTCCCAACCTCTGAGGATTCCCCCCCGGAAGATATGAAGCGGCACGATCAGATTCCGACTGCAACGTACCGCCTGCAACTGAATCCCAACTTCACCTTCCGCGACGCCGCTGCGATTGTGCCTTATCTAAGCGCCCTGGGGATCAGCCATTGTTACGCTTCTCCTTATTTGCGAGCCCGGCCAGGCAGTCTTCATGGCTACGACATCATCGAACACAGCGCGCTGAATCCCGAGATCGGTACCCCTGACGACTACGAAGCGTTCGTCGCAGAGCTCCATCGGCACGGAATGAAGCAGATCCTCGATATCGTTCCCAATCACATGGGAGTGATGGGAAGCGATAACACATGGTGGCTCGATGTGCTTGAGAATGGAGAAGCCTCAGCGTTCGTCGATTTCTTTGACATCGATTGGGACCCAATCAAAGACGAACTTCAGGGAAAGGTGTTGATACCCGTCCTTGCGGATCAGTACGGAAATATTCTCGAAAAGGGAGAACTGAAGGTCTCGTTTGATTCCGAGCGCGGAGAGTTCAGCATCTTTTACCACCAGCATCGCTTCCCGATCGATCCGAAAGAATATCCCCGTATTCTCGGCCTCCGACTCGAAAGCTTACAGAAGGAACTCGGAACCACTGCCGAAGACTTCCTTGAGTTACAGAGCATTATTACTGCCTTCAGTCATCTTCCGGAACGCCGTGGATTAACGCCGGAACAGCGTGCCGAGCGTAATCGTGAAAAGGAAGTGCAGAAGCGTCGGCTCGCCGCCTTGTGTGCAAAGTGCGAAGCCGTTCGAGAGTTTGTATTGGCGAATGTGGAAACGATCAACGGAACTCCGGATGATCCACGAAGCTTTGACGCCCTGCACGATCTGATCAAAGCCCAGTCGTACCGTTTTGCCCAGTGGCGAGTGGCAGCCGACGATATTAACTACCGACGGTTCTTTGACATCAATGATTTGGCAGCGCTCCGGACTGAGAACGAGACAGTCTTTAACGAAACGCACAGATTCGTGCTGGCGCTTGTGGCTGAAGGGAAACTTGATGGGCTCCGTATTGACCATCCGGACGGGCTCTATGATCCAGCACGCTATTTTAAGAGATTGACTGAAAGGCTCGCTGCAATGCTTGAGCCACAAAATCGCGAGGCGTACCTGGTCGTGGAGAAGATTCTCACTGGCAAGGAGCAGCTACTTGAAGAATGGCCGCTCGATGGAACGACCGGGTACGAGTTCTGCAATTTGGTGAACGGACTATTCGTGGACTCCACGTCTGCGGACAAGATGGAGAGGATCTATCGCACCTTTACCGGAGTGTCACAGGACTTTCGTGATTTGGTTTACACGTGCAAGAAGTTGATCCTTAAAGTGGTGTTGGCCAGTGAATTGAATGTGCTTGCCAATCTCCTGAGCCGAATTGCTCTTGCCAGCCGATACACGTGCGACTTCACGCTCAACAGTCTTCGGAGTGCCCTTGCGGAGATCATTTCGTGTTTCCCCGTGTACCGGACCTACGTAAATTGCTGCGAAGTTTCTGAGCAAGATCGCCGGTACGTTGAGCAAGCGGTTGCCGCAGCCAGGAAGAGAAGTAATGCCGCCGATCTCAGCGTCTTCGATTTTGTCCAGCGCGTTCTTTTAATACAAGTAAATGGCGGCGACGCGGGCTGGTACAAGCAGGTGGTTCTGCGCTTCGCCATGAAGTTTCAGCAGGTGACCGCGGCGGTGATGGCAAAAGGGTTGGAGGACACGTCATTCTACCGCTATAACCGCCTGACCTCATTGAATGAGGTGGGAGGGAATCCCAGCCGCTTCGGAACTTCTGTGGAGGATTTTCATCGGGCGAATCAGGAGCGTCTTGCGTCCTGGCCGGACTCGATGCTCGCATCTTCGACGCACGATTCCAAGAGATCGGAGGATGTCCGCGCTCGGATCGACGTGCTGTCTGAAATTCCTGTTCTCTGGCGACTTCATTTGCGCCGCTGGCGCGATTGGAATCGCGGAAAGAAACATGCACAAGATGGCGAGTACGCTCCCACGCGAAACGATGAATACCTCCTTTACCAGACACTGATCGGTGCATGGCCGACCGAGAAACTCGACGACTTGGGATGGAAGGGATTTGCCGAACGCATCGAGCAATACATGCTTAAGGCTGTGCGTGAAGCGAAGGAACACACAAGTTGGGCGAATGGAAACGCGGAATACGAAGATGCACTCGTCCAATTCGTGCGAGCGATCCTTGACCGTAACAGCAAGAATCGTTTTCTGGCCGACGTTCAAAACTTTCAGGAGAGCATCTCGCGTTTTGCCGTATTCAATAGCTTGTCTCAGTCTCTTTTGAAGATGACTTCACCAGGGGTACCGGACATCTACCAGGGGAATGAGTTACTCGAGTTTGCATTGGTGGATCCTGACAACCGGCACCCCGTTGACTACGGACACAGAAGATTGTTGTTGGAGAGGCTGCAGAAGCTCGCAACATCTACCGACAACGTGCGCGTGAAAGACTTGCTTGCTGGTCCAGAGATTCCTCTGGCGAAAATGTATCTGATCTGGAAGACTCTTTCTCTGCGGCGTTCCGAGCCTATGCTGTTTCAACGCGGAACATACGTTCCCCTGCGGGCAACCGGAGAGAAATCCGAACACCTCGTTGCCTTCGCGCGACAGTACGATGGACGAACAGTCGTCGCCGTTGTGCCCAGACTCACCGCGAAATTGTTAGGAGAAGGGAATAACTCCATGAGTGATGAAGGGGTTTGGCGCAATACGCAGATTGAAATGCCAGATACGACTGCACCTTGCTATCACGATGTCTTTACCGGCGAATGCATTCCGGTCGCGAAAGATGGCGGATGCAAGCTTCCTGCGTCTGTAATATTCCGCAGCTTTCCTTTTGCGTTGCTAACGAGCGAAGCATCCGACAGTGAGCAGGAAAGGTGCGCGAATCCATAAAAGATTCGCGCATCAGAAGCTTTTCAGGCCTCTTCTTACAGGCAGCCCGTGGTTGGGCAAAGCTGCACGAACTGCGCGGCCGAAGGAACCCCGGCTTTATTCAGGATAAATAACATGTAGTATCCGGGAGGCGCGATGTTCGAGTTGGGCGGCGACGTTACCGTCAGGGTTCCGCTTCCGATTGTGAAGGACAGTCCCACCAGGCGCTGCTCCATATCGAAGGCATGTGTTGGAGCGCCCGGTCGTATCAACACCACCTTTTGAATGTTTGCTGCGTTCGGCGTTCCGACGCTGAACGTCGCGTTGTAACCCACACTAGTGCTCGGCACGCTGCTGATGGTTGGTCGATTAGCCAGTGTTCCATCGGACTTAAAAAGATACGCGGGCTTGTAAAGTTCAACGCGCGTTTCATACGGAACATTCGGAGGATTGCTGCCCGTCGTGATCACCGTCGCATCGGGAAGCAAAATAGCATTGGAGTGGTAAGCGCGCGGAACAGAAGTTGTACCCGCGGAGGTGAAGGTGTTGTACAAGGCATCGCTTCCATTGCCATGGTAAAGCTCAGCACTCAGGCTTGCGGTGGATGTGTTTTCACTCCACTCTTCGCCACCTGTAACCAGGACGTCGCCGGTCGGCAGGATCGTCGCATTCGGATGAATTCTCGGCTGCGACATGTTCGGTCCCCAGGACCATTTCGGCTTGGCCACCCAGGGGTCCACCGTTTCCGTCGTGTTTGTCGCCGGAGTCGTGTCCTCGGAATTACTCCCGCCCATAATGACGATTCTGGGCTTGTAGCTGTTTCCCGGCCTCAGCGGCAGCATCACCGAGGTGCTCTGTGTTCTTTTCTTCCCGAAGTTCGTCGTGCAGCAATCCGTCCACTTCTTCGCCGTCAAGTCATAGAACTTCGCTGTCAGGCCAGGACCTGAGTAGAACAGCCTGCCGTCAGGTAGCAAATGCATTCGCGGATAAAGTGGAGGCACCCAACTTGCAGTCAAAGGTGTTGTCCACGAGCCAGTGGTTGAGTTGGCCGTGAAAATCTCGATGGTGTTGTTGGTTACGTCGTTTTCATCCTGACCTGAGAAGACGAACACAGTTCCGTCGGGAAGCACAGTTCCGGTCGGATACCAGCGTCCGCGCACCATGTTGACCTGATTGGTAAATGCTCCCGAGATTGGATCGTAAACAGCTGCCTGATTCACACCGGTCCAGGGCTCGCCAAAATGCTTCGTTCCGCCAATGACAAACGGTCGACCATCGGGCAGCACGACCATGCCATTGCAGAACATGATGTAACTCGCCTTGAACGTTGTCGCTTTTTGGGTGGCCGGATCCCACACTGCGGCCAACGGATTCGTTGTGTCGCTGGAATCAATCATCAAAACTTTGCCAGTTCGCATAACGGCAGCATGCACCGGATTTAGCGGAAGAGTATTCGACAATACCTGCCATTGACCGACCACTGCCGGGCTGTTCCTGGTTTGAGCCGTAAGCCACGGTGCGACGAGCAGGAAAGCTGCGAGACTGAACATCAAGCACCGGTTCAGGCGTGTTTGCATATGGGAATTAGACACGTAGCGATGCGAGATGGAAGTGGTGAACATGCAGGGAGTCCCCATAGGCTTACATCAGGCGGGGGGCCAGCCTGATTCCGGCATTCGTGGCCGTGCAAGCGCAGTTTTATATACCACGACAGTTTTTGAGGGTCAACAGTTGGGGTGTGTACTAAAGTCCCTAAGTGAAGAGAAACACAAACTTGTTCGCAAGAATTTGCACAGTTTGTAAAGAAACTTCAAGCCTGATGATCGTGACTCATTCCATGCACGGGCTTGTGTGGCAACATATCCCAAACGCGCCAGAATGCCTTGTTGTCATCGGGATTTCCAATGGACACTCGCAGAAAGCCATCTAACTGTGGAAACCGCGGGCCAACGAACACTCCATTCTTACGAAAATGCGCAATCACCTCATCGATGGGATGATCGAGTTTCAAGAGCGCAAAGTTCGTTTGTGAATCCACCACACGCACATAGCGCACATCGGCGCTGTTGAAGAAACTTTGCCGGTCGTTGAGGTTCTGATGCACGGCGCGGCGCACGTGCTCGCTATCGTCCAGAACAGCCATTACAGCAGCGATTCCGGAGTCATTCTCACCGAACGGCAGACTGAACTCCGACATTCGCTTTGCGAGAGTGGCAGGGGCGACCGCATAACCAATTCGCGATCCTGCCAACCCGTAGATCTTGGAGAACGTTCGAGTGACGATGGTGCGCTCGTCCGCTGCAGGCTGTTCTAAGAACGAGGAATAAGAAGGCGTTGGGACCACATAATGGTGATATGCCTCATCAATCACGACGGGAATATTAGCCGGTAGCTTGTGCAGAAAGTTATCCAGGTCTGCACGCGGCGTCAGTGTCCCCGTCGGATTGTTCGGGTTACAGATGTAGACCAATCCCGTAGAGCTGTCACACTGAGAAAGCATGACTGCAAGGTTGTGTGCGTAATCGCGAGTCAGCGGAATCTCCAAAACCTCCACGCCCTTATGCCGAGCAAAAGATGTCAAGAGAGGACACGTAGGCGCTGCGATCACGAGTTTCGTCCCAGGCGTGAGAAACGCATCGGCTGCCATACGCAAGATTTCAGTCGAACCACATCCAACTACGATCTGTTCCGCGGCAACCCTGTGGTTTTCAGCGATTTTCTTCTGCAGATCATTCACAGCATCTGGATATCGATTTTGCGCCGGAAGACTTTCACGCATTGCATGAATCGCGGATTCGGGAGGTCCATAAGGATTCTCGTTACGATCCAAGTGAATCGTCTCGGGATTTTCTCCGCTCTTCGTCGTGCCGTAAAAAGAGGGCTGCTTGGACCAGCCCAGCGTTCCGATTGTCGAGACCGCCCCCGCTCCCATTCCCTGTAGAACTCTTCTGCGTGAAATCTCCATCATGTTCCCCTGTGAATCCCTATCGCATGATCGTTCGAGGGACGTACTCTAGCATAGTAGGTCGGATTTCCAAACGGACTTACCTTACTACCAAAGCTCGAAGCCGGGAACTGATTTATACTCACATTTCTCTCGCTACCTCACTCCAGGAGACCATACATGCAGAGCCGAATTAACGGCACCACAATGCCGGTTCTGGAATTCCGCCTTGAGCCAAACGAAACGGTCATCTCCGAAGCGGGCGAACTGTCATGGATGACCAGTTCGATCCAGATGACCACACATACTCAGTTCGCGGGTGGAGGTGGAGTCTTCGGCGTGCTAAAGCGTGTGGCCGGGGGCGGATCGCTGTTCATGACCGAGTATCGGGCGATTGGAGCGGCTGGAGAGCTTGCATTTGCTACCAAGCTACCCGGGCATATCGTGCCGGTGGAGGTTTCACCAGGGCACGAGTTCATGGTTCAGCGCCATGGCTTCCTTTGCGCGACATCAGAGATTCAGATCGGACTTGGGTTTCAACAGTCGCTCGGTGCGGGCATCTTCGGCGGCGAAGGATTCCTTCTCCAGAAGATCAGCGGACAGGGAATCGCATGGCTCGAACTCTCCGGAGAGTTAGTCGTCCGCGACCTGCTGCCGGGAGAAACCCTGCGCGTTCATCCCGGCCACGTCGGCGCGTTTCAAGGAAGCGTCTCGTTTCAGATCACCACAGTTCCGGGAATCAAGAACATGATCTTTGGCGGTGACGGACTCTTTCTAGCTGCGCTCACTGGTCCGGGAAGAGTTTGGCTGCAAACTTTGCCCATCTCCAAGTTAGCGCACGCCATCGAACGCTACCTGCCACGGGAAAACGCGAGGCAAGCTACGGAAGGCGGAGTAGTGGGAGGGATTGTCGGTTCAATTCTCGACAATATGCGGTAAATCTACGCGAGAGCCTGACCGCAGTTGATGATTTGGGTAAACTGGAATGGTTCATGATTAACGGCAAACGCATCGCGGTCGTGATGCCCGCGTACAACGCGGAGAAGACACTCGAAGCGACAGTTGGGGAAGTCCCTGAGCTTGTCGATATTCGCATTCTGGTGGACGATCATAGCCTAGACCAGACTGTAGATGTTGCCCGTCGCCTAGGGCTTTACGTTTTCCAGCATGATCGCAACTATGGTTATGGCCGCAATCAACAGACCTGCTATCGGGAAGCTCTGGCCGCGGGCGCCGATGTTGTGATCATGCTTCATCCTGACTACCAGTACACGCCGCTTCTCATCACCGCCATGGCGAGCATGGTCGCTTACGATGTTTACGACGTCGTGCTGGGTTCCCGGATTATCGGGGGCAGGGCACTCATGGGTGGCATGCCGTTGTACAAGTACATTTCCAACCGGCTGCTGACTGCATTCGAAAACATATTCCTCCGTGTGAAGCTGTCGGAGTATCACACCGGATACCGCGCTTTCAGCCGCAAGGTGCTGACGGAACTACCCCTGCTTGAAAACTCGGATGATTTTGTTTTCGACAATCAGACGTTGGCGCAGTGCGTCCACTTTGGGTTTCGCATTGGCGAAGTGTCTTGCCCCACGAAGTATTTCAAAGAAGCCTCGTCCATCAATTTCCGCCGCAGCGTGAAATATGGATTCGGTGTGCTCGCAACCACATTGGAATTTGCTGCCCAGCAATGGGGCTTGATTCATCTACCACGCTTCAGTGAGAACGGGCGGAAGCTCGAAGAGCCGCACGACTCTTATTACACATCCCGCGCCGGGACCGTGCGCTCGGCCTAGTGACTCCCCACGGATCGGTTCCTATGCCCGAACCTGTCCAAACGTCTCCTGTCAGCGCTAGTCGAGAAAGAGACTGGTCAGCAAAGTCTTTGGTCGTGCTTGGCCTGATCACGCTGATGGCCTTTCTCGCAATGGGCTATCATCCCGGTCTAGAAGACGATTCTTTTTATCTTGCAGCCATCAAGCGCGACTTGAACCCCGCCCTGTTTCCTCACGACGCGGACTTCTTCCGGTTGCAGTTCCAGGCCACGATCTTCGACAAGTTAATCGCCTTCTCAGTCCGTGTATCGCACTTACCGATCGCCTGGGCTGTGCTTTTGTGGCAACTCGCGGGAATCTTTTTATTGCTGCACGGGTGCTGGCGCATCAGCTGGCGATGCTTTCCTCGTCCAGAAGGTCAATGGTGTGCAGTTGCTCTCGTGGCTGCTCTTCTCTCGATGCCCATCGGTGGGATCGCAATTAACTTGGCTGATCAGTATTTGCATCCGCGTACGCTCGCGACCGCAGCCATTCTTGCTGCAGTCGTCGCGGTCATCGATCGACGGCTTTGGTCGGCCGGAGTTTGGCTCGCGGCAGCATTGCTGATTCACATCATCATGGCGAGCTTCGGGATTTCCTTCTGCCTGTTTCTGTACTGGCGGATGCACGCGCCGAAACGCACACCACTGTCATCCGTTTCCCCCGCTGTTGCGTTGCTCATTCCGCTGGGATGGATATTCGAGCCAGCATCGGATGCGTGGCGCCAGGCGGCGGCTACTCGCGACTTTTACTTTCTCTCCCGATGGCAGTGGTACGAGTGGCTGGGAGTCTTTGCGCCGCTGGTCATGTTCTTTGTGTACGTTCGGTTCCTCTGGTCACGTGCTGAGAGGACTGAGGCGCTCCGATCCTTTCTCTCCGCTCTCCTTTGGTATGGCTGCTTTCAGATGGTGGCGGGAATCCTCGTCATGCTGCCGTCATCCCTCGAGCGTCTCAAGCCGTTGGAGCCGATGCGCTACCTGCATCTTCTTTATGTGTTCTTCTTTCTGATCAGCGGCGGTCTGCTGGGCTCCTACGTACTTCGACGTGGCGTGTACCGGTGGCTCTTGCTGTTTCTTCCTCTCAGCGCCGGAATGTTTTATGCGCAGCGGAGCCTCTATCCCTCGTCGAAGCATCTGGAGTTGCCCTTCGAGCAGCCACGAAATGAATGGCTTCAAGCGTTTACCTGGATTCGTCAGAACGCTCCAGTCGACAGCCTGTTCGCCGTGGATCCTCACTATGAAAGCCTGCAGGGCGAGGACTATCACGGTTTTCGAGCTCTTGCCGAACGCAGCGTGCTGGCCGACTACGCAAAAGATGCCGGCATGGTCGCGCGCGTCCCCAGCCTTGCGTCCAGATGGCTGAAAGAAGTAACCGCGCGGAATGGATGGAGACATTTCGGTCTTGCAGATCTACAGCGCCTCAAGAACGAATTCGGTGCAACATGGTTTATCTTCTCCCGTTCGGATGAGCTGTATTCTGTTCAGCGACCAGACATAGTCTGCCCGTACCAAAACCAGGAACTGAAGATATGCCATATATATTGACTCGCACATGCGTCGGCCTTACCGTCTCAATGCACTCTAGCTGCTTAAAATGACGTTCCGCTCACTCATGCAAGCCGATTCTCAATCGTCAACTCGCTTTCGGTCCTATGTAGGGATAGTCCTCGTCGCTTTTGCGATTCGTCTCGCTGTTATTCCGTTCGTGTACAAAGAATGGCTCGACCCCTTCGTTCTGGAGCATTGGGCCTTCGGAAGAATTGCTCGCTCGATCGTCCTCGGACATGGATTCGGAAGCCCATTCGCCGACACAGGCTCTTCGGCGTTGTTGCCTCCTGTGTATTCTTATCTGCTGGCCGGCATCTTCAAAATCTTCGGGATTGAAACGAAGGCATCAATTCTCGTGGCCCTCATGCTCAACAGCGCATTTTCTGCGCTGACCTGCACCCCGGTTTTTCTGTTCGCGAAGCGGACATTCAGCGATCGCGTTGCAAAGTGGGCGGGTTGGGGCTGGGCATTCTCGCCTTACGGCATTTACTACGGCGCGGACTGGGCATGGTCCACGTGCCTTGTTACTCTTGAACTCGCCTGGCTTTTCTACTTGGCATGGCGTCTGGAGAAATCATCGCGCCTGCGCGACTGGCTCCTGTTCGGTTTGTTGGGCGGAGTAGCCGCACTCACCGAGCCGGTAGTCCTCTCTGTCGTGCCGCTATTGGGCCTCTGGAGTCTGTATCAGAGGCATCGCAGTAGCCTTTCCTGGAAAGCGCCCTTGCTTGCCGCGGCTGCCGGGGCCCTCGTCGTGATGTCACCTTGGCTCATCCGCAACTACTCTCTCTTTCACCGTTTCATCCCGGTGCGCAGTGGATACGGACTCGAACTCTACATTGGCAACAACGGTTATTCCGCACGTTGGGTCAACAGCAGTTTGCATCCGAATCACAGCGACGAGGAGCTGGCGGAATATGAACGGACGGGCGAAATTGCGTACATGGATCACAAGCTAGCCCAGGCGAAACAGTACATCCGAGACAATCCGGGCTGGTTCGCATGGATGACCGGCCGTCGCATCCTTTATATGTGGACCGGCTACTGGAGCCTGAGCCGCGAATATTTGAAGGAAGAACCGCTCGACCCGCCGAACATTCTTGTTAATACAACGCTCAGCGTGCTTGCTCTGCTTGGCCTCTGGAGAGCATTCCAGCGCGACTCGGCGATTGGCATGCGCTTCGCGATCGTGCTCTTTTTCTTTCCGCTCGCTTATTACTTTTCGCATCCGGAGACGTACTACTTTCGTCCCGTAGACCCGCTGATCGCGATTCTTGCAGCGCTCACCATCGCTGGAGGGACGAAAAAGGCATTTGCGTTGCAGGTGCCGGCGAGCGCGGTTTAACATCTAACCACTCAATGGCGACCCTCAAAACCTCGCGTTTCGTGCAGGCGCCGCGCTTTACCATCGGCTTGGCCGAAACCCTGAACTTCGCTTACGATGCGTTCTGCAGCAACAAGATGCAATTCAGTCTCACTGCCCTTGCGATGGCCGTAGGCACTGCATCGGTCATCCTGGTTGCCACGATTGGTCTTACGGGAAAGCAGTACATCCTCCGCCAGCTTCAATCCATCGGCACCAACATGATCTATGCCGACTATCAGGGCGGCTCACAGCGCATCGATTCCACGCCCGACCCGATGACCGTCGAGGATGTTCGCGCAATTCGTGAGCAGGTCTCCAGCGTGGTGGCTGCCTCGCCGACCGTCGCGTTGAATGATCGCATCAGCGTTGGTGGCGGACGGCAAAGCGACATCCTCATTCTTGGCGCTGATCCGGAATACATGCGAGTGCGGAACCTGAAGATCCTCGCGGGCCGCTTCTTCGACACAGAAGACTCGGCTGGTCACAACAAGGTTGGCCTGGTCACAGAGAAGCTCGCCGCTAAGCTCTATGGCAGTTCAACAGGGGCCATCGGGCAGGTCATCAAGCTGAGTGGAGGACTACCGTTCACCATCGTTGGCGTGTTTAAAGAAAGCGTGGACACCTTCGGCCAGTCCGAGATACAGGAAGACACGATGCTGATTCCGTACACGGTTAGCCGTTTCTTCACGCCGACCTCCGCCGTGTATCAGATCTATTTTTCGGTAGCGACTCCGCAAGACGTAGTGCCGGCCACGGCTGCTATCAAGCGAGTGCTGCAGTCACGGCATCGTGCCGAGTCGGTTTACAGCGTGCAGAACCTGACGCAACTGCTCACCGTGGCGGGAAAGATCGCCGATGCCCTCACGCTTGTGCTGATGCTCGTTGCTTTCGTGACTTTGCTGGTGAGCGGCATCGGCATCATGAACATCATGCTGGCGACAGTCACCTCACGAATTCGCGAGATTGGGATCCGCAAGGCTATCGGAGCAACCAATCGCGAAATTCGCTTTCAATTTCTTGCTGAAGCGATCGTGATCTCAATAACGGGGGGCATCGCAGGTATCGTCACCGGACTTGCCTTGCCTTACTCGGTTCGATTCTTTACGGATTTCCGTTTGCCGATCTCGGGACTGTCCGCGATCATTGCAATCGTCGTGTCGTCGATCGTCGGAATTATTTTCGGGACGATTCCGGCCACGCGGGCCTCGCAGCTCGATCCGGTGGAAAGCCTGCGCTACGAGTAAGGTGTCGAACCGAAGGTAGCCTCAAAAACCACAAAGCCGGGCTGGTTTGCCCGGCTTTCCTACTGTGGAACTGGTTCGTCGGTCTTGTTCCGATCGGCAAGCCAGAATGTCAAAATCCCTGCCTTAGTGGCGTCTTCCGACCCAGCTGCCTGCGAATTCTCGCGCAAGAGCGGAAGCCACGTTCTAGGTCACCGCCGCTACGGGTTCACCATGCCCGCAACGACCCAAACTCTTACATCACCATCGCCAGATTCTCCAATTCGTGCTGGAGAACCGGGATGGCACATCCGGCCATCTCGACGCGGCCTGCCGCATCGAGAGCTGCTGTGGGCGAAACGCCATAACCGCGGCCCATCAGGAACACCCGAAGCAATTCCGCGGCCTCGTAGGAGTCGACCATACCACCCTGGA
>Ga0335082_10002149_pt1 | contig 21180 bp, 20 predicted proteins | sample Lox_Sample_41_FD_206718 | JGI IMG/M metagenome (GOLD analysis project Ga0335082, IMG submission 206718) | Soil microbial communities from Loxahatchee National Wildlife Refuge, Florida, United States - Lox_Sample_4.1 | ecosystem: Environmental > Terrestrial > Soil > Wetlands | place: USA...
GAGCTCAGGATGAGGGGTATTCTTTCTGGCACGAAGGAAGATCCTCATCCTGAGCTTGTCGAAGGACGCACCGCGTTGATCCAGGCATCGCGCAGCACCACAAATCTTCGCGCCAGCGCATGACTGCGCCGCAGCTCTACCTGGCGACGCCGCGCCTCTCCGGCGCCGGCGAGATCGCACAACTCGCAACGGCAGTCGCGGCAACGATCGCCACGGGCTGCGTGGCCTGCCTGCTGTTGCGGGCGGAGCCCGGCCTTGCCGACGCGGCAATCAAGTCAGCCGTCGAGCGACTGCGTGCGGCGGCGCAGGACCGCGACATCGCCATCCTGCTCGAAGACCGCGTCGACCTCGTGCAGAGCGCGAGAGCCGACGGCGTGCATCTGAGCCTGGCCGTCGCCTACGACGAGGCGCGGCGCCGGCTCGGGCCGGACCTGATCGTCGGCGTCGCCTGCGCCACCCGCGACGAGGCCATCGACGTCGCGGAGCACGGCGCCGACTACGTGGCCTTCGGCGACTTCGATGATCCTGCGCCGCGGCCGGCCACCCTCGATCTCACGGAGTGGTGGAGCGAGATCATGACGGTGCCCTGCGTCGCCACGGGTTGCGCCGCGGCCGGCGACGCGGCGCGGCTGGCCGCGGCGGGCGCCGATTTCGTCGGGCTGGGCGCAGCGGCCTGGAACGATCTCGCGACCACGCTGCGCGAGATCGCGCAGGCGCTCGGCCGTTCGCCGTTGTAGGAGCGACCGGCGGCCGCCCGTCTTTCCGCCGCGTGACAGTTCCCCAGATCCCGCCGGATTTTCCGCGGGCGGCCGCCGGCCGCTCCTACGACTCTCTGTGATAGCGATCACTGGACGAGCGCTCGATATCCATGTATAAAGACATTGTTATATAGTTATGGACTATACTACGCCTCATGGCCCGGACGGCTCATAGCCCCGACAGCGATCTCGGCGACCTCCTGGGCGGCCTGCGGGCCGTTGCGGAGCGGACGCGGCTGCGCATCCTGGCGCTGTGCGCGGAGGGCGACCTGACGGTCGGCGACCTCACGCAGATCCTCGGGCAGAGCCAGCCGCGGGTGTCGCGCCATCTGAAGCTGTTGTGCGAGGCCGGGGTGCTGGAACGGCTGCCGGAGGGCACGGCCGTGTTCCACCGGCTGGCCGACCGCGGCGCCGGCAGCGCGCTGGCCCAGCAGGTGCTGCGGCTGCTGCCGCGCGACGACGCCACGCTGCGGCTCGACCGCGAGCGCCTGCGGGCGATCCGCGCCGAGCGCGCGGCCAGCGCTGCCGCCTATTTCCGCAAGAACGCGGCGCGCTGGGGCGAGCTGCGCTCGCTTTATGTCGAGGAGAAGCGCGTGGAAGCCGAGCTGCTGCGACGGCTGCCGGCCGAGGGCATCGCCGACCTATTGGATATCGGCACCGGCACGGGCCGCATCCTCGAGCTGACGGCCGGTCGGGTCGGGCGCGGCGTCGGCATCGACCTTTCGCGCGACATGCTGATCGTGGCGCGCGCCAACCTGCAGGGCGCCGGGCTCGCCAACTGCCAGGTGCGGCAGGCCGACATGTACCGCCTGCCCTGGACCGAGCCGAGCTTCGACGCGGTGACGGTGCACCGCGTGCTGCACTATGCCGAGGATCCCGCGCGCGTGATCGCCGAGGCGGCGCGCGTGCTGCGGCCGGGCGGCGTGCTGCTGGTCGTGGACTTCGCGCCGCACGCGCTCGAGCGGCTGCGCAGCGAGCATGCCCATCGCCGGCTCGGCTTCGCCGACGACGAGGTCAACAAGTGGTGCCGGGCCGCCGGGCTGCGGACCGAGCCGGTGCAGCACCTGCCGGGCAAGCAACTGACGGTAAGCATCTGGCAGGCGGTGCGCGGGCCGGCGCGCGGGGCTGCCACGGCGAGCGGACGGAGGGCGGCGGCATGATCCATCGCCTGCGCCCCGCCGCGGCGGAACGCGCGCCGCATCCGGCTCTCGCCGTCGCGCCGATGCCGCCGGCGGTGTCGTTCGAGTTCTTCCCGCCGAAGAGCGAGGCCGCGGCCGCGCAGCTGTGGTCAACCATCGGCGCCCTCGAGCCGCTGCGGCCGCGCTTCGTCTCCGTCACCTACGGCGCCGGCGGCAGCACGCGCGAGACCACCTTCCTGACGGTGACGCGCATCGCCCGCAACGTCGGCCTGCCGGCGGCGGCGCACCTCACCTGCGTGGGCAGCAGCCGGGGCGAGATCCGCGAGCTGCTGCAGCGCTACTGGGACGCCGGCATCCGCCACATCGTGGCGCTGCGCGGCGACCCGCCTGTCGACCCCGACTACCGGCCGCACCCCGACGGCTACGAATACGCCGCCGACCTCGTGGCGGGCATCCGCGCGGCGGGCGACTTCGAGGTCAGCGTCGCCGCCTTTCCGGAAGTGCACCCGACGGCGCGCGACGCCGAGAGCGACCTCGACAACCTCAAGCGCAAGCTCGATGCCGGCGCCACGCGCGCCATCACGCAGTTCTTCTTCGAGGTCGAGACTTTCCTGCGCTTCCGCGAGCGGGCGGCGCGCGCCGGCATCACGGCGCCGATCGTGCCGGGCATCCTGCCAGTGAGCAATTTCGGTCAGGTCGTGAAGTTCAGCCGCATGTGCGGTACCGCGGTCCCCGCCTGGCTCAGCGAGCTCTTCGACGGCCTCGACGAGGACCCGGAGACGCGCAAGCTGGTGGCCGCGATGGTGGCGACGGAGCAGTGCCGCGCCCTCGCCGCCGAGGGCATCGACCAGTTCCACTTCTACACGCTCAACCGCGCCGACCTCACGCTCGGGATCTGCCGCCGCCTGGGGCTGAAGCCGGCCTCGGTGGCGGCGCTGGCGGGCGGCCTGGCGGCGGAGACGCCGCCGGTGCCGGTCGATCCGGCGATGGGATGATCTGCCGTCAGGCTGGAGGAGTCGCTCCCGCGTTGCTCGGCGCCCTGCGGATGGCCGGGCTCACGGAGGCCGCGACGGCCACCAAGGCCATCGCGGCGGCCAAGACCATGGTCGTCGTCCAGGAGCCGAACGAGTCCAGCAGGAAGCCGGCGAGCAGCGAGCCCAAGGGCATGGCGCCCCAGGCGAGGAGGCTGATGACGCTGCCGACCTTGCCCTGCAACTCGTCCGGCGTGATCAGCAGGCGGTAGACGTCCATCGCGACGTTCCAGAGCGGGCCGACGAAGGCCATGAGGGCGAGCAGCGCGCCCACGACGAGCAAGCTGTCGGCGAGGCCGATGCCCGGCAGGGCCAATGCCCAGACCCAGTTGGCGCCGATCACGATCGCCTTCATCGGCAGGCGCCGCTGAAACCAGGGTGCTGCCAGCGAGCCCAGGACGCCGCCGCCGCCGAAGCCCGCCAGCAGCAGCCCTATCGCCGTCGAGGAGGCGCCCTGCTCCCGGGCGATGACGATCACCAGCAGGTTCAGGGCCTGGAAGAGCAGGTTGCTGCCGGCGATCAGGAGCGCGGTCGCCCGCAGGAAGGGTTCTCGCCCGAGCCAGACGAGGCCCTGCACGATCTCGGCGACGAACGGGCCGTGGGGCGCGCGCTCGCTCTCGAACCGGCCCCTGATCAGCAGCAGGGCGCTCAGCGAGGCGAGATAAGAGAGGGCGTCGGCCAAGAACGGGACGGCGCGGCCGAGATCGAACAGGAAGCCGCCGAGCGGTTGGCCGAGCAGAGCGGCGCCGCGCTCGCGCACCTCGATCTGCGACAGGGCGAGCGGCAGGTGCGTCGGATGCACGAGGTTCCGGACGGCCGCCGGCTCGGCCAGGCTGTGGAACACGTAGAGGCTGCCCTCGATGAACGACACGAGCACGATCTGGGCGAGCGTGATGCAGTCGAGCGCCAGGGCGAGGACGATGCTGGCCAGCGCGAGCGCCCGGCCGGCATCGCAGGCGATCATGATGCGCCGGCGGTTCCAACGGTCGACGAGCGCTCCGGCCGGCAGCTGCCACAGCAGGTAAGGGACGGTGGCAGCGAAGCCGGCCAGGCCGGCATCGGCCGGCGAACCCGTGAGCGCCAGCACCAGCAGCGGATAGGCGATGGCCGAGGCGCGCGAGCCCAGCACGGAGACGGCGCTGCCAAGCCAGAGCAGCCGGAAGTCCCGATTGCTCCGCAGCGGAGGGATGCCGGGCGCTGCAGGTTCGGCCATGCCGCGACCTCTGTTAACCGGGCTTGCGCACGAAAAGCTCAGAAATATCCGGCGGTAACCATAGACTCCCTGGGACCAAGCTGTTAGCTTCCGCGCCGCTTTTTCCGGCCTTTCCAGCAAGATCGTTAGCGCCATGAAGATCAACGGCAACGAAATCCGTCAGGGATACATCCTGGAGTATCAGGGGAAGCTTTGGCGCGCGGTCAAGGCGCAGCAGGTGCAGATGGGCAACTGGCGCTCCTATTGGCAGGTAGAGCTGAAGGACATCAAAGCCGGCACCAAGCTCAACGAGCGCTTCGGCTCGAGCGACGTGGTGGAGCGGGTGCGGCTCGACGAGAAGGACTACCAGTATCTCTACAAGGAGGGCGACCTCTACACCTTCATGGACAACGAGACCTACGACCAGATCACGTTGAACCAGGAGGCGATCGGCGACGGCGCGGTGTTCCTCAAGGACGGCATGGTGGTCACGATTCAGAGCTACGAGGGCGCGCCGCTGTCGGTGGCGCTGCCGGACACGGTGGTGATGGAGATCGTCGAGGCCGATCCAGTCGTGAAGGGCCAGACAGCATCCTCCTCCTACAAGCCGGCCAAGCTCGAGAACGGCGTGCGCGTGATGGTGCCGCCGCACATCGCCGCCGGCACGCGCATCGTCGTCAACACGGCCGATGGCAGCTACGTCGAGCGGGCGAAGGATTGAACACCTCAGCCGGCGGGCGGGCGCGCTAGATGGCAACACGCTCGCCCACCATCAACGTGATGGTCCGCGCCGCCGAACGGGCCGCGCGCGATCTCAAGCGCGATTTTGGCGAGGTCGAGCATCTGCAGACCTCGCGCAAGGGGCCGGGCGACTTCGTTTCGGCCGCCGACCTGAAGTCGGAGAAGACCCTGCAGCGCGAGTTGCAGAAGGCGCGGCCGGGCTACGGCTTTCTCATGGAAGAGAGCGGCGCCGTCGCCGGCAGCGATGCCGAGCATCGCTGGCTCATCGACCCGCTCGACGGGACGACCAATTTCCTGCACGGCATACCCCATTTTTCCGTGTCGATCGGGCTCGAGCGCGCCGGCGAGCTGGTGGCCGGCGTCGTCTACGATCCGATCAAGGACGAGATGTTCTGGGCCGAAAAGGGCATCGGCGCCTATCTCAACGACCGCCGCATCCGCGTCTCGTCGCGGCGCCACCTCGAGGACGCCCTGCTGGTCACGGGCATCACGCCCCGGCACCGAGGCGAAGACGCCGACCGGGCCGCCTTCGTCGCCCAGTTCGACGCCGCGTTGGCGGCCACGGCCGGGGTGCGCCGGCTCGGCAGCGCCGCGCTCGACCTCGCCTATGTTGCGGCCGGCCGCTACGAGGCCTTCTGGGAGGACCACCTGTCACCTTGGGACATCGCGGCCGGCATCGTGCTGGTGCGCGAGGCCGGCGGCTACGTGACGGAGATCGACGGCGGCGCCGACATGCTGGCGACCGGCAGCACCTTCGCCGCCAACGCCGCTCTGAACGAGCAGATCGGCCGCCTCCTGCGGGCGGCTACGCCGGCGCCGGCACCCGTCCGCGACAAGCGGGCGGGGTGAGTCCCAAGGCGGTTGTCGGATTCCAGCTGTGTGGACTATAGTGCGGGCGCCGTCAAGCGTCTGGGCCATAAAAAGGGGAAGTCCTTAGCATCATGACCGAATTCACCTTTTCTCCACGCCGCCGCCTGACCGCGTCGGCGCTGTGGGCCACGGCTGCGTTGGCCGGAATCCTGCTCTACGCAGGCGGGCCGGCGGCCGCCGAGGATGCCGCCAACCCGAACGTCATCGTCGACAACAGCGTGCTCGACGGCTCGCCGGGCGGCAACGCCAACAGCGAGGTGTTGCCGGCGCCGGCGCGTCAGCCAGTCAGCCGCCTCGTGACCGATGGCCAGAGCGCGATCGAAGCCGCGACGCCGCCGGAGACGACCTCGGAGACCACCTACCCGGCCGTGCCGACGACGCCGATCGAATCGACCAGCCTCGGCGGCTCCGAGGAGCCGGGAGAGGGCGTCGCTCCCGCCGCCGGCGAGGCCGCAGAGGGCGAAACCGCACCGGCGCAGCCGGCGGCGACCACCGAGGCGACGCCCCCCGCCGCGGCGTCCCCCGCCGCGACGTCCAGCGAGACGCCGGCAGCCGCGCCGCAGACGGCCGAGGGCGCGCCGGCGGCTGCACCGACCGACCAGCAGACCGCGGCGAAGCCGCCGATCGACGGCATGCTGCGCCTGACGTTCGAGCCGGAAGCCTCCAAGCTCTCCGACGAAGCTAAGGCCGATCTCGGCCCGCTGATCGAGAAGTTGAAGACCGACTATATGCTGCGGCTGCAGATCCTGGCCTATGCCGGCGGCGACGACAGCGCGTCGTCGCATGCCCGCGGCGTCTCGCTGGCGCGCGCACTGGCCATGCGCGACTACCTGATGGAGCAGGGCGTCACCGTCGAGCGCATGGACATCAAGGCGCTCGGCAATTCGGCGCAAGAGGAGCCGGCCGACCGGGTCGATCTCGTCCCCCTGGCGGAATGACCCGCTGCGTCCCGGAGCCGAGATCGCAGCGACGCCGGGAGCAGCCATGACGCGGCCCACCCGCTATCTCGCCTGGATGGCGGTCGGCCTGATCGCTGCCGCCGTGCTGGCGGCACTGCTGCACGAGCAGCTCTATACCGCCTACCGGCACAATCCCGGCCTGAACGCCGCCATCTTCATCGTCTTCCTCATCGGCGTCGCCTACATCTTCTGGCAGGTCATCCGGCTGAACCGCGAGATCACCTGGATCGAGCGCTTTCGCACGGGACAGATGGATTCGACGAACTACAGCCCGCCGCGGCTGCTGGCGCCGATGGCGGCCATGATCGGCGCCCGCAAGGGCAAGCTCAGCCTCTCCGCCCTGTCGCTGCGCTCGGTCCTCGACGGCATCAACGCGCGCCTCGACGAGAGCCACGACATCGCGCGCTACTTCATCGGCCTCATGGTCTTCCTCGGCCTGCTCGGCACCTTCTGGGGCCTGCTGCAGACCATCGGCGGTGTCGCCGACGCGCTGAAGACCATCACCGCCACGGGTGGCGATGCCAAGAGCCTGTTCGACCAGCTGAAGGGCGGGCTGCAGTCGCCGCTCGAAGGCATGGGCACCGCCTTCAGCTCCTCGCTGCTCGGCCTCGCCGGCTCGCTCGTGCTCGGCTATCTCGAGTTGCAGGCGAGCCAGTGCCACAACCGCTTCTTCAACGAGCTGGAGGACTGGCTCTCGGGCATGGCGCGGCTTACCGGCGCCGGCCCGGTCGGCGAAGGCGAGCAGTCCGTGCCGGCCTACATCCAGGCCCTGCTGGAGCAGACCGCCGACAGCCTGGAGAATCTGCAGCGCACGATGTCGCGCGGCGAGGAGAGCCGCATCGCGGCCAACAACAACCTGGCGGCGCTTGTCGAGCGGCTGGGCGGGCTCAGCGACCAGATGCGCAGCCAGCAGCAGCTGATGACCCAGCTGGCGGAGACGCAAGGCGAGGTGCGGCCGCTGCTGACGCGCCTGGCCGAGCTGGCGCGCTCCGGCGGTTTCGGGATCGATGAGTCCAGCCGCAACCACCTGCGCAACGTCGACCTGCAGATGAACCGGCTGCTTGAAGAGCTGACCACGGGTCGCCAAGTCTCCACCCAGGAGCTGACTCGCGAGATCCGCATGGTCGCCCGCACCATCGCGGCCATCGCCGAAGAGAGCCAACGGTAGGAGGCCGCCGCCATGGCCACCATCGCCGCCGGACGCGGACGCCGCCGCTATTTCGACCCCTGGCCCGGCTACGTCGACGTGCTCAGCACGCTGCTGATGGTCGTCATCTTCGTGCTGATCGTGTTCGTGATCGCCCAGGTCTTCCTGTCGCACGCGCTGAATGAAAGCGACACCGAGCTGCTGCAGAAGAAGAGCGACTTGGCCGCGGCGGAAAAGACGGTCGCGGAGCAAGAGCTGGATCTAAAAAATCTGAACGCGCGGATCCAGCAGCTCAACGATCAGCTTACGGGCGCGCAGACAGAGACGAGCGAAACGAAGCAGCGCCTGACCGTGATCCTCTCGGAGCGCGATTCCCTGGCCACGGGCCTGGCCGACGCCAACGCGCAACTGGCCAATACCAATGATGCGAACGAGACGCTGAAGGCCCAAATCGCGGAGCTGCTGAAGAACCACGAGGCCGACCAGAGCGCGCTCATGGCCACGCGCGCCGAACTGGACAAGGCCTACAAGCTGTCCGACGAGAACAAGGCCGCGCTGCTCGCCGCGCTCGCCCAGGTCGAGGACACGAAGAAGTCGGCCGCCGATACCAAGGCGCAGCTGGAGGCGGCCCTGGCCGCCGCCCGCGCCGACGCAGAGAAGGCCGGCAAGCTGACCGCCGAGCAGAAGGCTGCGCTCGACGAGAAGCTGGCCGAGCTGGCGGCCGCCTACAAGGCGATGGACGCCGACAAGGAAAAAATTCAGACAACGCTGGCCGAGCTGGCGGCGCTGCAGAAGGCGCGCGACGACCTGGCCAAGCAGGCGGCCGAACAGCAGGCCGCGCTGACGGCGGCGCAGAGCGCGTCGGAGCAGGCCAGCAAGCTCTCGGCCGAGCAGAAGGCGCAGCTGGAGCAGAAGCTGGCCGAGCTGGAGAACGCCTACAAGACGATCTCAGCCGACAAGGAGAAGATCGACACCATGCTGGCGGAGATCGCCGCGCTCCAGAAGCTGCGCGACGACCTCGCCAGGCAGGTCGCCGACAGCCAGGCGGCGCTGGCGACGGCGCAGTCCGAGAAGGACCAGGCCTTCAAGACCACGGCCGACCAGAAGGCGGCGCTGGAGCAGAAGCTGATCGAGCTGGAGAACGCCTACAAGACCATCGATGCCGACAAGGCCAAGGTGCAGGCGCTGCTCGGCGACATCGCCGCGCTCGAGTCTTTGCGTGACGATCTCTCGAAGAAGCTGCTCGCCAGCGACGAAGCGTCAAAGAACAACGCGGCGCAAGCAGAGAAGAACGCGAACGAGTTGGCGGAGGAGAAGAAGCTGAGCGACACCCAGCGCATGCAGGTGGAGCTGCTCAACCAGCAGGTGCTGGCGCTGCGCCAGCAGCTGGCGCAGCTGGCGACGGCGCTCGATGCCTCCGAGGCCAAGGCCAAGGAACAGGGCGTGCAGATCGCCGACCTCGGCAAGCGGCTGAACGTGGCGCTCGCCAACAAGGTGGCAGAGCTGGCGAGCTATCGCTCGGAATTCTTCGGCAAGCTGAAGGAAGTCTTGGGCGAGCGTCCCGACATCCAGATCGTCGGCGACCGCTTCGTGTTCCAATCGGAGGTGCTGTTCGACGTCGGCTCGGCCGATATCGAGGATGCCGGCAAGCAGCAGCTCGGGCAGTTCGCCAAGACGCTGCTGGAGATTGCGGCCAAGATCCCGACGGACATCGACTGGATCCTGCGCGTCGACGGCCATACGGACAAGCGGCCGATCAACACCCCTCAGTTCCACTCGAACTGGGAGCTGTCCTCCGCACGCGCCATCGCCGTGGTGAATTTCCTGCAGAGCCAGGGCGTGCCGGCCAATCGCCTGGCCGCCGCCGGCTTCGCCGAGTTCCGCCCGCTCGATCCGACCGACGACGAGATCGCCTACCGCCGCAACCGGCGCATCGAGTTGAAGCTGGATCAGCGGTAACACTGTAGGGGCGACCCCATGTGGTCGCCCCGGGGCGGCCACGCGGGGCCGCCCCTACAACACGCCGGACTCGCCACCATGCCCGCACTCACCTTCCACCCTCTGACTCCCGACCGCTGGGACGACCTTGAGCGGCTGTTTGGCCCTGAGCGCGGCGCGGACAGCGGCTGCTGGTGCATGTTCTGGCGGCTGCGGCGCTCGGAGTTCCACGCGCTCGGCAAGCAGAAGCGCAAGGCCGCGTTCCGCGAGCTCGTGAAATCGAACGCGCCGCTCGGCATCCTCGCCTACGAGGGCGCGCAACCCGTCGGCTGGTGCGCGATCGCGCCGCGCGCGGCGACGCCCGGGCTCGAGCGCTCGCCCGTCTGCAAACCGGTCGACGACCGGCCGGCGTGGTCCATCACCTGCTTCTTCGTCGAGCCCAAGGCGCGGCGCGACGGCGTGATGGCGGCGCTGATCGACGCCGCCGTCAAGCATGCCAAGCGCCACGGAGCCGGGATCGTCGAGGCCTATCCGCGCGACCCCGGCCGCGCCCGCATCGATTCGGCGAGCGGCTATGTCGGCCTTCTGGAACCGTTCGCGGCCGAGGGTTTTCAGGAGGTCGCCCGCCGCACGCCGAAGCGTCCCTTCATGCGCCGCTACCTGTAGGGCGCAGCGGCTCTCCGTTCTCGACCACGTCCGCCTGATCGAACTGCAGCGCGGCCAGATGCGCGTAGAGTCCGCCCCGGCGACTAAGCTCGGCGTGGGTGCCCTGCTCGACGATGCGGCCGTGGTCCATGACCACGATGCGGTCGGCCTTGAGGATGGTGGCGAGACGGTGGGCGATGACCAGGGTGGTGCGGCCGTTCATCAGCCGATCGAGGGCCTGCTGCACGACCCGCTCGCTGGCGGCGTCGAGGGCGCTGGTGGCCTCGTCGAGCAACAGGACGGCCGGATTGCGCAGCACCGCGCGGGCGATGGCGATGCGCTGGCGCTGGCCGCCGGACAGCCGCACCCCGCGCTCGCCGAGATGTGTGGCGAAGCCCTCGGGCAGGCGGTCGAGGAACTCGCTGGCATGGGCGGCGTCGGCGGCGGCACGCACCTCCGCATCGCTGGCATCGGGGCGGCCGTAGCGGATGTTCTCCAGGGCGTCGCCGGAGAACACCACGGGGTCCTGCGCCACCAGGCCGATGCGCGCCCGCACCGCCTCCGGCGCGGCCGCGCGCAGGTCGACGCCGTCGAGGACGATGGCGCCGGCCTGCGGATCGTAGAAGCGCAGCAGGAGCTGGAACACCGTGGTCTTGCCGGCGCCGGACGGGCCGACGATCGCCACCCGCTCGCCCGGCTCCACGCTGAGGTCGAAGCCCTCGAGCGCCGAGCGATCCGGCCGCGAGGGATAGTGGAACGTGACGCCCTGGAACCGTACGCTGCCGCGCGCCGGCTCCGGCAGGGGCGCCGGCGATGCGGGCGCCGCGATGACCGGCGGCGTCTCCAGCAGCTCCGTCAGCCGCTCGATGGCGCCGGCGGCGCGCTGCACGTCGCCGGCCACCTCGGCGAGGGCGCCGACCGCGCCGGCGGCGAACGCGGCGTAGAAGATGAAGGCGGCCAGATCGCCGCCGCTGAGCCGCCCGGCCAGCACGTCGTGCCCGCCGAGCCACAGGACGACCGCGATCGCGCCGAACACGAGCAGCATGACGATCGCCACCAGCAACGCGCGGGCGCGGATGTATCCCATGGCCGTCGCGACCGTGCGCTCGAGCCGCTCGGCAAAGCGCCGCCGGTCGATCGTCTCGTGCGTGAAGGCCTGCACGGTGCGCACGGCCTCCAGGGTCTCGCCGGCATAGGCGCTGACGTCGGCGACGCGGTCCTGCGTGGCGCGCGAGAGCCGGCGGACGCGCCGGCCGAAGAGGACGATGGGCAGCACGACGAGCGGCACCACCAGCAGCGCCAGGCCGGTCAGCTTCGCGCTGGTGACGATCATCATGACGCTGCCGCCGACGAACAGCAGCAGGTTGCGCAGCGCCATCGAGGCCGAGGAGCCCACGAGCGTCTGCAGCAGGGTCGTGTCGGCGGTGAGGCGCGAGAGCACCTCGCCCGTGCGCGTCACTTCGAAGAAGCCGGGGCTGAGGCCGATGACATGGTCGTAGACCGCGCGGCGGATGTCCGCGACCACGCGCTCGCCCAGCCACGAGACGACGGAGACGCGCACATAGGTGGCGCTCGCCAGCAAAATCGTGCCGGCGATGATGGCGGCGAGCGCGTGATCGAGCAGCTCGCTGTTGTCCTTGCCGAAACCCTGGTCGATGAGCGCGGCAATGCCGCGGCCGAGCGCCAGCACCGTGCTGGCAGCGACGGTCGCCGCGCCGGTGGCGCCGAGGATCCGCCAGCGATAGGGCCGCAGGAACGGCCACAGCCGACCCAGTTGGCGCAGGTCGCGGCTCTTGGCGCGTTCGCGCGCGCTGGAGCTGTCTGGCTTCTGGCTTGGCTGGTTCATTGCGATGGCGATGCCCCCTGCCCGGCGGCCGGCGGCGGATGCTAGCCGCCGCCCTCGCCGCCCACCACGTCTAATTGTTAATAAACAGAGGGACAGGAGGTCGCATTCCAGCCGAGTCGCAAGCCTTGCCTGCCCCGGCCGCCTTCGCTATAAACCGGCCCTCGCATTTTCGGAGCGCGCTATGAAGAAAGGCATCCACCCGGACTACCACGAGATAAACGTGGTGATGACCGACGGCACCAGCTTCAAGACCCGCTCGACCATGGGCAAGGCCGGCGACACGCTGCGCTTGGACATCGACCCCAAGTCGCACCCGGCCTGGACCGGCGTCCATCGCCTCGTCGACTCCGGCGGCCAGCTCGCCAAGTTCCAGAAGCGGTTCCAGGGAATCGGCCTCAAGGGCAAGTAACTGCGAGGCATTATCGGCTGGCTTCGGGGCGGCCGCCGGCAGGGGGCCGCCCTCTTGATTCCGGGGGTCGCACCCCTATCTAAGGCGTGAACGGATGCCATTAGCGGGTCCGTTCCTAAGAGCCCGGCGGAGGCGCTTCCGTCCCCATGTTGCTCCCAGGAGGATATGGCACATGCGAACCACGCTTGATCTTTCCCCCCTGTTCCGCTCCACGATCGGTTTCGACCGGATGTCGCGTCTGCTCGATGCGGCCAGCCGGGTCGACGAGAGTGCGGTCTCCTACCCGCCCTACAACATCGAGGTCCTCGGCGAGGACGCCTATCGCATCACGATGGCGGTCGCCGGCTTCGGTGACAACGACATCAGCATCACCGCCCAGGAGAACTCGCTCGTCATCAGCGGCAAGCTCGCCAAGTCGGATGACGACCGCAAGTTCCTGCATCGCGGCATCGCCGGGCGCGCCTTCGAGCGGCGCTTCGAGCTGGCCGACCACATCAAGGTCAGCGGCGCCACCCTCGTGAACGGCCTGCTGCATGTCGATCTCGTGCGCGAGGTGCCGGAGGCGATGAAGCCCCGCAGCATCAAGATCGAGACCAAGGCGGCGACGAAGCCGACGGTGATCGAAGGCAAGGCGGCCTAACCCCGCGTCCCGATCGCCGACCGAACAGGGCCGGACGGGCGACCGTCCGGCCCTTGCCGTTTGGCCGCGACTCGTCGAGCATCGTCGCCATGGCGCGCCCGACCGCTATCCTGCTCAACGACACGACCGACTGGTACCACTGGGGCTGCACGGCCACGAGCCTCGGCCTCAAGTCGCTCATCGGCGAGCGCTACGACCTGATCGACGCCGTCCCGATCCGGGTCACCTACGGGCTCGCGCGCCCGCCCAATTCCCCGACGCAGTTCCAGGATGCCGCCTTCTTCCGGGCGCATGCAGCCGACAACGCCGATCTCTACCGGCGGATCGAGCGTGCGGACTGCGTGTTCGTGCATGGCGAAGGCACCATCCACGGCCTGTCGCGTGCGGCGGTCAATTTGCTCTACATGGCATTCGCAGCCCGCCGCCACCTGGGCAAGCCGGTCTATGTCGTCAATCACTCCCTCTATCCGCACACCGGCCGCGGCGCTGACGCTGCGAGCGCCGACGCCTTCTATCGCAGCATCTATGCGGTCTTCGACTACATCGCGATCCGCGAGACCCTGAGCAAGGAGATCGCCGACCGGCTCGGCCTGCCGGCCGTGCTGTCGTTCGATTGCCTGCCGTTGACGGCCGGGCAGCTGTTTTCCACAAGGCCGGCAAGAGGAGAGACCCTGGCGATCGCCGGCTCGGTCGCCTTCGAGGCCGTCGGCCTCGGCCCGCTGGTCGCATTCGCCAACGGGATGAAACAGCGCGGCCACCAGCCCGTGGTCATCACCGGCGCGCAGGCCAAGCCGGCCGCCGACGATGCGCGCTTCGTGGCCGCGCTGCGGGCGCTCGGCACCGGCGACTGGCGCTATGTCGAGGCCGGGTCACTGACCGAATGGCTGTCGACGATCGGGAGCGCCGCGCTGCTGGTTTCTGGGCGCTTCCATCATTCGCTGGCCGCCTTCGCCATGCGGACGCCGTTCGTGATGTTGAACAGCAACACGCCGAAGATGAATGCCCTGGCCGCCATGCTCGGCGCGCCGGAGCCGATCCGCTACGACGATCCGCAGCTCGATCGGCTGCTGGTGGAGCGCGCCGAACAGGCTCGCTCGGAGGATTTCGCGCGCTCCGTCTTCGACCCGGCGCGCAACGGGTCGCTGCTCGACCTCGCTCGCAAGAACCTGCCGCCGGCGTGAGAGCCGCCGCGGTCAGATCGCCTTGCGCAGCGCGTCGATCACCGCATCCGGCCGCTCGCTCATCAGCATGTGACCGGCACCGGCCAGGGTGACCGTACGTGCCGTCTTGATCGCCTCCGCCAATGGCGCCGCCTTCGCGGGCGGGGTCATGCGGTCGAGCCCGCCCAGCAGAAGCAGCGTCGGGCAGGCGACGCGCGCCGCCGCGGCGACCGCGCCGTCATAGGCATTGCAGGCGGCAAGATCGGCGGCGAGCGCACCGGGCGGCGCGCGCTCGAGCAGCTGCAGGCTGCCGCCCATGATCCACAGGCCGGGCGCCGGATTGCCGCCGAGATGGCCGCTCGGCCCGTGGCCCCAGGAGGTCACGAGCTCGGGCCCCAGGCGGCGATTGCCGTCCGCGGCCGACTGCAGATCGGGATGGACGGGCATGCGCGCGGCGACGCCGAGCAGCGCCAGGCCGCGCGCGCGCGCCGGCGCCGACCCAGCGGCCTCCAGCGCGATCAGCGCGCCCATGCTGTGACCCACGAACGCCGCGCTCGCCAGGCCGACAGCGTCCAGCAGCTTGACGAGCCACGACGCCATCGCGCCGATCGAGCGTAGCAGCTCCCCGCCCGACCGGCCGTGGCCCGGCAGGTCAACGGCGAGCACGGACCGTCCGTGATGCGCGAAGTAGCGCGCCTGCAAGGCCCACACGGTGTGGTCCATGCCGGCGCCATGGATGAAGACGACGGCGGGCTGCGTGGCATCGAACGGGCGCCCGCCGGTGGCGGCGAAGACCCGGTTGCCGTCGACGGCGAGTTCCACGCTCAGCCCTTTTGCGAGACGCGCAGCGCCTGGCCGAGATCGCCCAGGATATCGTCTGCGTCCTCGATGCCGATGGAAAGCCGGATCAGATCCTCGCCGAGGCCGGCAGCCTTCAGGGCCTCGGCATCCATCTGCTGGTGCGTCGTGCTGGCGGGATGAATCACCAGCGTCTTGGCGTCGCCGACATTGGCGAGATGGGAGGCGAGCTGGAGCGCCTCGATGAATTTGCGGCCCGCCGCGCGTCCGCCCTTGATGCCGAAGCTGACGATGCCGCCGAAGCCCTTCGGGAACAGGCGTCGCGCCAAGGCGTGGTCCGGGTGCTCGGGCAGGCCGGGGTAGTTGACCCAGGCCACGGCCGGATTGGCCCGGAGGAATTCCGCCGCTTTCTGGGCGTTGGCGACGTGCCGCGCCATGCGCAGCGGCAGCGTCTCGACGCCCTGCAGGATATAGAAGGCGTTGGCCGGACTCAGGCAGGCGCCGAAGTCGCGCAGGCCCTCGGCGCGGGCGCGCATGACGAAGGCCTGCGGACCGAATTCCTCGGCGAAGTCGATGCCGTGATAGCCGGCATAGGGCTCGGTCAGAGTCGGGAACTTACCCGCGCGCTCCCAATCGAAGCGGCCGCCGTCGACGATGACGCCGCCGATGGCGATGCCATGGCCGCCGAGCCATTTCGTCGCCGAATGCATGACGATATCGGCGCCATGCTCGATCGGCCGGTTGAGATAGGGCGTCGAGAAGGTCGAGTCGATCATCAAGGGCAGGCCGGCCTCGTGCGCGATCCTCGCGACCGTCGGGAGATCCAGCACTTCGAGATTCGGGTTGCCGATGGTCTCGGCGAACACCAGCCGCGTTTCCGGCCGGATGGCGCGGCGGATGGCATCTGCATCGCGCGGGTTCACGAAGGTTGTGGCGATGCCGAAGCGCGGCAGGGTCAGCTTCAGCAGGTTGACGCTGCCGCCATAGATCGAGGCCGAGGCGACGATGTGCCCGCCGGCATCCATCAGCGTGGCGATGGCGAGGTGGAGCGCGGCCTGGCCGCTGGCCGTGCAGACCGCGCCGACGCCGCCCTCCAGCGCGGCGATGCGCTCTTCGAGGACGGCCACCGTCGGATTCGAGATGCGCGAATAGATATGGCCTGGCCGCTCCAGGTTGAACAGCGCGGCCGCCTGGTCGGTGTCGCGGAAGACGTAGGAGGTGGTCTGGTAGATCGGCTGCGCCCGCGCCCCTGTCGCCGGGTCGGGCTGCTGGCCGGCGTGCAGACTGAGCGTGTCGAACTTGGGAAACTTCGGGTCGGCCATCGGAAGCGCCCCCGCCGAAAAGCGGAGGGCCGCTCAACCGGATTGGTCCGGCCGCGGCCCTCTTCGTTGTGTCAGCCTCAACCCTGTGTAACTTGCCGACGAAACGCTAGTTTGCATTGCAGGATTGCGTCAAGCGCAGATTTTGACGGCCTGTGCGCATTTTTTCTTGCCTTCGTTGGAGCCTTTGCGCTAGCCGCCCGCGCAAAAGAAAACCGCCGGTCGAAGGACCGGCGGCAAGTTAGACAGGGAGGCGTCAACAAGGATCGGAAGCGACCCTCGAGAGGATCCCCATGGCAGGGATCGTCTGTTACGGAATCTAGGAGTAAAGAGTTAAATTATGGTTAACGACTTTAAGAAATCGCAGCTTTCTCGATTCCATCGATGAATCAACCGGCTAGTTGCCCTTGAACAGGCCGGCGGCACCCGCCAGGTGGGCCTTCTTGGCCTCGATTTTAGCCTTCACGCGGGAAATTTCCGCCTCCATCCCGGCGATGTAGTCCTTGAGCTCCTCGATCGACATGCGGTCGAGGTCGGGGGGCGTCGGCGCCTTCTTGCGCGGCTCGAGTTCCTCGGGGTCCATCGGTCGGCCTCGTCAATTCGGCTTGTGTGCCGCGGTCGATCATACTAGAGGGGCGCGGCCCGTCGCCAGCCTCGGAGGCCTCGATGTCAGCCCATCCCGGATCCATGACCGCCATCGAGATCAAGCAGCCCGGTGGACCGGAGGTGCTGACCCCCGGCCTGCGCCCAGCCCCGCGGCCGGCGGCCGGCGAGGTGCTGGTGAAGGTGGCGGCGGCCGGGGTGAACCGGCCGGACGTGCTGCAGCGCCAGGGCGGCTACGCGCCGCCGCCGGGCGCCTCGGATATCCCCGGCCTGGAAATCGCTGGCAAGATCGTCGGACTGGGCGAGGGCGTCGCCGGCTGGAAGGTCGGCGACAGCATTTGCGCGCTGGTGGCCGGCGGCGGCTATGCCGAATATTGCACCGCGCCCACGCCGCAATGCCTGCCCTTCCCCAAGGGCTATGACGCCGTGCGGGCGGCCGCGCTGCCCGAGACCTTTTTCACCGTGTGGACGAACGTGTTCGACCGCGGCCGCCTGAAGGCGGGCGAGACCTTCCTCGTCCATGGCGGCTCGAGCGGCATCGGCACCACCGCGATCCAGCTCGCCAAGGCGTTCGGCGCGCGCGTCTTCGCTACCGCCGGCGGGGCGGAGAAGTGCGCGGCCTGCAAGCGGCTCGGGGCCGAGGTCGCGATCGACTACCGGAACGAGGATTTCGTCGAGGTCGTCGGGAAGGCAACAGAGGGGCGCGGCGTCGACGTGATCCTCGACATGGTCGGCGGCGACTACATCCTGCGCAACCTGAAGTGCCTGGCCATGGAGGGCCGCCTAGTGCAGATCGCCTTCCTCAAGGGCAGCACCGTGGAGATCAACTTGCTGCCGCTCATGATGAAGCGGCAGACGCTGACGGGGTCGACCTTGCGGCCGCGTTCGGTGGCGGAGAAGGGCGCGATCGCCGAGGCGCTCCGCCGGAAGGTGTGGCCGCTGCTCGACGCCGGCACGGTGGCACCGGTCGTGCATGCGACCTTCCCACTGGCGAAGGCCGCCGATGCCCATCGCCTCATGGAGTCGAGCGCGCATACTGGCAAGATCGTGCTGACGACGGAATAGGCACGCCGCACTCGGAAAGATTCACCCTGGCGGCAGCGTCGAAACAGTGCTATTTCCGGCACCTCCCTCGCATTCAGGCTGATCTAGTCCCAGATCTGGGATCGGTCGAAGCGACGGCTTGCCGGGCGGTTACCGGCGGGCCGCAAGCGGGCGGGGTTTGAGTTACGGAGGAACGTGCGATGGCGCAATTGCTGATGCCCAAGGCAACCGCGGTGTGGCTGGTGAACAACACCACCCTCACCTTCGAGCAGATTGCCGAGTTCTGCGGGCTGCACTCCCTGGAGGTGCAGGGCATCGCCGACGGCGAGGTGGCGATCGGCATCGTCGGCCTCGACCCCACCCTCAACGGTCAGCTGACGAAGGAGGAGATCGCGCGCTGCGAGGCGGATTCCACCCAGCGCCTCAAGATGGAGAAGCCGAGCATTCCGCTGCCGGCGCCGCGCACGAAGGGCCCGCGCTACACGCCGGTCGCCAAGCGCCAGGACAAGCCGGACGCGGTGGCTTGGCTGGTGCGGCATCATCCGGAGCTGTCGGACGCGCAGATCTCCAAGCTGATCGGCACGACCAAGCAGACCATTGCCGCGGTCCGCGATCGCAGCCATTGGAATTTCGCCAACCTGCGGCCGCGCGATCCCGTGCTGCTGGGGCTGTGCACGCAGAGCGACCTCAACGCAGCGGTGATCCGCGCGCGCAAGGCGCTGGAGAAGAGCGCGGCCGTCAAGGAAGAGGGCGCCGCGCCGCAGCCGGAGGCGCCGAAGCCGGAGGAGCGCCGGGGCACCCTGGCCGACCTCGCCAAGTTCCTCCCCGAACAGGGCTCGTAGGCGCGCCTCAGCCGACGTCGAACTTGATGCCCTGGGCGAGGGGCAGCGCGTTCGAATAGTTGATCGTGTTGGTGGCGCGGCGCATGTAGGCCTTCCAGGCGTCGGAGCCGGACTCGCGGCCGCCGCCGGTCTGCTTCTCGCCACCGAAGGCGCCGCCGATCTCCGCCCCGCTCGGTCCGATGTTCACGTTCACGATCCCGCAGTCGCTGCCGCCGGCCGCCATGAAGCGGTCGGCCTCGCGCAGGTCGGTCGTGAAGATGCAGGAGGCGAGGCCCTGCGGCACGCCGTTGTGGATGGCGATAGCGTCCTCGAACTTCCGGTACTTGAGGGCGTAGAGGATGGGGGCGAAGGTCTCCTCGCGCACCACCTCCGTCTGCTCCGGCATCTCCACGATGGCCGGCTTCACGTAGAAGCCGTCGGGCAGCTTGTTGAGGCGGACGCGCTCGCCGCCGAACACCTTGCCGCCGTCGGCGGCGGCGCGCTTCAGCGACTGCTGCATGCGCTCGAAGCTGGCGCCGTCGATCAGCGGGCCGATGAGCGTGCCGGGCTCGCGGGGATCGCCGACCTTCACGCTGCCGTAGGCATTCTTCAGCCTTGGCAAGAGGCGATCGTAGATCTGCTCGTGGGCGATGACGCGGCGCAGCGTCGTGCAGCGCTGGCCGGCCGTGCCGACGGCGGCGAAGGCGATGGCGCGCACGGCGAGGTCGAGATCGGCCGAGGGCGCCACGATCATGCCGTTGTTGCCGCCGAGCTCCAGCAGCAGGCGGCCGAAGCGCTGGGTCACGCGCGGACCGACCTCGCGGCCCATGCGCGTCGAACCGGTGGCGCTGACGAGGGCGACGCGGGCATCGTCGACCAGCGCCTCGCCGACGGGGCGGCCGCCGATGACGATCTCCAGCAGGTGCTTGGGAGCGGCGCCGAAGCGTCGCACGGCCTTGCGCCAGAGCTGCTCGCAGGCGAGCGCGGTGAGCGGAGTCTTCTCCGACGGCTTCCAGACCACCGCGTCGCCGCAGACGATGGCGAGGGCGAAGTTCCACGACCACACCGCGACCGGGAAGTTGAAGGCGCTGATGACGCCGGCGACGCCGAGCGGATGCCAGGTCTCCATCATGCGGTGGCCCGGCCGCTCCGAGGCGATGGTGAGGCCGTAGAGCTGGCGCGAGAGGCCGACGGCGAAGTCGCAGATGTCGATCATCTCCTGAACCTCGCCCTTGCCCTCCTCCAGGATCTTGCCGGTCTCGACGGTGACGAGCTCGCCGAGATCAGCCTTGGCCGCGCGCAGCTCCTCGCCGAACAGGCGGATCAGCTCGCCGCGCTTGGGCGCCGGCACCTCGCGCCAGGCGAGGAACGCATCCTGGGCCTTGGCGATGGCGGCACTCACCTGCGCGGGCGTGTGGCTCTTCAGGCGGGCGAGCTCGCCGCCGTCGATCGGCGAGCGGACGACGAGGTCGCCGGATTTCAGCTTGGCGGAATCGAGGTCGAGGGCTTTCAGCAGGCGATTGATATTCACGATTGCGCTCTTCGGTTGGACGGGCGGCGACTATAGGGTCGCGCGCGCGGTGAGACAAATTCCGGCGGCGGTTCTTTACGCAAAAATGTTTCACGTGAAACATCGCAGCGGCGGTCGATCGGATTTGCTCGGCGGCACGGGACACAGTGGGGCGGCTTTACGCAAAAATGTTTCACGTGAAACATCGGCCAAAAAAACGGGAACTAGCGATTCTGCAAAACGACCCTATGGATCAAAAAATCGCCCTTTGATTCCAGAGAGATGAGCTCGACCAGTTTCGGTCCGTTTTGGCCGCTCTCTGGCCGATCTTGGCGCGGCGCGCGCGGGAAAAGAGCGCGTTTCGCACGCGCCCGTGCTATGGCCTGCGGAGGCGACGGGGAGGATGGCGCCCATGGGCGATGCGCAGAGAGCAGGGGATTGGAGCGAAGACAACTCGCGCCAGTTCCTCGACTACGGCCGCTACTTCGTGCCGGAGCGGGAGCGGCAGATCGGCATCATCGGCGAGCTGATTCCGGAGCCGCCGGCGGGCGCCCTGCTGGTCGAGCTGTGCTCGGGCGAGGGGCTCCTGAGCCGGGCGCTGCTGGAGCGC
>Ga0335082_10002151_pt1 | contig 21174 bp, 16 predicted proteins | sample Lox_Sample_41_FD_206718 | JGI IMG/M metagenome (GOLD analysis project Ga0335082, IMG submission 206718) | Soil microbial communities from Loxahatchee National Wildlife Refuge, Florida, United States - Lox_Sample_4.1 | ecosystem: Environmental > Terrestrial > Soil > Wetlands | place: USA...
TTGATCTTGGCCGCATACAATTCCTTCATTGCCGCAATCACCGCAGGATCCCCAAGCACCTTGATGGCATGATTTTCGTCACGGAAGATGAAGTGGATGGAGAACACGCCAGACTCCGGCTGGGCGGTCGAGGCGTTGGCGGTCGACAACATCACAAAGTCAATGTCGCCGGTCTGCACCTTCTGCATGGTCTGAGCTTCGGTACCGAGCTGGGCGCCGGGATATTGGTTGATTGAAAACGTGCCCTTGCTCACTTCTCTTAACTTCTTGTCAAACATTTCCGCGCCAGCGCCATATCCGCTCGATTTTGGCTGGTCGTAAGCGAAGGAAAATTGCCGATTCTGCGCGAACACTGCGGTTGACGCCATCGCAAGCGCGGCGCCGAGCACGACGCCGCGCAGCAACGAAAGATGCGTAACTGACATGAAGACCTCCCCGGATAAACATTGCGTCTTGCGCGGCCAGACGGCCGCGTGACGCCATTTGCGCTTGCAGGCGCTTTTGTACGGCAAGGGTGTGTCGGCGGGTCCGGCGAGTCAATGCTGTTTTAGGCCGACGGAAGCAGTAACGCTGGCGCTGTCGTGCAATATTACTTTGAGCCGCTGCGGCGTAACAGGAAGTTGTGTCACCAGCCCCGGATGCTGAAGTGCGTCGTCGATTGCCGAGGCGATCGCGGCGCCGACTGGATTTGCGCCGCCTTCGCCGGCGCCTTTCAATCCGAGTGGGTTGAGCGGGCTTGGTGCGTCCTCTGACACCAGGATGGAAACGTCCGGCACTTCGCGCGCGGTCGGCATCAGGTAGTCGGCGAAGGTGACCGAGAGTGGTTCGCCATTCTCGTCGTAAAGGAATTCTTCGAGCAGTGCTCCGCCAACCCCTTGCGCCAAACCGCCGACAATTTGGCCTTCCACCAGCTTCGGATTCACGGCCTTGCCGACATCATAGGCGATGACATAACGCTCGATTGCGACGCTGCCGGTGTCGGCATCGACGCGCACCACAGCCACATGCACACCGTAGGGATAGACCATATGGGTCGATTCGAACGTGTCTTCGGCGCTCAAGGTGTTGGGCAGTATTCGCGCAAGCTCGGCCAATGGCATTGACGGTCCGGGTCTGCCATGGCGGACGATTTCTCCGTCCACGATATCGAGCGCATCCGCGCGGCTCTGCATGAGCTCGGCCGCCGCCTCGAGTATGCGTGCGCGTAATTTAGTGGCGGCAAGGCGAGTGGCCTCTCCACACATTACCGTGACACGCGAGGCGAACGCGCCCATGCCGCGTGCAATGCGATCAGTCTGACCATGGGTGACACGGATATTCGTGTAGTCGACGCCGAGGGTATCGGCGCAGATTTGTGCGATGACGGTCTCCACGCCCTGGCCTATGGAGGCCACGCCCGTGACGACTTCGACCGTGCCGTCTGGCCTGATCTCGGCGCGCGCGGTATCAAAGGGGCCAAGCCCGCTTTTCTCGACGAACATCGCAATACCGGCGCCGACTCTTTCGCCATTTTTTCGACGTTCGCCGAGTTGCTTTTGAATCTCGTCCCACCGCGCCGCTTTGAGTGCCTTGTCGAGCAGCATGGCGTAGTCGCCCGAGTCGTAGACAATTTGTGTGCCTAATGTATCGAGCCCGAGCGCATAAGGCATCGCGCTCTTGCGAATGAGGTTGCGCCTGCGAATCTCGACCTTGTCGACGCCGACCTTTGCGGCGATCGCGTCCAGCAGCCGCTCGCGCACGAATGTCGATTCGTAGCGGCCGGGTGCGCGGTAGGTGCCGCAGGGCGTCTTATTGGTCAATCGGATGTGGCCGGTGGCGCGATAGGCCGGCACGCGATAAGGGCCCGGTAACATGGCGGCGGCGAGGTCGGGGACGGTGGCCGCGTGCGTGCGCATGTATGCGCCATTGTCATGAAAAAATTCATCGTCGACCGCGAGGATGCGACCCTGCGCGTCAATGGCGGCCTTTACGCGATGGTGCTGCTCGCGCGAATGGTTGGCGGCTATCAGATGTTCGCGCCGGTCCTCGATCCATTTGACTGGCCGCCTGAATTTCAGCGCGGCAACGCAGACCAGGATGTCTTCGGGATAAATTTCGCCACGAATGCCAAAGCCGCCACCGACATGGCCTTCATAGAGCTGGACGGAGTCCTTTTTCCGCTCCAGCATTTGGGCAATCGTATCGCGATTCCAGTGCGGCACCTTGGCTGCGCCGTGCAGCTCAAGGACATCGCGTGCTTCGTCGTAGCGAGCGATAGCGCCGCGCGTCTCCAGCGGGACGCCGGTGTGACGCCCGATGGATAGCTCCAGCGAGACTACGGAATGGGCATCGCGAAAGACGGCGTCGACATCGCCATATGTTTTACGCAAGATGCCGGGTTCTGTATTTAGCTCCTGCCCGTAAGAGCCCGGCGGTTCTGTGGCGAGCATCGTCGCCTCGAGGGGCTCGCTCGCAAGCTCGACCAGCTCGGCAGCGTCTTCGGCGACATACGCGTTTTCCGCAAAAATCGCAGCGATCGGCTCGCCGACGTAGCGCACGACATCCTTTGCCAGGATCGGTTGGCGATACGGCTCCAGCTGCTTGAGTCCGGTCAGCCGGAACGGGATCGGAGGTATCTGCGCGATATCTTTATGCGTCCATATCGCGTGCACGCCGGGCAACTTCAGCGCGACCGAAGACTCGATCGATTTTATTCTCGCATGGGCAATCGGGGAGCGGACAATACGCATCGTCCACTGGCCGGCAAAGGAAATATCAGCCGCGAAGCGGCCCTGGCCGGTGAGGAGCGGGCGGTCCTCCAGCCGCGGAACCGAACGTCCAACGAATTTTTGTTTGGCGGACATGAGCGTAGCCGCTCAGCCTTTTCGCATGTCTTTCGCGGCTGCGTGGACGGCCTTGATAATGTTCTGGTAGCCGGTGCAGCGGCAAAGGTTTGACGAGAGCAGGTCGAGCAATTCGTCGTCGCTGATATCGGGCTCGCGCTCCAGCGCGCCGACCGCGAGCATCAAAAAGCCCGGCGTGCAAAAGCCGCACTGCAAGCCGTGGTGATCCATGAAGGCTTGTTGCATCGGATGCAACTTATCGCCATCGGCAAGGCCTTCAACGGTTCGGATTTTTTTGCCGTTCGCCTGAACCGCGAACATCAGGCAAGAGCGTATAGGCTCGCCGTCGACGATGATCGTGCAGGCGCCGCAGATACCGTGCTCGCAGCCGATATGGGTGCCGGTTTGCCCGCAATCGTCGCGGATCGCGTCTACCAGGGTGCGCCGCGACTCAACGGCGATCGCGTAGTCGCGACCGTTGATGGTGAGCGTGATTGCGATTTTTTTGCTCATGCGAAACTCTCTACAGCGTCAACATTTCCGCTCGTCCCCGCGAAAGCGGGGACCCAGGGCAAAGTATTTTGACCATTCATCATAGTGCTGGATTCCCGCTTTCGCGGGAATGAGCGGGGTGTGTGATTCGCTCATGATGCTTTTTCCCTTTTGCGCAAGGCGGCACGAATGCGCTGCGGCGTCGCCGGGATCTCGTCGATCTCTACACCAAACGGCGAAAGTGCGTCGTTGATTGCATTGACCACCGCCGCGGGTGCGCCAATACAGCCGCCTTCGCCCAGGCCCTTGGCCTTGGTGATCGAATTTGGGCTCGGCGTTTCGATGTGATGCAGTTCTATCGGCGGAATTTCGTGCGCGGTCGGTGGCAGATAGTCGGCAAGCGTCGCCGTGAGAATCCCGCCATTGCTGTCATAGATGATTTCCTCGAGCAGCGCGTTCCCGATGCCTTGCGCGATGCCGCCGTGAACCTGGCCGTCGGCGATCATCGGATTGATGATGCGGCCGGCGTCTTCCGCGACAATGAACCTTTCGATCTTGACGTGCCCCGTTTCCACATCCACGTCGACGATTGCGACGTGGCAGGCATTGGAGAAGGTGCCGGGCGGATCGTAGTGGCCGGTTTCCGTCAGCCCCGGCTCGATTTCGCCTTTGAAGCGATGCGTTTGCGTGTAGGCTTCGCGTGCAAGTTTTGCGATCGAAATAGCGCGGTCCGTCCCGGCCACCTTCGCCGACCCGTCGGCGAGGACAATGTCGTCGGGCGCCGCTTCCAGCATGTGACTAGCGATCTTGATCAGTTTGGCGCGAACTTTCCGCGCGGCGATCAGCGTGGCTCCGCCCGAGATGACGAGCGAGCGGCTGGCAAACGTACCCCAGCCATAGGGCGCGCGGTCGGTATCGCCGTGCACGACTTTGATCATCTCAGGAGTGACGCCGATCTCATCGGCGATAATCTGCGCGAGTGTCGTGCGCAGGCCTTGGCCATGCGGGGAGGAGCCGATACGCGCTTCGACGAAGCCCGAAGGGTCGACTGAAACGATCACCGTTTCCCAGCCGGGTGTAATCTCCATGCCACGCGCCGCGAACGCGGGACTGCCATAACCGGTACGTTCTGAGAAGGTCGCGAAACCGATGCCGAGATGCCGGCCTTTCGCTCGCGTTTCTTTCTGGCGTGCCCGGAAGGCGGCTACGTCGACGGCTTTCACCGCCATTTCCAGGGTTTCTTTGTAGGTCCCATCGTCGTATTCGAGGCCCATGGCGGACTTGTAGGGAAATTTGTCGAGTAGATTGCGCCGCCGGACATCGACTGGATCGATAGCAAAGGCGCGCGCGGCCTTGTCCATCAGCCGCTCGAGCGTGAACGTGATCACCGGCCGTGATACGCCACGGTACGGCGCCATCGTACAGGTGTTCGTGATAACGCCGCGGGCGAGACAAGCATATTGCTGAACGTCATATGGACCCGGCATCTCCGCCATGGCCATCAGCGGCTCAACTCCGCAGGTTGTTGGGAAGCATGAATAAGCGCCGACGTTGGAAACAATGTCCGCCCTCAACGCGAGCAGTTTGGCGTCCTTGTCGAAAGCGCCCTCAAGCGTGATGTATTGATCGCGTGAATGGAATCCGGCGATCAGGTTTTCCCGCCGGTCCTCCGTCCACGCGACAGAGCTTTTGAGTTTCCGTGCAAGCCACACCAGGACAACGTATTCGCTCGCGAGCGACATTTTCTGCCCGAAGCCGCCGCCGACATCGGGAGCGATCACGCGCAAGTCGGATTCCGGAAAGGCGAGCACGTCGCAAATTGCCGTGCGCGTCAGATGCGGCATCTGCGTGGTGCAGGTTAGGGTTACGCGCCCGGTCGATGCGTCATAGGAGGCGTGGGCACCGCGCGGCTCCATCGGCGTCGCATTCTGGCGGCGCGAGCGCGCCTCGACCTTGATGATTTTGTGCGCACTTTTCCATACTGAATCGAAGTCCGGAGTCTTCACCTTTCCTTCGAGGATGACATTGCCCGGAGCTTCGGCGTGCACCCGCGGTGCGCCAGCGTCGAGCGCCGCACGGGCATCGGTCACGGACGGTGTCTCGTCGATCGAAAGCTCGACCTGATCGGCAATGTCTTCCGCTTCCTCTTCGCTCGCCGCCACGACGGCCGCGACCGGCTCGCCGGTGAAACGGACCACACCGTCGGCGAGCGCCGGCTGACCGACCGGCTTGTAATTGAACTTGTGCAGCATCGGCGTGATTTTCTTCACGCCCTTGAGATCGGCGGCCGTAACGACCATTACTCCCTTTGGAGCGCCGATGTTCGAAAGTTTTCCTGCGCCGACCGGGCTGCGCACGAAGCGCACCCAATGAACGGCGGGGAGATCCGCGGTAAATCGCCCTTGACCTGTGATCAGCGCCGGATCCTCCAGCCGCCGAATAGCGCGTCCGACCCAGGTCATCCCCGAGCCTCTGGTGCCATGCTTGCTCATTCGGCGCTGCTCATGCGCTTTGCTCCAGCGCACGCCGCACCACCGCGCGGACCAGGTCGCGACGGTAATCGGCATTGGTTTGATGATCTTCCAGCGGATCAATCGCTTTCGCAGCGGCTTCGGCCGCGGCGCGGAACACCGCATCGCCCGGAGTTTTATTGTTGAGCGCTGTTTCGGCTTCCACGATGCGGCGCGGGAAAGATTCGGCGCCACCGACACCAACGCGTGCGTCGACGATCTTGTCTGCATCCAGGCGATATGTGACGAGCGAGGCGGCCATGGCGAAATCGCCGGCGCGGCGATTGAATTCGTTGAAGCCGAATTTGGCGTCATGCGGAAGCAGAGGTAACCGTGCTTCCGCAAGCAATTCGTTCTCGGCCAACGCGGTCGACATAATGCCTGCAAAGAACTCTTTTGCCGCAATCAGGCGCTCGCCGCGCGTGCTTTTGGCAACAAGCGTCGCGTCAAGTGTTGCCGCGACCAGGCACCATTCCGACGCCGGATCGGCATGCGCGAGGCTTCCGCAGAAGGTACCCCGCATGCGAACTGGATAGTGCGCGATGTGCCGCGCCACGACGCTGAGCAATTGGCCAAGCGGATTGGCGACCACGCGCTTGTGAAATGCTGCATGACGGACGCATGCGCCGATCGTCAGCACTTTTCCATCGCTGGTCATTTTGTCGAGACCGGCCACTTCGTTGATGTCGACGAGGTGCGCCGGTTTGGCCAAGCGGAACGCCATTATCGGAACGAGACTCTGTCCCCCCGCGAGAACGCGGCCATCCTGCGGCGCAACGTCGGCAAGGATCTTCAGCGCCTCATCAAGTGTCTTCGGCACGTGACGGACGAAGGGCGCGGGTTTCATGCGGCATCCCGGCAATGGCGGAGCTAATTATTTGTATGCAAACGATAAAGCGTGTGCCCGGTTTGTCAAACAGCGATTATTCGCGGCGTCAGGTACCCACTTTCAATTCCGACACCAGCGCACGCAATGCAGCGACGGTCGATGGCGCCACGCTTTTTCCTGTGCGCGGATTTTCGGATGGGATGTTTTCGATGGTCATCGTGAAACGCGCGGTGTCGGCGTCAACGCTGATCGTGTGCGTGTTTCGCGTGACATTCGGGTCAGCCCAGATTTCAAGCTGCGTGCGGTCAGGGCCGATGCCGGCCAGGCTTAATGCCGCCGCCACGTTGACGTTGGTCGGAAAGCCGCGCGCGCCTTCACGTGCCGTGCCACCGAACACCTTCAACGGTTCTTTCAGGCCACTCACCGAAATCTTGTGCTGGATCAGATAGGGCGCCCCCTCGAGCCCCGCCGGGGGCTTGCGCGTCACCATCTTGACCGAATGAATGGTGCCTTCGGCGGCTGCACGCACGGCGTCAAGACCGATGAGCGCCCCGGTCGGCACCAGGATACGCGCGCCCTTAAATCTGGCCCGTTCAATCAGATCGTCGTTCTCGAGCAGTTGCGCGACCGAGAGCGGCATGAAGATACGGCTCTTGTCGATGGCGCTGATCGCGACGTCGCGAAACAAGGCTGGCGGCAGGCATTCAACGACGATGTCGCAATCGTTTGCGAGCTCGGTCGCCTTGCGAACGGAGATACTGCCGCCAACTTGCGGTAGCGCGCGCTGCGCTTTTCCGACATCGCGCACGGCGACGGCCGCAAGCGACAAGCCGGGGATGCCGGCGATCAGGCGTTTTGCGACCTCCAGTCCGACCGCGCCGAGCCCGGCAAGGCCGACACGCAACGGCGGTTGGTCCAACTTCTTTGTCATTTCTTGCGGCCGGTAAAATTGGGTCTGCGCTTATCCATGAAGGCGCGCACGCCCTCGGCATAGTCCGGTGTGAGGCTTGCCGCACGCTGAAAATCCCGCTCGAGGTCGAGCTGGGCATCGAGCGTGTTTGTTGCAGATGCGTTGAGCGCCTGCTTGATCAGCGCGAGGCCCTGCGTCGGCGCCATCGCGAAATGCTCGCAGATCCGCGTAGCTTCGTGCATCAGGGTCTCATCGTCCACGGCGCGCCAGATCAAGCCCCAGCTCGCCGCCTTTTCCGCGGACAAGTCCTGCGCCAATAGCGCGAGTCCACGCGCGCGCGCGTCGCCTACAAGGCGTGGCAAAAACCAGGTCCCGCCAGAATCGGGAACCAGGCCAACGCGCGCAAAGGACTGGATGAAGTTCGCCTTCAGGCTGGCGATCACGATGTCGCAGGCAAGAGCGATGTTGCAACCAGCGCCGGCGGCGACACCATTGACCGCCGCGACGACAGGAAAGGGGAGGTTCCGCAGTTTCCGCACCAGCGGATTGTAGTGCGCCTCCAACGCGCCCCCGAGGATCACAGTCTCGCCCGGTTTAGGGAGACGGTCGCTCAAATCCTGACCGGTACAAAAACCACGACCTGCTCCGGTGATCATCAAGGCGCGGCAGCTCTCGTCGGCTTCTGCATCGTCAATTGCTTTGCGCAGTGCCTGATGCATCGCCTCGTTGAAGGCATTGAGCTTGTCCGGCCGGTTCAAAGTGATGACGCGGTAACCGGAGCGCTGCTCGACAAGGATGGACGAGTCAGTCGTCATGACTTGTTAAGGAAGCGGTCTAATGCACCGATTTCCTCTTTTTCTCCTTCAAAATCCTCCGCGAGACGCTCGTAGAGGTGGGCAGCGGCGGCCAGCATTTCGTGCTCGGCGCGCTCGTCGCCAACGAAAGACGCTATCTCATCGAGTTCGGCCACCCAACGATAGGCCTTGGAATACATGGCAGGTACCTGGCTCGACAGATAGCGAAGAAGGTCGGGCCGGCTTTCGGCAAGTTCGGCCTTGAGCGCCTCGGCCGAACCGCCACGTGTTGCCGCGAGCATCATGGCGGCGCCCAGCGCGGTGAAGCCTTTGGTGATTCCAGCGTAGGACATCTTCAGTGCCGAGGCGGCGGTAAGCGGGCCCTCGAGGACGCGCACGATCAACCCATAGTCATTCAGCGTCGCAAAGTTCTTGGCTGCCGGTCCGGATGCATAGATTTTTGTGTTGGTACTCCCCGGCTTTGGCGGCGGGCCGATGATACCGGCGCCGACGAAAGGGCAACCGGTTGTTGCAATCGTGTCGGCAATCTTCAGCATCGTCGGCGGGCTCACCGCGTTGCATTCGACATAGATCGGCTTCTTGTTGGCGGCGGTGAGAACGGGCGAAAGGCGCTTGGCGAGCGCCAGCGCCTCGCCCGGCGGCACGATCGACATCAGGAAATCGGCTTCTGCGAGTGCGCGGTCTTCGACCGGCCGCATGCCGGCTTCCCGTGCGCGTTTTGCACTTGCTTCGCTGCGGCCGCTCAGCGAGGTCAACACCGTGACCTTGTATTCGGTCAGGCGCTGGCCGACACCGGCGCCCATATTGCCCGGCGCGACGATGGCAACGGTCGGGGTCATGAGCCCGTCACTCCACCGTCGAGATTGATGCTTTGGCCAGTGACAAAGGATGACGCCTCAGAGGCCAGGAACAAAACGGCGCCGACCAGGTCTTCCGGAACTTCCGCGCGCGGCACACACTGCATGGCGATGATGCGTTCCTTTTGTGCCGGCGTAACGGTCTTGCGCTCGATCTCGGTAAAGGTCGCACCCGGTAAGATGGCGTTCACGGTAATTCCGTCAGGTCCGAGTTCGCGTGCCATCGACAGGCTCATGCCTGCAAGCGCCGCCTTGGTCGCGATGTAGTGCAGATAGTTGGGCCGCCCCAGGCGTACCGCGCCGGATGCGACATTGATGATGCGACCCCACTTGGCGCGACGCATGGCAGGCAGAACCGCGCGTGCGCAAAGAAACGGGCCGGTGAGGTTGACCCGTAACACCCGCTCCCATTCGTCCAGGGGAATTTGATCGAATGGACGCATCTCCAGCGTGGAGAAAATACCCGCGTTGTTGACCAGCACATCGATCCGGCCGTATTCGTCTTCGACCACTTCGATCATTTCGTCGATCGAGGCCGGGTCCGAGACGTCGGTTGTGACAGCCAAGGCCTGGCCGCCGGCCGTCATGATTTCCTCGGATACCGCGGCCGCCTTTTTTTCATTCAGTTCGGCGATGACGGAACGCGCGCCGGCCATCGCAAAGGATTTCGCGAACACCCCGCCGATGCCTTGCCCGGCGCCGGTAATGATGACAACGCGATCCTTAAGGCCGGGAAACACAACGTCTTGCAGACTGGCGCTCATGCCGCGCCCCGCTCCAATTGCGGTAACTGTTCAAGCGCTGCACGTGCATCCCACGGTGTCCACCACGGCTTGAGACCGAGATCGCTGGCAACAATGCCCGCGCTGATGTAGCCCGCGCCTCCGGAAATTGCCCCACCGGGATGGCCCGCCGAACCGGCGTTATACAAATTGGGGATCGGTGAACGGTAACCGAAGTGGTTGTACATCACCTGCTCGGCATTGAAGGCACCCATGAAGATGTCCCCGCCGCGCATGTTGATCATTTCCTGCACGTATTCGCGGCCGGTATAGACATAGCGCCCGAGGATATTTTTGCTCGTCATGTTCGGGCAATAGCGCGCGAAGCATTCGATAATCTTGTCGGAGAATTCGTCCTTGAAGCTCTCGTAGCTTTGGCGGCCCAGGTCGGGATCAAGCGGCATTACATGCCAGCAATAGGTCGTGTGTTTGCCGGGTGGCGCCTGCGTCGGGTCGAGCAGGCTGAGCGGTCCCGAGCCGAACTGCACCAATTTCGGCACGCGCCCCGCCTGTACGTCTTGATGTGCCGAGAACAGATCTTCCATGGTCTCGGCGCCAATGCTCCATTTCAGCGAACAATTGATATTGGGATCGAATTTTTCTGCCTTGAACCGCGGGCTCTCGTTGAGCGCCAGATGCAGGCCGAAAAGGCTCCAGGCGGTGTACTGGAAATCGTCAAGTTTTTTCAGAAAGGCGGCGGGCAACTGTTCGCGTCCGATGAGCGTCTCGAATGTCTGATGTACGTCCAGCGTCGACGCCACGAACTGTTTTGCGCGAACAACGTGGCCGTCGGCGAGCTCAATTCCTGTTGCGCGCCCATTTTCGATGACGATACGGTCGATATTGACCTGTGGCTGGAAAGCGCCACCGGCGGCGATGAAGCCTTCCATCAACCCGCGCGCCAAGTTGAACGAACCGCCTTGGCAGAGTTGATAACCGCTCTCCAGATCGAAAGCGCGGATCACTGAACCCATCGGCGATGTTTTCGAAAGCGTATCAACCAACCAGGTCCCGAACAGCGACACCTTGAACAGAAACAAAAGCCGCACGTGTTCGTTCTCGAACAGTTCACGTACGACATCGAGCGGCTGGCGATTGGCGACTTCCAGAAATTCGCGACCCAGGGCTGTTCGCGACAGCAATGCTTCGCGCTCTTTCCGGGGCAACGGCTCGGCATAACGCTCGGGCAGAAAAATCTCCGCGGTGATTTTTTCGGCTTTACGGTTCCACTCGCGGAAAGTCGCTGCATCTTTTTTGGAGAAACGCGCGATATTGACAAGCGATTCCTCCAGGTCGCGACCCAGCACCAGGGCGGAGCCGTCGTGGTGGGCCTGACCGAATTCGTAGCGCGGCGTGATGTAGGTGACGCGCTCGCTCAGATTCAGGTCCTTGAACCAGGGTGTCTCGCTGATGTGGAAATGATTGATCGAATGCAGATTGTGATAGAAGCCCGGCAGCGTTACTTCGCGCGTGCACAGGCCCCCGCCATAGGTCAGCCGTCTCTCAACCAAAAGGATTTTAAGTCCGGCGCGGGCGAGATAGCTGCCAAGGATGAGCCCGTGATGTCCGGCGCCGACGATGATGCCGTCATAGGTTTTTTGCAGCGCTTCGGTCACTAGTCCCCTCAGGCTGGGCGGTGGAGGCGGCCCAAGACTGCGGGCACTGCTCGGGGCGGTCAATGGTCCGGGCCGCATGGCCCATAAGCCCGAAATGCTTGCCATTTCGGCATTAGGCGTCCGCTGCGACCTTGGTGGCGGTGGACCTTTGACGGCCTGTCCCGCTAGATTAGCGGCCTGCAGACAAGGGCGAAAACAGCCCCGGGGAGGAACGTCATGCGTCAAGCCTTATTGGCGGCTAGTGCCGCCATGCTGCTCGCTGTGAACCCAGCAGCGGCCCAGCAAAAATCCATCAAGATCGGCTTCATCAGCACCTTCAGCGGCCCCGTTGCCGTCATTGGCAACGATATGCGCAATTCGTTTGAACTTGCGCTGGACCACATGGGTCGCACCATGGGCGGCCTGCCGGTTGAGGTTATTTATGAGGATGACGGCTTCAAGCCGGAAGTGGGCAAGCAGAAAACCGACAAGCTGATCGAGGCTGACAAGGTCGATTTCATCGTCGGCTATATCTGGTCAAACGTGCTGCTTGCCTCCATGAAATCCGCAGTTGACTCCAAAACCTTCCTGATCACGTCAAATGCCGGCCCGCATCAGATCGCCGGCGAACAGTGTTCGCCCTACATCTTCTCGACCTCCTGGCAGAACGACCAGACGCCGCAGGCCATGGGCCACTACATGAACCAGAAAGGCGTGAAGACCGCCTTTTTGATTGGCCCGAACTATGCCGCAGGCAAGGACATGCTTGGTGGCGTGGCGTCCACGTTTAAAGGCAAGATCGTCGGACAGGAATTGACCAAGTGGCCCGACCAGCTCGACTTCTCCGCCGAACTTGCAAAAGCCAAGGCGGAAAAGCCGGACGCAATTTTCGTCTTTTATCCGGGCAAAGCGGGTGTGCAGTTTTTGAGCCAGTACGCACAGTCCGGTCTCAAGGGCCAGATTCCACTCTACACCGCGTTCACAATCGACGAGCTTTCATTGCCGTTGCAGAAGGATCTCGCGCTCGGCGTGCCTGGCGCGCAGGAGTGGGTGAATGATCTGCCAAACGACGCGAACAAGAAATTCGTTGCTGACTACATGAAGAAATACCCGGGATTGCGGCCGTCGTTTTACGGTGCCCAAACGTATGACGCGGCGAACCTGGTTGCGTCGGCGGTGGCGGCGACCAAAGGCAACCTTTCCGACAAAGTGGCCGTGCAGAAGGCTTTGGAGAAGGCCGATTTCAAGTCGGTACGCGGGAAATTCCGGTTCAACACCAACCACATCCCGATCCAGAACTTCTATCTGCAGGAACCGGTGAAGGATCAAAACGGCAACTTTGTACTCAAGACGGCCGCAACGATCGTGGAAGACAACCGGGATCGTTTCGTCAATGAATGCCATATGAAGTGATCTTGCGCTGATGCAGAACGGCGGCGGCGCATTGGCGCTGCCGCCGTTTGCTTATTGGCCGATGTTCGAATTTGCGATCGGGGCATCATGACGCTTTTCATCGAGCAATGTCTGAACGGGTTGCAGTTCGGTCTGCTGCTCTTTCTGCTCGCGGCCGGACTGACGCTCGTCTTCGGCATCATGGATCTGGTGAACCTGGCGCACGGCTCACTTTATATGATTGGCGCCTATTTCGCCGCAACGTTTGCCGCCTGGACCGGCAGCTTCGTGCTCGGCGCGGTGCTCGCGCTTGCCGCCACTCTGGTGGTCGGCATGGCGGTGGAAGTGATCGCGATGCGGCGGCTCTATGGACGCGACCACCTCGATCATGTCCTTGCGACTTTCGGTCTTATCCTTTTTTTCGATGAGCTGGTGCGACTGATCTGGGGGGCGGGCGGCATGAGCCTGCCGTTGCCGTCGTGGCTCAATACCTCGGTCCGCGTTCTGCCGGGGTTCGATTATTCGGCTTACAAGCTCTCGATCATCGTCGTGTCGCTTTTCGTTGCGGCGTTCCTCTATTTCCTTGTCATGCGCACACGCCTCGGCATGCTTATCCGCGCCGGCGCATCGAACCGTGAAATGATCGGCGCGCTGGGTGTCAACATCAAGCTGTTGTTCACGATGGTGTTCGGTCTCGGTGCCGCGCTTGCGGGGCTGGCTGGGCTAATGCAGGCGCCAATTTTGACCGTTCAGATTGGCATGGGCGAAAACATCCTTATCCTTGCCTTCGTCATCACAGTCATCGGCGGCATCGGTTCAATTCGTGGCGCATTCCTTGCGGCCATTCTGGTCGGCTTCATCGACACGCTTGGCCGAGCCTATTTCACCGATTTATTGCGGCTTGCTTTCACCAAGGAAACCGCGGCGACTGCGGCGCCGGCGCTTTCCTCGATGCTGATCTATCTGCTGATGGCGATTGTCCTGGTGCTGCGGCCGGAAGGCCTGTTTCCGGCGAGCAGCAAATGAACCGCGCACTCAGCCTGCGTACGATCGTTGGTATTGCGCTGCTTGTCGCTCTGATCCTGCTGCCGGTTTACGTCGAGGTGACCGGCAGCCGCTTTCTGCTGACACTGTTCACACGTATCGTGATCCTCGCGATCGCCGCGGTGAGTCTCAATTTCATCCTGGGCTATGGCGGCATGATGAGCTTCGGCCATGCCGCCTATCTCGGCATCGGCGGCTATGCAGTCGGTATCCTGGCCTTCGAGGGCGTGACGTCGGGTTTCGTGCAATGGCCGGTGGCGCTTCTGGTCTCCGCACTGTTTGCGCTCGTGACCGGCGCACTCAGCCTGCGCACGCGCGGCGTTTATTTCATCATGATCACTTTGGCGTTTGCCCAGATGACGTATTACATCGTCGCGGGACTTGCCCGTTACGGTGGCGATGATGGACTGACCATCCAGAAGCGCAGCCAGTTCATTGCGCCGATCAATCTTTCCAACAAGGTGCAATTTTATTACATCTGCCTGGCGTTACTTTGCGCATCGATTTATCTGATCTGGCGCATTGTCAACTCTCGTTTCGGACTGGCGCTGCAGGGCGCGCGCTCGAACGACACGCGCATGCGCGCGATCGGTTTCCCGACCTACCGCTACAAGCTGACCGGCTTCGTAATTGCCGGCACGCTGTGCGGTCTCGCCGGTGCGTTGATCGCCAATCACACTGATTTCGTCAGCCCTGCGATGATGTATTGGACACGATCCGGCGATCTCATCATCATGGTCGTGCTTGGCGGGATGGGCTCCACCTTCGGCCCGCTGTTCGGCGCGGTGGCGCTGCTTGTCCTGGAGGAGGTGCTGTCCGGCATCACCGAATATTGGCAGATCATTCTCGGGCCATTGCTGCTGCTGGTGGTCCTGTTTGCGCGCGGCGGCATTGACGGCTTGCTCGGCAAGGTGCGCCAAAGGTGAATCATGGCTGATTTGCTGCGAACCGAAAGTCTTGCCAAGCGCTTCGGCGGCATTGTCGCCACTGACGATCTTGTTCTCAATATCGCCAATGGCGAATTACATGCGGTGATCGGCCCGAATGGTGCCGGCAAGACCACGCTGATTGCCCAGCTGAGCGGACAGCTCGCGCCGGATTCCGGGCGTATCTACTTTGCGGGCAACGATATTACGGCGATGCCGATGTACGTCCGGAGCGCGCTTGGGCTGGCGCGATCGTTTCAGATCACATCGCTCTTTCTCGATTTGAGCGTACTGGACAATGTGGCGCTGGCCGTGCAGGCGCACACCGGGCATTCGTTCCACTTCTGGCATAATGCACGGCGCGAGCCGGAACTGCGCGATCCCGCTCGTGCGGCGCTTGCGCGTGTCGGTTTGAGTGCACGCGCCGATTTGCCGGCATCAGCGCTCAGCCATGGCGAACATCGCCAGCTCGAGCTCGCGATGGCGCTTGCGTCCAAGCCGCGCATGCTGCTGCTCGACGAACCGATGGCGGGCCTCGGGCCACAGGAGTCGGCGCGCATGGTGGCCACGCTGCGAGACCTGAAAAAGGAGCTGACAATCCTGTTGGTCGAACACGACATGGAAGCGGTGTTTGCGCTCGCCGATCGGATCACGGTTCTGGTCTATGGACGCGTGATCGCCTCCGGAAAGCCCGGAGACATTCGCAACAATGCCCAGGTTCGCGACGCCTATCTTGGCGAGCAGGAGGCCGTCCATGCCTGAACCTGTGCTGGCGCTCGAAAACATCGAAACCTGCTACGGCCTCAGCCAGGTTTTGTTCGGCGTTTCGTTCGCTATTGCGCCTGGCGAGATGGTGACGCTGATGGGACGCAACGGCATGGGTAAAACCACCACCGTGCGCTCGATCATGGGGTTGACGCCAGCGCGCAGCGGCGCAATTCGCTTCCTGGGTGAGGAAATCCGCAGCCTGCCGTCATATAAAGTGGCCCAACGCGGGATCGGTCTTGTGCCGGAAGGCCGGCAGATCTTCCCGAATCTCTCTGTACGCGAAAATCTGCTGGCTACCGCGGTTAAGCGCAATGGCGAGGCTTGGACGCTTGCCAATGTCTACGATCTGTTTCCGCGCCTGGCCGAACGCGACGACAGCATGGGCAACCAGCTTTCGGGCGGCGAACAACAGATGTTGGCGATCGGGCGGGCGCTGATGACGAATCCCATGCTCCTTATCCTCGACGAGGCGACGGAAGGCCTGGCGCCGTTGATCCGTGCCGAAATCTGGCGCTGTCTCGCCAGGTTGAAGGAGTCAGGTCTTTCGATTTTGGTGATCGACAAGAATGTCGGTGCGCTTTTGCGCGTTGCCGACAGGCACTTCCTGATAGAGCGCGGGCGCGTGGTGTGGAAGGGCTCGTCGCAAGAGCTCGCCGCGGCGCCCGACGTGCAACACCGGTATTTGGGAGTGTAGGGTGCGTTCGCTGCCGTCGTCCCCCCGTAGGCGGGGACGACGGTAACGAGCAGACCAAGTGCCGCACCGTGTCCGAGGCGTGCCCTCTTCTCCGTTGTGCCCGCGAGAAGCTGCATCATTCCGCCGGCTGCAGCGGTGGGCCGCGGCGGCGGACAAAGGTAAAGGTTGTGCCACCCAATCTACGGTGCAGCCGATCGAGCAGCAGGTAGATGACCGGCGTGGTGTAGAGCGTAAGCACCTGTGATACCAGCAGCCCGCCAATGATCGTGATACCGAGCGGCCGCCGCAGTTCGGAGCCCGGACCTATCGCGATCACAAGCGGAAGCGCGCCGAGCATGGCAGAGAGTGTCGTCATTAAAATCGGCCGGAATCGTTCGAGGCATGCATCGTGAATGGCACGCTGCGGCGACAAACCAAGCCGGCGCTCGCCATCGAGGGCGAAGTCGACCATCATTATGCCGTTCTTTTTCACAATTCCGATCAGCAGGATGATGCCGATGAAGGCGATCACCGAGAGTTCGGTGCCGGAGATCTGCAAGGCGAGCAGCGCGCCCAGCCCTGCCGACGGCAGCGTTGAGATGATGGTCAGCGGATGCGCCAGGCTTTCATACAGGACGCCGAGCACGATATAGACTGCGATTAATGCCGCCAGCAGCAGTAGCGGCTGTGCCCCGACAGCTTGTTTGTAGGCCTGAATGTCGCCGGCAAAGTCCGCGTGGATCGTATCCGGGATGTGCATTTCAGCGACGGCCTGCTCGATCGCGGATGTAGCGTCTTCGATCGGGGTATTGGGCGCGATATTGTAGGTAATGGTCACCGAGGGAAACTGGCCCTGGTGGTTCACGACAAGCGGCGCGATGCCGCGATCCATCGTCGTGACGGCCGATAACGGAACTTGCGTATCGTTGTTGCCGGCAACATACACACGGGACAAGTCCGTCGGGTCGCGCCGATAAGCGTTGTCGACTTCCAATATCACGCGGTACTGGTTGCGGGGCGCGTAGATCGTTGAAATCTGACGCTGCGAAAAAGCGTTGTTGAGCGCATTGTCGATGTCCTGCACGCGTACGCCGAAACGCGAGGCGGCGGCGCGGTCGATGCCAACATTGGCCTGCAAGCCACCCTGCTCACGATCGCTGGTGACATCGACGAGTCCGGGCAGCTGCTTCACGCGGTCGATTACGCGCGGCACCCATTTCTGCAGTTCATCGATGTCGGCGCTCCACAGCGTGAATTGGTACTGCGAGTCACTTTGTCGGCCCCCGGCCCGCAGATCCTGCGCCGGAAACATGAACACGCGGATGCCGGGAATCTGATTGAGCTTGTTGCGCATTCGCCCAATTACCTGCAGCGTGGTGAGATTGCCGCGCTCGTTGAGCGGTTTGAGACTGATATAAAGACGGCCGCGATTGACCGAAGCATTGAACGGGTTCGCGCCGACCGAAGATCCGAGACCGGCGACCGCCGGGTCGGCGAGCACTACGTCCATCGCCTTCTGCTGCAGCTGCTTCATCGCCTCGAACGAAATGTCGGTTGAAGCCTCGGTACCGCCGAAGATGAGACCGGTATCGTCCTGCGGGAAGTAGCCCTTGGGCACCTTGATGTAGAGCCCAATAGTGAGTGCGATAGTAGCGGCGAATACGATCAGCATAAGCGCGCGATGACCAAGCGCGAATGTGAGCGTGCGGTCGTAGAAACGGATCAGGCGCGACAGCAGACCCTCAACGCGGCGGTCAAGCCATGTTGCATCCCGGCTTGGCGGCTGTCGCACGAAATAGGCACATATCATCGGCGTCACCGACAGCGATACCACGGTGGAAATGGCGATGGCGAAAGCCAGCGTCACCGAGAATTCGCGAAACAGCCTTCCGACAATGCCGCCCATGAACAGCAGCGGAATGAATGCAGCGATCAACGACACCGAAATCGAAACCACTGTAAAGCCAATCTGCTTCGCGCCCTGCAAAGTGGCCCGCAGCGGCGACGCACCCCGTTCGAGGTAACGGAATGCGTTCTCGATCATAACAATGGCGTCGTCGACAACGAACCCGACGCTGACGGCGAGCGCCATCAGCGACAAATTGTCGATTGAAAAGCCGGCCATCCACATCGCCGCGCAGGTGCCGGAGAGCGCGAGCGGCACCGTGATGCCAGCCGCCGCGGTCGGCGCTATCCGCCGCAGGAAGAGAAAGACGACGAGCATTACAAGCCCGATCGTGGCGGCGAGCGTCAGTTGCATGTCATGCACGCTGGCACGGATGGTCTGTGTGCGGTCGGTCAGCACCGAAATCTCGAGGCCCGCCGGTACCCATTGTCTGAGCTCGGGAAGCAGCGCATAAATTCGATCGACGGTGTCGATGACGTTGGCGTTGTTCTGCTTGGTGACGATGAGCAGGACCGACGGGTCCCGATTGTACCAGCCCGCGGCGAGCGTATTGCGCACGCTGGGACGTATTGACGCGATATCCGAGAGTCGGATCACGGTGCCGTTCACCGTTTTCACCACCAGCGGGTCGTAATCGGTGGCGTCGCGCAACTGATCGTTTATTCCGATTGTCGTCCCGCGCTTGTCGCCATTGAATGTGCCGAGCGGGCCGGCGGCGTTCGAGTTGGCGATCGCCGTGCGCACGTCTTCCATCGCCAGCCCCATTGCGGAGAGCCGTGCCGGATCGACACGTACGCGAATCGCTGGCTGTTCGGAGCCCGCCACTGTGACGTCGGCGACGCCATCCACTTGCGACAGTCGTTGCGCAATTATGCTGTCGGCGGCGTCGTAAATTGCGCTCGGCTGCATGGTCTTGGACGTAAGCGCCAGGATCAGGATCGGCGCCGCCGACGGGTTCGCCTTGCGAAATGTCGGGAGCTGCGGCATGTCGGTCGGCAGATCGCTGAGCGCGGCGTTGAGCGCCGCCTGCACGTCGCGCGCAGCGCCTTCGATGCTGCGGCTCAGGTCGAACTGCACGGTGATGCGGGACTGGCCGAGCGAAGTGACCGAGGTCAGTTCAGTGACGCCGGAGATCTCGCCGACGCGCCGTTCCAATGGGGCTGCAACAGTTGCAGCCATAATGTTGGGGTCGGCGCCGGGCAGACTTGCCGTAATATTGATTGTGGGAAATTCAACGGTCGGCAGGCTCGCGACGGGCAGAAAAAAGTAGGCAACAACGCCGACCAGGAACAGCCCGATCGCCATCAGCGTGGTGCCGATGGGCCGCCGGATGAAGGGGGCGGAGAAATTCATGGCCGGCCCCGGGCCGGTCGTGCGATCCGGCGCGGCGCGGGTGGTGGGGCCGGCGCAAGCCGGGCTCGCAGGCGCTCCATGTAAAGATAGATGACCGGCGTCGTGTATAGCGTCAGCAACTGCGAGAGCAGCAGGCCGCCAATAATTGTGACGCCGAGCGGGTTGCGCAGCTCCGAGCCCGTGCCGGCTTCGAGGGCCAGCGGCAGCGCGCCGAACAAGGCTGCCAGTGTCGTCATCATGATTGGCCGAAAGCGTAAAAGGGCCGCCTGCACGATCGATTCTTCGGGCGAGAGGCCCTGATGACGTTCGGCGTCGATTGCGAAGTCGATCATCAAGATCGCGTTCTTCTTCACGATACCCATCAGCAGCACGATACCGATCAGCGCGATCACCGAAAGGTCATAGCCAAACATCATCAGCGCGAGCAGGGCGCCGACGCCGGCCGAGGGAAGGGTGGACAGAATCGTGAGCGGGTGGATGAAGCTCTCGTACAGCACGCCGAGCACAATGTAGATGGCAATGGCCGCTGCAAGAATGAGCCACGGTTCGCCGGCCAGAGATTTGGCAAATTCGGCGGCGTCGCCGGAATAGTTGCCAGTGACCGACGTCGGCATGCCGATCTGCAGCTGCGTAGCGCGGATGAGTGCGACCGCGTTGGAAAGCGCATAGCCTGGTGCAAGATCGAAACTTATGGTGACGGAGGGGAACTGCTCCTGGTGCGCGATAGCAAGCGGTGCTGAGGTCGGTATGAACCGGGCAAAGGCGGCCAGCGGCACCTGGGCGGTGCTGGTGATGGCGTTTGGCGTGGCCGTGGTGTTGGTGTTGGTATTTCCACTCGCGGTATTGGCGACGGTTGCGGCCGTGCCGGTCGACGTGCTGGCGCCGGTGACATAAAGCTTCGTGAGTGCGTTGGGGTCCTGCTGGTAGCGTGGCTGCGCTTCCAGAATGACGCGATACTGGTTCGCCTGCCCGTAGATTGTCGAAATCTGGCGCTGTCCGAACGCATCGTTGAGCGTGTCGGTCACGCTTTGCATGGAAACGCCCAGTCGTCCGGCCTGTTCGCGGTCGACGTCGACCTGCACACGCGGACCACCCTCTTGCGCCTCTGACGCAACCTCACGAAATACCGGATTGCCACGCAGAGCCCGCACCAGCTTGTCGGCCCATTCGATCAGTTCGTCGCGGTCGGTCGAAACCAAAGTGTATTGATACTGCGCGCGGCTCGCGCGGGTCGAAATCTGGATGTCTTGTGTAGCCTGGAAATAGACGGTCATGCCGGCGATGCCGGCGACCGCATCTTTGAGCCGCGCAACGATTTCATCGACTCGCGCGTGACGATTGTCGCGCGGCTTCAGCGTGATCGTGAGTCGGCCGGCATTTGGCGTCGCATTGAGCGGGCTGACGCCGATGACGGATACAACCCCGGTTACGTCGGGGTCGCCGCGGATCGCGTCCTCCACCAGTTGCTGCCGCCGTTGCATTTCGGTGAATGAGACGTCG
>Ga0335082_10002153_pt1 | contig 21153 bp, 16 predicted proteins | sample Lox_Sample_41_FD_206718 | JGI IMG/M metagenome (GOLD analysis project Ga0335082, IMG submission 206718) | Soil microbial communities from Loxahatchee National Wildlife Refuge, Florida, United States - Lox_Sample_4.1 | ecosystem: Environmental > Terrestrial > Soil > Wetlands | place: USA...
CTACGGTACGCTCGGGTGCATTGTCGGCGTCGGTAAACGTTCGTCCGGCGACGAGCTTTGTACGCATCGTTTCGAAATAACCCGGCAGTACCTGCATGTTGTCGACCGCTTGGAACTTGCTGGCGTCCGCGAGAGCGTCTTCTTTGCCCCAGCGGATCGGGAAAAATGCTCCTGCCAGTGGGAATGGACCGGCGGCGGTTACGCTCTGGACTCCCGGGATCCCCGCCAGCCGGGTGCGGACGTCTTGCATGAATGCCGCACGCTGCGCTGGTTGATTGCCACGGGCTCCGAGTAGCTGGAACGTGAGTACGTTATGCGAATCAAAGCCGGGATCGATGTGTTGCAACGCGATGAAGCTGCGAACCATGAGCCCGGAACCGATCAGCAAGACGAAAGAAAGGGCGACCTCCGCGATGACGACACCGTTGCGCAGTAAGCCACCGCCGCCACTCAATCCGGCAGTGCGGCCACTTCCGCGGAGAACGTGCATAACATCGGGACGGGAGGCTCGCCACGCGGGCGCCATGCCAAAGACAGCGGCTGCAACGAGGCCCGCGAGGGCGGTGTATGCGAGCACGACGATATCGATGTTGATCGAATTCAAACGCGGCAGGTTCGCCGGCGCGATCACCAGCAATTCATGAATGCCGACCCATGCAAGTCCGAGGCCGGCGAGCGTGCCGACACCGGCCAGCAACAGTGCCTCCGCGAGAATCTGACGCGCCAGCCGCGATCGGCTCGCACCGAGCGCGGTACGAACCGCCAGTTCGCGCTCGCGCAACGAAGCTCGGACCAGCAAGAGGTTGGCGACGTTGGCGCACGCGATCAGCAACAGAAAAATCACCGCGCCCAACAGGGCGAGGATTGTGGGCCGCGCTTCCGCAACGATGTAGCGATGCATCGGTTCAACGCGAACGTAGTAGCCGGCCGTCGCCGCGATGGGATTGATCCTCCGGATTTGATCGGTGACAGATTCCACTTGCGACTGGGCGCGGTCTAGACTGACGCCTGGCTTCATGCGGCCGATCAAGCGCAGAAACACTTGATTACGGTTGGCAGCGTCGTAGAACAGACGGTTCGCGAACCAGATATCAGGCACTCGCTCCGTGTTGGCGGCGGGTGGGAATAGCAACTCAAACCCGGGCTCCAAAACACCCACGATAACGGGGCCACCACCTTGAGGATTATTTCCGGCCATGGGCTTGCCGAAAATCGCGGTGCTGCCTCCGAACCGGCGCTGCCAATACCCATGACTGATGATCGCGACCAGCGGCAGACGCGGCGGCGGAGGTGTTCCGGGCGCGGCTCCAGCTTGGGGCGGCTGCGCCTGGCCGTCGGATTCATCGAAGTCCCGGCCGGCCACGATTTTCGCGCCGAGCAGTTGGAAGAAGTTGATGCTCACGCCTGCTGTGCGCAGTTGCTCCGGAGTGCCGTCCTCGCGGGGAAACAGGCCGCGCCCCGTGTTTACGGCGGCGAGGTCCTCGAACATGCTCTTGGTCCCGTTGCGGAGGTCGAAGTAGTCCGCCTGCGAGGTCGGGAAATCGCGGACGTTACGCTTGCGCATGTCGCCGCAGAGGAACGCGAGTCGATCCGGGTCTTTATAAGGCAGCGGGCGGAGGAGAACCGCGTTGGTGACGCTGAAAATGGCTGTGCTGGCGCCGATGCCGAGGGCGATTGTGACTACGGCGGTGGTAAAGAAAACAGGACTTTTGCGCAGCGTGCGCCATGCGTATCCAAGGTCCTTGAGGAACATGCGCCTCCAGTATAGCTATCGACGTTGAAAAGATCAGATTGTGAGTGTCGAGATCTTAACGTTTTTATTGAGCGGACGTCAGGAACTCGCGTAAGTACCGGTAGAATTCCTCGGGTTGCTCGAGCCAGGAGAAGTGGCCGCAACGGTCGAGCAAGCGAAGCGTGGATTTCTTCAATGCAAGGTGGATCTCGTACTGCACGGCTGGGTCGAGCGGGTCTTGACGGCCGGCGATGATCAGGACGGGGTTGGAGAAGTTTACGAGGGCGGGGCGAAGATCGGCGCCGGGGCCCATGATGTCCGCGCTCAAGAGAGCGCTGGTCTGCTGGTGAAACTTGTCAGGCGTGAGTTGTGACGACGCGGCGGCCGCCTTCGCGCGGTCATATAAATACCCAGGCAGCAGGATCTTCAGCGCTTGCCCGAAGTCTTCCTGTGGAGCCTTCGCTAGAGCGTCGCGTTCCTGAGGCGTCAGGCGCATGAGAATGTTGTCCATCTCTGCTCCGGCGGATGCCCGGCGAATCGGGCCGGAGTTCGCCAGGATCATCGAGGCTACGCGGTCCGGGTAGCGACCTGCGTAGGCCATTGCGATGACTGCGCCTGCCGAATGGCCGAGGAGAGTCCAGCGATCAAATCGCAACTGGGCGCGAATCGCTTCGAGATCTTCCAACGTGAGCTTTACGTTGATCGTTTCTGGGTTGATTTTCGGAGGAAGGGATCGTCCCGTACCGCGCAATTCCACGAGGACGCTCTGGTGGTCCTTGGCGAGTTCCCGGGCTACCGGCTCCATGTAATCACAGTCGAAACCGGGGCCGCCCGAGAGGATAACGACAGGCGTTTCCGATCCATAGACGCGGTAGTGCAGGTCGAAACCGTCGCGGGCGACTTTGCCTTCGCGGGGCGGCTGAGCGGTGAGCGACATGGTCAGCGCGATGGCAGCGACTAGAGCGCGAGCGAGCATCATTGAGACATCATCGTGACCAGCTTCGAGCGGCCTTTAAGCCTGGCGACATTGATCGGTGTGTTGCGCTGCTTGTCGCGCTTCGTCAGGTCGCCGCCGGCATCCAGGATCGCGCGCATGATGCGCTCATTACCGCGGGAGGCGGCTTGATGAACGGCGGTCCAGCCATCCTTATCGGGGATATTCGGACTGGCTCCATGCGCGAGCATCCACGTAAGCAGCGGAATCTGTCCCCAGCAGATCAGGTTGTTGAGAAGGGGCCTACCCTCAGCGGTCGCGCGATCGGGATCCGCCCCATGAGCGAGCGCCAGTTCCGCGAATTCTGGGCCCGCACTCCAAAGCGCGGGGACAAGAGCTTGGGTGGCATCACTCCCGCGTTCGAGCAGGAGCTTGAAGACTTCCATGTTCTTCGCCCATGCGGCGAAGTAGATCGCATCGACCTCGTGGCTCCAGGATTTGGTCATCGCACGGACGTCGGCGCCTGCGTCCAGGAGCAGTCGCGCGATTTCGAACTGGTCCTTGCCGTATCGCGAGCCGGCGGCGCATTGCAGGGCGGTGAGACCGCCTATGTCCCGCTCGTTGGCGAACTCAGGATGCTGGCGTAAGGTCTTCTCTACGAGCTTGCGGTCGCCAAGCGCTGCCGCTGCGAAGCCATCGATCTTCGCATTCGCCTTACGCAAGCGTTTGATGTATTCGGGCTGGCCAACGAACGCGGCAATAATGATCGCTCGCGCGGGCGGCCATGCGCCCGTTTGTTCCGGATCTGCGCCGTGTTCCAGCAGCCAGTCGAGACAGGTCAGTCGTTCTGCTGTGGGCTTGCCTGCTGCGGCGTGCGGGTCTTCTTGCAACAGCGCGTGGAGAGCTCGGTAGCCTCGCCACAGGCCGTTGAGATCGGCGCCATTCTTCCGCAGCAGCTCAAGCGCCTTCAGGAAGGCGAGTCGGCCGGCTTCGACTACCGGACGTGCCGTACGGGCGTTCTTCGGATCCGCTGCGATTGCAGCGCGAACGGCGGCTAGTTTGCCCGAACGCAAGGCTTGGATGAGGTCGGCCATCTTGATGAGAATAACGCAAGCCTCGGGCTTGCGACTGGACAAGCCAGAGGCATGTCCAACTTACACTGCGTCGGAGATGCTTGCGAAGTTGAAGTCGGTCGCTAATATCGCCGGCGAGAACGATGAGCCTGACTCCGCGCCCTGGGTAAGCACCGGCTTGGTCATCATCTTGGTGTTCTGGAGCACGCGAACAGGGCTTTCATTCCAGCGAAAGTTCATCAGCGGATCGGTGATCTTTCCGTTTTCGACAAGAAAGACGCCGTCCCGTGTCAGGCCCGTCACCTGCATTGTCTGCGGCTGCAGGAGCCGAATGTACCAGAGGCGAGTCACGAGGATCGCTTTCTCGGTGGACTTAATCAGGTCGGCGAGTGCGTGGTCCTGCCCATCGAGAACAAGGTTGCTTGGAGACGGCGTGGGCTTCTTTCCAGCCTTGGAAGCCCAGAAACGATCGTACGCAAGATTCTTGACCACTCCGTTTTCGATCCAGGTGATTTTTTCATTTGGCAGCAAGGAGCCGGCCCAGGGCGAGGCGGAAAACTTCGGATTGAAAGGATCGCTCCGCAGTGTAATGTATTCCGGAAACAGCTTCTCGCCGAGCAATGTCTCGCCCGGCTTGCCGCCTTTTTTGCTGAGGAACGATTGGCCTTGTTCCGCCCCGCGAGCACCAAAGCTAAAACCCAGGTAACCGATCAAGTCACTGACCGCGGCGGGTTCGAGAATTACAGTGTACTTTCCTGGCTCGAGGCGCTTCTTGTTGTCGCCTTTGACACATTTCTCGATCGCGATCCCAGCGGCATCGTGACCATTGAGATCCTTGACGGACGTGGAGATTTGCGTCGCCCATCCGGAACTGGTACCGCCGGCATTTCGCACCGTATTGGAGAGCGATGAATCAGTGTACTGGTGATAGCCGAACAGGCCGGATTTGTTAGCCACGGCGTTCCAGTTCGCTGATCGCTGTACGAAACCGGCGGCGGTGAGCTTGCTGCTGCGCGCGCCCTCGATAATGGCTTTGACGTGCGGGATGAGCAAATCCCCGCGAGAGTTGCTGGTGGGGATGTCGAAATTTGCGAGGTCCGGATATTTCTGCGGACCAAGTGCGGGCATGTCCTCAGGGTTTGGCAGCGAGATTTTGGCCAACGCTTCTGCCTGTTCGACGCCATGCCGAAGGGCTTCGTCACTCAATTCGCTGACTGTCGCGCTGCCGGACCGTTTATCTTCCGTCGTCGAGCTGATCGATACATTTTGATCCAGCGTGTAGCCTGAGGTTGTAATGCCGTTGTTGGCAAAACGAATGAAGACGGTCTCCGAGGAGTTGACGTTTACCCTGCATTCCGGGAGCTTGGCATAGCTCAGGACTTTGTCGGCGAGATTCTTGGCTTCCTGTTTGGTGAGCATGTTCGTTCTCCCTTAGTCGGTGACCAGCACGTTGATCTGGCGGAATCGCGACGGCGCGCAGCCGTGGCTCATGGCGTTGATCTGAGTCGGCTCGCCTTTGCCATCGTTGGGTAAACCGTACTGTTGCCAGTACGCGCGGCCGGCGATCCCATCGCAAGCTTGCCAGAAATCGGGAGTACGAGCTTGATAGGCGACGCGGGAGATCATACCGCCCTTCTTACCGCCTTTGATTTCCCAGAATGCGTCTCCACCGAACTGGAAGTTGTAGCGCTGCTGATCTATTGAGTAGCTGCCGGTGCCTTCGATCAGAACGCCATCCTCGACGCCGCCGATGAGATCGTCAAGCGTGGTGTCGGTCTCCGCTGCAGCAAGCCAGACGTTCGGCATACGCTGGAACGGAACGCTCCCCCAGGAATCGGCGTAGCAGCAGCCCCGCGACTCATTTTCACCGACCAGGTGCGCTTGATCGCGAATGGTCTGGTAATGGGTGAAGATGCCTTTCTCGATGATCGGGAAGCGAGTCGTCTTCACGCCGTCATCGTCGTACTTGGCCGTGGAGAGGCCAAACTCGGTGGTGCGGTCGCCGAAGAAGTTGACCAGTTCGCTGCCTACGCGGAACTTGCCCATCTTGTCGGTGGTGAGGAAACTGGTTCCGGCGTAATTGGCTTCGTAGCCGAGCGCCCGATCGAGTTCGGTGGAATGGCCGATCGATTCGTGAATGGTGAGGCACAAGTGGCTGGGCAGCAGAACCAGATCCTTCTTGCCTGCGGTGACGGGCGGCGCCGCCAGGTGCTCCACAACTTCATCGGCGATGCGCTTGGCGTTCTCTCCCAGGTTCATCGCGGGCACATACTCCCAGCCTCTCGCTTGGGGCGCAACCTGATAGGAGCGGTTGCGCGAGATGCCTTTCTGGAAATCCACGGCGGTTGCGTTAAGAAACGGGTAGACCTGAATGATGTACTGCTGGATCGAAGAACCCTCGGTGGAGGCGAAATATTTGTCTTCGGAATGGAAACCAAGTGCCCCGAATGCGCTCATCACTTTCGGATTCTTCTTGATGGTGCTTGTGGCGGTGTGGATGAGTTCCAGCTTCTCATCGACGGAGACGCCGAAGGGGTCTTTTTCGTGGGGCGAGACCCAGCGATCGATGTAGCTCTTAGTTGGCGCGAGGCGAACCGGTTGAGCTTGCACGGCGGAGTTAGCCTTCGCCACCGCGACTGCCTCTCGGGTGATGCGGGCAATCTCTGCTGAAGTGACATTCGGTGACGCGGCGAAGCCCCACTGCCCATTGGCAATCACGCGCACGCCGAAACCGAAGCTCTGGCGATCGTTCACGAACGGGACCTCGTCGGTTTTCGTGCCTCCTCGCTGCGGTGACAAGCGATATCCCGAGAACTGGTCGCGGTAGCGATTGATGCGGATGTCGCAGTACGTCGCGCCTTGCTTCTTAGCTTCCGCGAGCGCGACCGCTCCGAGCTTTTCGAGCGCGGGGTTCGGCTTCGTATTCGCTTCGTCCTTGGCGCCGAAGAGGTCCTGGGCAAACGCCAGGGAGGCGGCTGTCGTTGCGGAACCGGCAAGGAAGGCACGGCGGTGGAAGCGCCGAGTGGGATCGAGGAAGTCCATGAGCATGATTATAGACGGCGGGACCGAGGGTTCCGGTAGTTGAGAATAACGTAGCGCCAGCCGAAATCAGCCGCTGGCCGAAACCCGGCCTAGATAGTGGATTTCTTGCTCACAGCATCCGCCCCTGGTTGCATGGCGCTCAAGTACTCCGCCAGGGTCGCGTCCAGCCGTTCGTAAAGCAAGGCGTCAAATGGACCGCTCCCCTGACCTGCTTGTAGTTGCTGCAACGCGGTTATGTACGCTACACGATCCTCCGGACGCACAGCAACGGGTGGATATCCGGCACGGATGAGGATCAGGTTCATCAATAGGCGGGCGGTGCGTCCGTTCCCATCGTTGAACGGGTGAATACCGACCAGGCGCGCGTGCGCAGTGAACGCAGTGGCCGGCGTATCATCGGCTGATGCGAGCCACTTGGCCAAATCGCCCATCAGAGCCGGTATTTCCGCTGGACTCGGAAACGCATGGCGGCCCGTATCGGTGCGAACGAAGCGAGCTAAGTTTGCATACTGCCCGGCGATGTCAGGCCGCGACCGTTGCATCACGATCCGGTGAAGATTGCGGATGTCACTCTCCAACAAAGGGACGTTCTTCGGGGTCGCGCGCGCCAGTTCGCGAACGTAGCGGATCGCGTCATAGTGATCGAGGGCCTCGAGGTGATCTTTCAGCGGCTTTCCGCTGATGGTGACCCCTTTCTCGATGACGAGCGTGGTTTCAACAGGGCTGAGGGTATTCCCTTCGATGGCATTCGAGGTGTAAGTGATTTCTACGTCGTAATAATGCTCCAGATTGCTCAAAGCCTCTGGAGAAAGCGGGCGTATTTGGTCGAGTTGCTTCTTCTTCGCGGCGATGGCTTCGAGCAATGCGCTGATATTCACTGACACCATCATGCTACAAGCATGTTTGCTACATCTCCGAACTTCACCCGTCGCACAGTCCCAATGCTCAGTGCCTGGAAGCGACTTTGGTGCCCTCTGCTATCCTAAGCTCAGCGAGGCACTAAAGGAGAATCCCCATGGGTTGCGGCCACGGAACGCTCGGTCCCACGATCGAAGAAACTAGCGGGCGCAAAGTATTCTGCGTTAAATTCCAGCGCGAAATGGCTGGACTGGATGAGGTCCCATTCGACGGCCATCCGCTGGGCCAACGGATCTACGAGAACGTCTCCAAAGAGGCCTGGAAGCTGTGGCTCGAACAGATGAAGATGATCATGAATGAGTACCGTCTGAACCTGGGCACTCAAGAAGCGCAGGAATTCTTGATCAAGCAGATGGAAGATTACTTCTTCGGCGAGGGCGCGGCGCTACCGCCGGGTTACGTGCCGCCAAAATCGAAAGGGTAGTTCAAACCACCGGCAACGCTGTCGCGAATTCGAAGCTCAAACAGTGGTGTGCGGAGCGCAAGGCCTGCTCGACTGCGTTGGGCGATTCTCCACGGGCAAATATGAATCCCAGATAGCTGCTTCCTTCGGGGAGTGGAACCAATTTTTGTCCTTGCTTCGCCGTGATAATCACTTCTTCGACACCGGATCTGGCTTCTTCCATGCCTGTCACTCCGACGTAGATTCCTTCGCGCGGGATGGGGATCATCATCACTCCGGCGGCATCCGTGGGCATGTTGATCGAGGACACGTCCTCGCCTGCAGCATGGCGAAGGATCAAGTCTTCCAGTCCCGGCAGGACGCGCGCGCACAAACCGCCGATGGGCCGAGCGGCGACTTCCAGCATCCAGACCCCGGCTGGATTGACACGCATTTCAGCATGGATGGGGCCGTGGGTGAGGCCGAGCCCTTGTATAGCTGTTTCGCAGGTGCTGACGATGCCTTGTTGTGTGGCGGCGTCCTCGCGCGATGGGGTGACGTAGATGGTCTCTTCGAAATACGGCCCATCGAGCGGGTCGGGTTTGTCAAAAAGCGCGAGCACTCGCAGGCGGCGATTCGTGAGAATGCCTTCGAGCGCAAACTCCCGTCCGGGGATGAAGTCTTCTACTTGAATGAACTGATCCTGCTCTTCGTGCAGACTCTGAATGTCCGGACTTTGGAGCAGCGCCTCGATGCGCCGGAACGCAGCGACGAATTCCTGCTGATTGTTAGCGCGGATCACGCCCCGGCTCGCTGACAATCCAAGAGGCTTCAGAACACAGGGGTAGCGGGCGGCTTCAGCGGCACGACGCGGTCTATCGTCGAGAGCGATGCGATGGAAGTCAGGTATCAGCAAGCCCGCATTGCGGAATCGCTCGCGGGCGAGGAACTTGTTGCGGCAGGCCAGCACGGAATCCGGCGAATTGTAGGGAATACCCATCTGCTGAGCAGCAAGGGCGGCGAGATAGGTGGGGCGATCGCCGACCGCGACGATACCGTCGACGCGAGCTTCGGCCGCGATGGTCCGAGCGGCGCCTTCGGGATCTTCGAAGCGCAACGGCATGGCGCGATCGCCCCAGGGATCCTCGAGCACGTGGCATCGATCGGTTGCCAACATTAGATCGAAACCGAGGCGCTCGGCCGCTTCGGCGAAGGCGCGTGTCTGATAGCCCGTTGTTGCGCCGATCAGCAGAAGTTTCTTATGCATTTAGTTATACAAGAGCAACCTGCTCTTCAGTTGGCTCCGCTCAACAATACCAAGGTTCGTCCAGGTAGGGGATCGTGGCGCGCGGCATCAGATCGAAGTTTTCCGCGAGCGGGCGGTCGATTATGAGATTCCAAATTTTTCGGAACACTTCTCGCCGGGGCTCTTTTGTGGCGGCAAGCTCCAGGGCGCGATGGGCGAGGATGTCCATTAGTGGATCGGGATGTTTCCATCGGTGCAACAACGCCGGTTCGTCGAAACCGGTGGTCACCGCCTGGATGTCGCTGAGGTCCAGGAGTGGCGACCCGTTCGGGATCAGTAGCCGCAGGGCGAGCTGGACAGGCGCTACATTCTCCACCAGCTCCAATTCCACGAGAAGCTCCAGAAGTTCGCGATAGGACTCGCGGGTCGTCCAGGGCGTGAATGGAATGAAAGTCGGGGCTAGAATCAGGCCGAGGGACCGAAACTCCCGAACAACACCGATGAAGTCGGCGCGCGTGTGGCCTTTGTCCAGTTTCTCGAGGACGCGATCGTCTGCCGATTCGACGGCGCTGGTCACGAACAGGCAGCCGGTTTCCTTCAGTCGCGGCAGCAAGCTGCGGTGCTTCCGAAGATGCTCGATCTTGATCGTCGCGTCGTAGGAGATATTGGGGAACTCTCGATGCAATTCTTCGACAATACGCATCGCGTGAGTCGGGCCATTGAAGAAATCGGGATCGCCGAATGTAATGTGCTCAGCGCCTGCTGCGACCTGACTGCGGATGTCCTCGATCACTATATCCGCCTGAACGACTCGGAAGTTGCCGCGATATACCGGAACCACTGGACAATGCCGGCACAGATGCTTGCAGCCGCGGCTTGTTTCGGTGTAGCCGACGGTCTTGGCAACGCCGTCGACTCGCAGTTTGGCATAGGCATCGAGTGGGGCTAGCGCCGAGCGATGCAGAGGTTGAAACTGCAGACGGTCGAGTGAGATCAGGGGATCTTTCTGCGGCGTGCGGTCGCCATCTTGCACACGGCTCGCAAGAGATACGAGACCCGGCTCGAATTCTCCCCCGAGGATGGTTTCAACACCAAGGCTCCTCAGGTAAGACTCATTGAGCGGCGCGTAGAGACCGTAGCCGCAGAGATGGGCCGTGGAATTAATGGACCGGATTTTCGCTATGGCGTTCACCGCCAACCGCGTCGCCGTGTGCATCGGCAGATAGAGAGCGATCAGATCGGCTCGACGGACATTTTCCTCGGGAAGCGACTGAACAGCCAGATCCGCGCAAGTGACCTCATGTCCTAGGGCGTAAAGCCAGGCCGCGGGCGACGCCAGTCCGAAAGGCTGCCGGCCAAGCTCGTAAGTGGAAATGAGCAAAACTCGCACGCTGATTCTATTATCAGCGTGAATCCGCGTTCATCCGCGGCCAGAATTCAATCTCTCGTGAGTTCTCGCCCGTTGCCCGCAAACGGATCTCGATGCGCTCCTCCGGCATCAGCTCCGGAAAGCGCTCGCCCCACTCGATCAGCACCACCACATTCCGATCCAGAATCTCATCCAACCCGAGCGTGGCTACCTGCTCGGCCCGATCCAAACGATACAAGTCGACGTGATACACGCCGCGGCCATATTCGTGAATGAGGGTAAACGTCGGGCTGGAGACTTCGTCCGGCTGCGCAGCCGCGAGGCCTTTCACAATGCCTTTCGTTAGCGTGGTTTTCCCTGCGCCCAAATCGCCGATCAGCAACACCGTCGCCTTCGCTGGGATTTCCGCCGCCAGTGTCTCGCCCAGCGCGATCGTTTCCTCTTCAGATTGCGTGTGAAAAATCCGCGACTTCACGCATGGCCTCAGGCAAATAGTCAAAGAGATCCGTGGCGATGAGTGCTTTCTCGCCGAGCTTCGCTGCACCCAGTTCGCCGGCCCGACCATGCAAGTAGACGGCGGCCAGGAGCGCCGCTTCAAGTCGATCCGGAAATTGCGCCAGGAGGCCGGCAACCAGACCGGTAAGCACGTCGCCGGTGCCGCCGGTCGACATAGCGGGAGACCCAGTCGGGTTGATCCAGACTCGCCCATCCGGCGCGGCAATGACGCTGCGGTTGCCCTTCAGCACCAGATGAACCCCGCGTTCCTGTGCGAAGCTGCGCGCCAACCCGATGCGATCGGCCTGGACTTCCACCACGGTTTTACCCGATAGACGCGCCATCTCGCCGGGATGCGGCGTAAGGATACGTGGACCGCGAGCTCGCAAGTCCTTGCGGTCGAGCGCATTCAGTCCATCGGCATCCACCACCATCGGCAACGTCAGCTCTTCGACTAATCGGCGAATGAATTGGCCCGTTTCCGGATGCGTCCCCATCCCCGGACCCAGCGCGATCACATTCTTCTTCGCGGTGACCGCGGCGAGTACCGATTGATCGAGAGCCCGCGTCGATATCGAACCGGCGTCGGTCTCGGGCAACGGCTCGGTCATGATTTCGGGAGCATGCGAAGCGATAGCAGTGATCGCGGATTGAGCTGAAGCGACGGTGACGAGCCCCGCGCCCGCTCGCAACGCACCGATTGCGGTCATCGTCGCGGCGCCGGTCTTGCCACGTGCCCCGGCAATCACGAGCACATGACCATAGAGGCCTTTGTTCGAATCGCGCGGGCGGGGGGCGAAGAGATTCGTGAAAAGAGAAGGCTCCGACAATGCAAGAAAGATGGATGCGTCTTTTTCGTAGAGATCAGGCGGGCTTCCGATTGCTCCGACATGCATCTTACCCGCATACTCACAAGCCGGCGAAAGCACCAGGCACGGCTTCGGTGCGGTGAACGTGACGGTGTGATTCGCCTGCACGGCCTCGCCAGGCAAGTTACCCGCATCGCTGTCGAGTCCTGAAGGAACATCCACGGCGACCACTTCGGCCGCTGGAAATCCATTGTTGATGGCCCGAATCAGCTCGAGCGACGGGCCTTCCGCACCTCCCCGAATACCTGTGCCGAGCACCGCGTCCACAATCAGCGTGGCCCGCTCCAATTCCGGAGTGAGACTCGTCGATACAGCGCAGCCCGCCGCCCGAAGCATCTGATAATTCGCCGCGGCGTCGCCCTTCATCTCGGCTGGATCCCCCGCCAGCAGCACATGAAGCGAGCGAGGGCGGATTCGCGTGAAGAGTTGCCGCGCCACTACCAAGCCGTCGCCGCCATTATTGCCCTTGCCGCAGATCACCACGATGCGCTGCCCGGAAAGCGGCGCGTAGTGTTTCTCCAGCACTTCGATCACGCGATGGCCGGCGTTTTCCATCAGGATGAGAGACGGGATTCCAAGCTCGCTGGTACGCCGGTCCACTTCGCGCATCTGCGCTGCGGTTAGCACTTTCACGAGCGCACCTCGGCGAGCAATTGCTCGAGACGTTGCAAATTTGCCGGCTCACCCATCACGATCAAGAAATCGCCAACGCCGATGGACGCTTCGGCGGGTGGATTAAACTGCATGCTGCCGTCAGCTTTGCGAATGGCCAGCACGATTACCCCCAGCTCCCGGCGAAGCTGCATCTGTTCGAGGGTCTTGGAAGCGAATTTGCTTCCGTTGCGGACCCGGACCTGTTCGATCCCGACGTCCAGTCCCATGTTCTTGGTAGTGAAGTCGATGAACTGGAACACGTGCGGCTTGAGCATCACCTGCGCCATACGATAGCCCGTCATGTCGTAAGGTGCAAATACGTAATCGGCTCCGGCCAGTCGCATCTTGCGCTCAGTCTGCTCGGAGTTAATACGCGCCGAGACCAGCAGCGACGGTTTCAAGGCTTTGGCCGAAAGAATGACGAACAGATTGTCGGCATCGCTTTGTAGCGTGGCGATCAAACCCTTGGCGCGCAGGACCCCCGCGTCCTGCAGTGTGCTATCGTCAGTCGCATCCGCAAACGCCGCCAGCATTCCCTCTTTGATGGCCCATTCCACGCGATCCTCGTTCTTGTCCACAACCAGGAATGGCACACCCGCCCGCAGCAGTTCGGTGGCGGCCCCACGGCCCACACGCCCAAATCCACAAACGATGTAGTGGTCGTGTAACTTGTCAATCATTTTCTTGGTTCGCCGTTTTCCAAAATACTGGTTCAGCTCCAGCTCTATAATGACCTGAGTCATGCCGCCAACCGCAAGCAGCATGATGGTAACGCCAAAGAATATCAGAAATGAATTGAAGATCTTGCCCGCATGGCTGAGCGGATGCACCTCCGTATAACCCACCGTGGAGATGGTGATGATGGTCATATAAAATGCATCAAACGGGGGATAGTTGTCGATGAAGATGAAGCCGGCGGTTCCGGCAACGATGATCAGCAGCAGGGAAATTGCGATCAACAGCAGCCGGTTGCGGAGGCGGTGCATGCTGTGGTTATTCTAACTGCGAGGCGTCAGAGCTTGCTTTGTCGGCGCGGCTCCCCAAACATGTCAGCCAGAGTTTATTGGCCGGTTGCGCTTACTACTTTGCCGTAGGTAACGTAGTTAACGCTTTGGATGGCAGCGTTCAGGCTCGTCTGCTGAGACTGCAATTCCGCGCACAACGCATCGGCTTGCTGCAACTGGGCGTTCATGGCGGCCTCAACCAGGCTCGCCCGGGTGTTTAGGGTACTGATCTGATCGCTCATTTCAGTATTTTGCTGGTCCAGCCCGTCCTCCTCGAGGCGAATCAAGCCCGAGACCGGGTCGGTCAACTGGGTGAAGTTGCTGGCTAGCGCGGCGAACCCGGAGTTGGAGGAGCCGAAGTACTTGTACGCGTCCGAAACCTGGGTGGTGGAAAGGGAGTTAAACCTGGACTGGTCGAAGCTCAGATGTCCCGAAGTATCTTCAAACGTGATTCCGACATCGTACAGGCTGCGGACGGTGTTGTTGCCGTTCGCCCAGTAACTGGCAAGCTGGCGCATGTCGTCGCTGATGTTACGGATAATCATTTCCCCGCCGAGCGGGCCGGCCGAGCTCCCCACCTGCTGATCCACCTGATCCACCAGCGCGTTGTAGTTCTGCACGAAGGTCTGGAGCGCGTTCGAAAGCTGCGAGCTATCCGAGGCAAGCGCCAGATTAACGGTGTCGTCGGTAGTGTTCCGCAAAGTGAAGCTGACGCCCGGTACGACATCGCTGATGGTATTGCTCGATCTGGTGATATGGATGGTTCCGTTCAGCATGAAGTCCGCGTCAGTCCCCTGGTTGGTATTGCTGATCAGGCTGATGGGATCGTTGCTGAGCGACATGGTGGTTGGTCCACCGTTGGCGACCACCTGGAGATAGTTGCTCCCATCTACCGTGGTGATGGAAGCGGTCACCGCTGCGCCCGAGCCATTTATGGCGTTCATCAGGCCGGTCAAATTGTTGTTGCTGCTGATATTCAAATGGTAAGTGGACGATCCGATGGTGAAATCGACCTTGCCCGTCGGTGAGACGGCTGTAGAGTCGGTGTCTGCGTAGCCCGTTAGCGATGTCTCCGTGCCGGTGCCGCCATTGGATATCACGCTGCCGGATGCGGGGACGTCATTCAATGTCAGTGTCGTTGCGCCGAGCGCGTTTGCCGATATCGTGAGGTAGTTGCCATCGCCCGTGGTCAGGATGGAAGCGTTAACCCCTGCTCCGCTAGCGTTGATGGCGTCGCGCAGTCCGGTTAGGTTGTTCTTCCCGGTCAAATCCAGGTGGTAGGTGTTCGAGCCGACCACCAGATCAACCTTATTCTGCCCGGCTGTCGATACCGGCACCGTAGTGGAGTCCGCATAACCCTTCAACGAAGTTTCCGACGCCGCCGTTGCCAGGGACTGGATGTTGGATATGGTGAAGCTGGTGGGAGACGTCGCCCCGGTATTGTATATCGCCACTGTAGAGGAGTCGGAACTCGACGCCACCAGACCCTGCGTGGAGGCGATGTCGCCCAGCGCCGCAACCGCGTTGCCGAGATTGGCCACGATAGGATCCAGTGCAACCAAGGCCTGCTTCTTGTCGATGTTGTCCGTTTGCTTGTTCTGCAGCGCCTTGATTGGCAATTGATCGATCTGCTGTTCACGCTGCAATATCGTTTGGAAGTCGCTGGAATATGTGCTGATGCCAGTGAAGACTAACGGTGAGGTGCTCATCCTGCTCTATTTATCGGCGGGATAGCATGGTCTCTTGATGTTTCTTGCCCACTCTTGCAGAAATTTCTTTCACCACTTGCTCCACTTGCTCTACGGTCAGCCGTTCATGAACCGGAATGCTGAGTACAGAGCGAGCGCAGGCCTCAGCGATGGGAAAATCACCTGCCTTGTATCTCTCATCGGTATAAGCAGGCATAAGGTGAACCGGCAGGGGATAGTGAACTGCCGTCTGAATCCCGGCCCGTTCCATGTCCTTCTGCAGTCCGTCGCGATTCTCCACCTGGATGGTGTATAGACAATAAACATGTCTAACATCGGCGATCACACCCGGCGCCACGACATTGACGTCGTCTAACAGGCGATCATACGCAGCCGCATTCGCGCGACGCGCTTCGGTCCACTGCTCGAGCTTGCGGAGCTTCACTCGAAGGATTGCCGCCTGTAGCGCTTGGAGGCGGTAGTTATAGCCCTTGAGCACCGGATAATAACGATGCTCTTCGCCCCAATTGCGCAGCTTTTGGATGGTTCGCGCGTACTCGGGGTTGTTGGTTGTAACCATCCCGCCCTCGCCTGCGGCGCCCAGGTTCTTCGTCGGATAAAAGCTGAAGCATCCGATGTCGCCGATACTCCCCGCGCGCCGCCCCTGATACTCAGCGCCGTGCGCTTGCGCCACATCCTCGATCACCACCAGCTTGTGACGGCGCGCGATGTCGAGGATCGGATTCATGTCTGCTGGCTGGCCATAAAGGTGAACCGGCAGTATGGCGCGCGTGCGTTCGGTGACGGCTGCTTCGATCTGCCGCACGTCCATATTGAAGGTGCGCGGGTCGATATCCACGTAGACCGGAGTCGCACCCACATAGCCGGTGGTCGCGACCGTCGCAAAGAAGGTGAACGGTACGGTAATTACTTCATCGCCCGCGCCGACCCCAGCAGCGAGCAACGCCAGATGGAGCGCGCTGGTGCCCGAGTTGACACCAATCGCGTAATCGACAGCGCAATAGTCTGCAAATTCCTCTTCAAACGCCTCCGTCTCTCTGCCGAGCACAAATTGGCTGGATTCAAACACACGCGCGATGGCGGCATCGATTTCAGTTTTGAGTTCGCGATATTGCGCGGCCAGATCGAGAATGGGAATCATCTACAGAAGTTCTTCGAACTTTCGCGAAACTACTTCCCAAGAATAGCAGGACGAAATCCGATCCGATGCGGCCGAGGCCAACCGCCGGCGCGCGGCAGCGTCGTCCAACAGGGCTACGCAGCGCTCCGCAAAATCAGCGGGAGCATCTGCGATCTGAATGGTTTCCCCGTTCTGAACATCGAGCCCTTCCGATCCCACAGTCGTCGACACCACGGGAACCTTCGCGGCCATCGCTTCATAGATCTTGAGCCGAGTGCCGCCGCCGATTCGCAGTGGCACAACCGAGACCGAGGAACCCCATAGGTAAGGGCGGATGTCCGGGACTGTTCCGGTTACGTGGATCCGAGTATCTCGTCGCGCCAACCGCTGGATCTCGCGACCAGGCATGCGGCCGGCGATCGTTAGGGTGCAACTCGGACGTTTCCTGCGGATCAACGGCAAGACCTTATCCACGAACCATTGCACCCCGTCGACATTGGGCTCCCAATCCATCGATCCGATGAACACCAAGTCTGCAGTTCGCCGAACGTCCGCTAGTGGTCTGAAATAATCCAAGTCCACCCCCGTGGGTACGGCCGCCACGCGAGATACGCCGTACATCGAGCGCATGGTTCTGGCGTCTGGTTCCGAAACTGCGACCACTCGCTTGGCGGCACGGCAAACTGCCGCTTCGTAAGGCTGCAGGCGACGGAACTGGTTCCCGAAATAAAGACGTCGCAGTTTGCTCGGGGCATGCTCCACCAGGCGCCTCCAAAGCACAGCCTCGACATTATGTTGGAACAATACGCAAGAACCCAGGTCTGGAATATTGGGCGTGGGAAAAAGAAAATCGCAAACCACGCTGTCAAACTTCTCGCGCCGCATCAGAATCTCGATCTGGCGCTTCATCGCTTCGGAGCGGAACCTGAAAACCGCCAAGGGAAGATTCGAGAACATCGCCCCCATGGCTTGCATCCGGAAACCCGTAGTGTGGAATGCGGGTGCCCAGTGTGGGATCGGGTAGGCCTTGCTGCAGTATTCCGAAGTCCGGGCCAGACTACCGCGTTGTTCGCGTCCTCCAGGATCGTCAAGCGCGACGTAATGAATCTCGTGCCGGCTATGAAGTCGCTTCAGGATCTCGAAGGTGCGGATGCGGCCGCCCTTGGTCGTCGGGTGAAGAAAATCGGCCTTAACCCAAAGGATTTTCATAACGGATAGCCACGCCCGCGATCGCCCGACTCACTCCGCCGGATCACGCCCATCCCGCAATCGAGCCGTGATTCATCAACGGCAGCAGACGCAGGGAAAATTCCACTGATTCCGCACACAAATTCCTAGTTTACGTCAAAAGAGATGTCTTTTGGACGGGGACCGATAATAATTCGACATTCAAGCAACTCGCCGACGGTTACACTACGTAAGGCTTACGGTACGTTTCCCGCGTCAGCATCTTCGTGGCTTCCGCATCGCCGGTGAAATGGGGACCCGGTTCCAGCGTGAGCTTCCTCCCGGTGCGATAGCTGATGTTCGCCAGATGGCACAGCGAAGCGCTCAGGTACGCGTTGCCGATCTCATCGTGCAGCTCTTTGTAGTTGCGCGACCGGCAAGCCGCCAGGAAGTTTTCCATGTGCAGACTCGTGCCGTCGTTACCCGGTCCGGCGCCCCGCTCCGGATGCAGCTCCATGATCAGCTCGCTGCTTTCGCCGCGATAGAACTGGACGCCGCCATCCGACATGGCCATCCAACCGTCGGTTCCGTAGAACAAGTCACCGATAGTGATGTTCAGTGACGAGCCGCTGCTTGTGGCCATATCGCTGGCATCGGGCTGCGGGCCGGTTGGCGCGCCGGCAGCGGCCGGAGCCGCAGGGCGCCGCGGATGCACCGGAAAACCTTCGCCGCCGGTCAACACACCCCGTACCTCGAACACCAACTCGCGTCCGCCGAAATCGAAACTTGCTAGCAGCGTGTTCGGAGTCTCCTGGTCGTCAACGTACGCGTACTTGCCACCAGTCGCATATGCCGTCTTCGGCCATTCGGGATCGCCCATTCCCCAACGCGCGATGCCCATCTCGTGAACGCCCTGGTTCCCAATGTCGCCGTTGCCGGTGTCCCAAAACCAGTGCCAGTTGTACTTGAAGCGCAGTTCGTTGAAGGCGCGCATCGGAGCAGGACCCAGGAACAAATCCCAGTTCACACCCGGGGGCACCGGACCATCCGGCTTGTGCCCGATCGACTTGCGCCGTTTGAAACACAGACCCTTGGCAAGATACACCTTGCCGATGATGCCGTCATGCAGCGCCTGCATGGCATAAATCTTGTACGGCATGCTGCGATGTTGTGAGCCGATCTGCACCATGCGCTTGGTCTCGCGCGCCACCTGGAGCATTCGCTGGCCTTCGTACACGTTGTAGCAAGCCGGCTTTTCACAATAGACGTCCTTACCCGCCTGGCAGGCCCAGATCGTGGCAAGCGCGTGCCAATGATTCGGAGTGGCGATGGAGACGGCGTCAACCTTGGGGTCGGCGAACACCTCGCGCATGTCTTCAAATTCCTTGGCCTTTTCGCTGGTGTTCTTCACCAGGGTCGCCTGGGCTTTCTCCCGCGAAGCTTGATCGACATCGCACAACCCAGCCACTCGAGCGTCCGCCAGCTTCGAGTAGATATTCAGGTGATTTGTTCCCCGGCCTCCTAGTCCGACAATGGCGACATTGATTCTGTCATTGGCGCCCCAGACGCGCGTTGCGGCCGCCGCCGTAACTGCTCCAAGGAAAAACCTGCGAGAGGTGGGATTCGACATGGACGCTCCTTATGGCGACCTATTATATCGTTAATGCCCGGCACCCACTTCCCACACCCGCAGCTCCGGGCATAGACTATTAAGAACCGGCGCAACAACGGCCCCGTCAAAGCCGCCGCGCCGCAAGGAGACTTGTCCATGCGGAGAATCGCATTTTTATTGATGCTCACGGCGGCCTGCGTCCTGGCGCAGCCCAAGATCGCGCCCGAAAAAGAGGCAGCCATGAAGGCCGACCTGTCCGGCCAGATCGACGCCATGAAGAAGCAGGCGCAGGTCATGGTCGACAGCGTATTCAGCTTCGGTGAGTTGGGCTTCCAGGAATTCGAGACCACCAAGTATCTCACTGGCATCCTGGAAAAGGAAGGCTTCAAGATCGACCGTGGCATTGCGGGCATCCCCACCGCGTGGGTCGCTTCCTGGGGCGAGGGCAAGCCGGTAATCTCGCTTGGTTCCGATATTGACGACATCCCGCAGGCTTCGCAAAAGCCTGGCGTCGCCTGGCACGAGCCGATGATCGAAGGTGCTCCAGGCCATGGCGAAGGTCACAATTCCGGCGTACCTCTGAACATCCTGGCCGCGCTCGCCGTGAAGAAGGTGATGGAGCGAGAGCATTTGCACGGCACCATCCGGTTGTGGCCCGGCGTCGCTGAAGAGCTGGTGGGTACCAAAGCCTATTACGTTCGCGCCGGCATGTTTAAGGACGTCGATATTTGCCTGTTCACGCACGTCGCCAACAACCTCGGCGTCTCCTACGGCCCATCGAGTTCAAACGGCCTGGTCTCGGTGGAGTACATGTTCAAAGGCGAGAGCGCTCATGCCGCCGGTGCGCCGTGGCGCGGCAAGAGCGCGCTCGATGCCGTGGAACTTATGGACGTGGGCTGGAACTTCCGGCGCGAACACCTCCGTCTGGCGCAGCGCTCACACTATGTGATCAGCAACGGCGGCGATCAGCCGAACGTCGTCCCGCCCACCGCAGCGGTCTGGTATTACTTCCGCGAAGCCGACTATGAGCACATCATGGACATGTGGCGGATCGGCGACAACATGGCCAAAGCCGCGACGCTGATGACCGACACCTCCTACACCTCGCGCCTCCTCGGCAGCGCCTGGCCCGGATATTTCAACAAACCGATCGCGGAAGCGATGTACGAAAACATCAAGAAGGTCGGCTTGCCGCAATGGTCTGATGAAGATCAAATCCTGGCGCGGTCATTTCAGCGCGAAATGAAGGTCCCGGTTCGCGGCCTGGCGACAAAGATCCAAGAACTACGGCCGCCGCGCGCGCAGACCCAGCCCGACGGCGGCGAAGAAGGCATGAACATAGGGCCGATGGGCGGAGGCTCCGACGACATCGGCGACGTCTCCTGGAATGTGCCGACCGTGACTTTGCGTTTCCCGTCCAATATCCCCGGCGGCCCCGGCCATAACTGGGCGAACGCGATCTCCATGGCCACACCCATCGCACACAAAGGCGTTGTGGCCGGCGCCAAGGTGCAAGCGCTCACCATGCTGGATATCCTTCTGCATCCCGAGCTCGTTAGCAATGCCTGGGACTACTTCAAGAATGTCCAAACCAAGGACATGAAGTACACCAGTTTTCTCCGGCCCGATGACAAGCCAGCGATCTGGTTAAACACGAAGATCATGGAGCAATATCGCCCCCGGATGAAGGCCTTCTATTACGACTCCTCGAAGTACGCCACGTATCTGGAACAACTCGGCATCAAGTATCCGACCATACGTCCAGGCACGGGAGACGCCACCAACGACGGCGGGCACTAACAAGACACATCCTGGCCGCCGATGAAC